>Ga0307380_10010768_pt1 | contig 11492 bp, 9 predicted proteins | sample UN3MG_FD_202239 | JGI IMG/M metagenome (GOLD analysis project Ga0307380, IMG submission 202239) | Soil microbial communities from Risofladan, Vaasa, Finland - UN-3 | ecosystem: Environmental > Terrestrial > Soil > Coastal area > Acid sulfate soil | place: Finland: Risofladan, Vaasa | collected... | reverse complement strand
ATCGCGCAGCGCCTCTCCACAGTGAAGCGGGCGGACAAGATCGTGGTGCTCGATAAGGGCAGAATAGTGGAGTCCGGCGGACACGAAGACCTCCTGGCGAAAAACGGGGTCTACGCGGAGATCTACCGCCTGCAGTTTCGCGCCCAGGAGCAGGCCCAGGGACCCGAGGCTCAATATGGCAAGACCGATATACGACGATGAAGTACTTGGCAAGGCGTTTGATGCAAGGCTGACGCGCAGGGCGCTGGTATTCGTCCTGCCGTACAAGAAGCAGCTTGGGATCGCGCTCGCGGCCATGCTGGTCACGGCGGGCACGGCTCTTGTTTCGCCACACCTGATGCAAGTCGCGATTGACGACGGCATAAAGGCGGAGAATGTACGGGTGGTGACGGCTACCGCGCTCATCTACATCGTCACGTACCTCATACGCTGGTTCAGCCAGTACTGGCAGACGATTTTCATATCCATCCTCGGGCAGCATGTAGTGAACGACATCCGGCAGAAGCTCTTCTCCCATATCCAGGGCCTGTCGCTTGATTTCTTCGACAGGCGCGAGGTAGGCAGGATAATCGCCAGGCTCACCAGCGATGTCGGCGCGCTCAACATGCTGATAACTTCCGGAGTGCTGTCGCTCGTCACTGACTTCATGACGCTGATCGGCATAGTGATCATCATGCTGAAGAAAAGCCTTATGCTTTCGCTCCTCACGTTCACCCTGATGCCGTTAATGGCGGTGGTGACCGCCGTATTCCGCGGCAGAGCCAGGTTGGCCTACAGGGATGTGCGCAAGAAGGTGGCAACCGTCACGGCGCACGTGGCGGAGAACGTCTCCGGCGTCAAGGTCGTCAAGTCCTTCTCCCGTGAAGGCGAGAACCTCCAGCGATTCGAGCAAGTCAACCGCGAGAACCGGGATGCATTCATGCGCGCCCAGGCTATATCGGCGGCGTTCTCCCCCACCATGGAGATCATCAGTTGGATCGGCATCGCCATGATCTACTGGTATGGCGGCTTACAGGCGATCTACGGGACGCTGAAAGTGGGGGTGCTGGTTGCTTTCATCGCATACATGCATCAATTCTTCGCGCCGATGCGGAACATGAGCGCGTTTTACCAGAACATGCAATCAGCGATGGCGGGCGCCGAGCGAATCTTCGACATCTTCGATACCGAGCCGTCAGTGCGCGATAAGCCGGGCGCAAACGAGCTGCCGCAAATCCAGGGCAACGTCGAATTTCGCAACGTGAACTTCGCCTACGACGAGACGCCGGTCCTGAAAGATGTGAGCTTCACTGCGAAGGCCGGAGAGACAATCGCTCTCGTCGGCCCTACCGGCGCAGGGAAGACGACCATTATCAACTTGCTCGCTCGCCAGTACGACATACAATCGGGAAGCATACTGATTGACGGCTGCGACGTCCGCGATGTCACCACGAAGTCCCTGCGGAGTCAGATGGGGATCGTGCCGCAGGACAGCTTCCTCTTCCCAGGAAGCGTAAGGGAGAACATCCGCTACGGGCGGCTCGACGCGACCGATGGAGAAGTTGAAGCGGCGGCGAAGGCCGTGGGAGCGCACGAGTTCATTATGGAGCTGCCGGAGGGATACGAGACCGATGTCCGCGAAGGCGGCTCCAAGCTCTCCTCCGGCCAGAAGCAAGTCGTTTCATTCGCCCGGGCGCTGCTGGCCGATCCGAGGATTCTAATCTTGGACGAAGCCACCTCAAGCGTGGACACGCAGACCGAGATGCTCATTCAGGAGGCCATACGCAAACTCCTGAAGGGCCGGACATCGTTCGTCATCGCACACAGGCTCTCAACGGTCATCGAGGCAGGCTGCATCCTGGTCATAGACGACGGCAGGATAGTTGAGAGCGGCAAGCACGAGGAGCTTCTGCGGAACGACGGCCTCTACCGCAGGCTGTACGATATGCAGTTCAGTTTCGAGACCGCCGGGGATGAGGTAGCAGCCGACATCTGAGGGCAGGACCGGCATACGCGCAGGCGTGAAGCCTGCGGCTACCAGATTGGCCGTCGTGGCTTCGGTAGCCGCAGCCTTTATGGCTGCGCGAAATGGTTAACGAACCAATGACATGTGAACGTATCCCAGACATTGAGTGCGATACCACCTATCCAACCAGACCTCGGGAGCGTCAACATCGGCTTCCGCGAGAGTGCTACCGTGGTCGCATAGCAGCTGCCTTTACCATGTGCGGCTCCCAAGACTCAATTAACCTAGCGTGCGGCAGCATTCTTAAGGGTTTCCACAGCTGGCTTGCCGAATCGTGCGCGAAACACGAAACCGACATCATAGTGCTAACTCTCATGCCTGACCATATACATGCCGTGCTTGAGGGCCTCACGGACGACGCCGACGTTCTGGGCGGTGTGTATCTCTTCAAGCAGAGATGCGGGTACTGGGGTAAACGGCTGTTCCCCGGCCTTAACCTACAGAAGGACTTCTACGATCACATAGTCCGAGACAACGAGAACCTGACAAAGCATATATGTTATGTGCTGAACAACCCGGTTCGCGCAGGGCTGGCGACGACGTGGGACGAGTACCCTTACAGTCTCGTGAGAGAGGACTTGAGGCAGCAACTGACGGCTGGATAGCACAACGCTATGCAAGCTCAGAGCACCCCGCAGGCTTTATGGCTGCGCAAAACTTCCGCTAACAGCAGTGCCCCGCAGGCGTGAAGCCTGCGGCTACCGGGCGCGGCCGAACTTCTTGCGAAGGTACTGCCAGGCAGCAATGGCAACAGCCCCGATAACGATGAGCCCAACTGCGCGAGGCCCAGGACCCAGATACCGCACCGTGAGCGCAACTGCCGCCCCGATCACCAGTGCGAACACCAGAGCCGTGACGAACTCGGTGAGCTTGTCTGCCCGCACGAACTTATCCTCCGCCCTGTCCTGAGGTGGATTCGCGCAGTTGGCGCAAGGTCTGTTCCAGCTTTCGGATTTGCTCGCCATAGCCGGCCCAGTCGCCCCGCCCCTGAAGCTCCTTTGCCCGCTCGAGCTGCTTCGCAGCCTGCTCGACGAGCTCCTGCACTTCCGATGGCGCACGAGCCGGACGCGGACTTACCTCCGCCTCAGCCGGTCGCGCGTCTGCCCCGAAAATTGCCGCCAGAGCCGCTTCCAGAGTCCGCTCCATCGCAAGCCGATCACCGTCCGATACTATCACGCGCTTCAGCTCCGGGATTTGGCTCGTCTCAGACTGAAGGTATAGCGGTTTCACGTAGATGAGGGATTGCTCGATAGGAATGACCAGTTGGTTGCCCCGATTGACCCGCGATCCCTTCGAGTCCCACAAGGTTAACTGTGGAGAGATCACGTCGTCCTGGTTTATCAGGGTATCGATTTGGGCAGGGCCGTAGACTAGCTTATCCTTAGGAAACTCATAGAGGATTATCTTGCCATAGTCGTCAGGGTCGCATTTCGCGCCCATCCATGCGATCATGTTGTCCTTCTTGTGCGGCGTGAACGGGCGCATCAGCAGGAATCCCTCGCTCGCCTCGTCGGGCAGCTTCATCACGACGTAGTACGGCTCAACCGGCGCCTCTTCCTTCGAAATCCCAACGATTTCGTTCGGGATATCCCACAGGTCGCCTCTGTTGTAGAACACCTGCGGATCTTTCATGTGATAGCCGCGAAGCACGTCGGACTGGACTCTGAAGAGCAGCTCTGGATACCTGATATGCGCGCGCAGGCCGGCAGGCATGCTGCTCATGGGCTTGAAGACGCCGGGGAAGATTCTGGCATAGGTTTTCACGATGGGGTCGCTAGTGTCCGCAATGTAGTAGTCCACCGTGCCCTCATAAGCGTCTATCACGATCTTGGCGGCATTCCTGATGTAGTTGACCGCACGGTATTCCGAGACGTTCTGCGGCGTGGAATACGGGTACATTCCGGAGACGGTGTAAGCATCCCACATCCAGTAGAGCTTTCCGTCGGATATGACAAGATATGGATCCGGGTCATAGTCCAAGAACGGGAAAACAGTCGCTACTCGCTGACCTATCTGCCGGCGGAACATCAAACGGCTCTTATGGGTGATCTGGTTTGTCAATATCAGGTTCACGTCCCCGAAGCGCCAGGCGAAGGCCAAGCGCTGGAAGTAGCCACCGATCGGAATCCCACCAGTGCCCGCGTAACGCGTGTACACAGGCTGCCCTGCCGACGGATAATCGAACTCCTTCTGTCTCGAATTGACGACTACATAGCCGCCGGTCTGCTCGGCAAAGTATATCTGCGGACGATCAACATTGATACCCACAGTGGATATGGGAGGGATGTCCTCCACGAAGAAGTCCGGCAGCCCCTCCTTCGTAGCCCTGTTCACGGGACTCATGACTGCGCCATAACCGTGCGTGTATTGGAAATGCCGGTTTACCCACGTATCAGTTACTCCCTGACCGCCATCCGTGGAGAGCTCTCGCGCGGCAAGCATGACCTGGCGGACCTCGCCGCTTATCCGATAGCGGTCAACGTCCACGCTGTTGATCTCATATCGCTGCCACAACGCCTGGAGCTGGCCGTATGTGCTCTGCAGAGGCCGGTAATCCCACAGGCGAATGCTGTTAACCGTTGCACGGTTGTTCCGAATGTCCTCAGCCGTCAGATTCATGAGCGCAGGGAAGCCTTTCTCTTGGACAACGCCCAAATTGAACGCCTTGCGGGTAGCCTCGATGTTGTAGCCGATGAATTCGCTCTCCAGCGCGATTTCGTTTGGCTTCACGCGCACCTGCTGCACGAACCCCGGATAGAAGACTCCGAGGACCAGAGACGCACCGATGAGGATCAGCAAGGCCAGCGCGGGAAGCTTGATACCGCGCCTATAAATGTTCGCCAGCACGATAACGCCCGCGACGACCGCCACAACAGACAGAGTATTGAGCGCGAGCAGCCTCGCGTGAACGTCGGTATACCCGGCGCCGAACACCCTGCCGGTCTCGCCGAACACCATCCCAGCCTGTGAGTACAGGAGGCCATATGCAGCAAGCTTGTAGCCCCATGCCTTTACGAAAAGCGCGGCGGCGAGCAGTATCGAGAGGTGTGCTTTCACATGGGGTGCGAAGGTTGGCATCCCGGCCAGAAACTCGATTGCGCGGTCGGCATAGTGGACGACGGCGGTGGCAGCGGCAGCGACCACCAGGGCGAAAATCAGCCAGTGGTATACATAGCGCAGAAATCCGAGCTGGAACACGTAGAATCCGATGTTCCGATGAAAGATCGGGTCGGTATCGGCAAACCGGCTGGCATGAGTGAACATCTGATAGCTCAGCCAGTGCGTAGAGGCTTCCAGTGCTACAAGAACGCTTGCGACCAAGACGAGGGTCAAGACAAGCAGGCCAAAGCCGCGCCTCGCGAGGTCACCAATCCTGATGCGGATTTGGTTTCTCTCATAACGCGGCGTTACCGCGGGCGCGAGCCTGCGCGCCAGCCAGAGATTGGAATACACAATTCCGAAGAAGAGAATCCCCGCTATCACTCCCAGCTCGATGCGGGTGAGAAGCCTCGTCCAAAAGACCGACCTGTAGCCGACCTCGCCGAACCAGAGCCAGTCGGTGTACAGGCGGGCAAGCGTGCCTCCGAAGATCAAAACAAGCAGCGCAACGACGCCAATGAGAAGCCATACTCTACGGCCCATGTGACCACTCCTTACGGCCCGTGTTCCTCCAGGCCGCCAGAATACTAGCACGCGACATGAAGCTTGTCAAACGAGCCAGCCGGATCGGACCACTCTTACTTGTAGTTTTACTCTTACTGGTACTCGGAATCTCCGGAGAGAGTAAGAGTACGAGCAACAGGCGGGATGCGAGAGCGACTTCCGGCATAACGAAACGAGGGGATTGCGGCAATACAGTCTCCCCTCGTTTGAACAAGTTCGTGTGCCCGGGAGCTTATTCAGATCCGCAGGTGCGTGCGTGGATTAGTCGCTCGAGCCTATCCCTACAGCGGGACTCCGCTTCTTCGCAGCTGGATCCGTTCGCCTCAACCAGCTCCGTGCCGGGCAGAACGCCCTCCAATATGCGGCCCAGAGCAATCCACCCGCCTTCCCCGGCCTTCGACACCTTGATCTCCACCGGGGTACCGGCGATCGTCATCAGCGACACTTGTTACACCTCCACTTCGAGTTGCAACCAATCCCGCGGGCCGGCAGATTGATCGGCACTGCAAGCGCCTGCCCTCGCGCAAGCTCCATTATCCGTTCCAGCGGGCATCCAAGAGCTTCCCGGCCAAATCGCCCAGTGGAAAGCTGTGTGAAGTGCAGTGGGAAATGGTGAGCCCGGTGCGACTCGAACGCACGACCCTCTCCTTAAAAGGGAGATGCTCTACCGCCTGAGCTACGGGCCCGGATGAAGTTCACGTGTATTATACCACGAACCCAGACGCATGGTCAAACAGCGCGCAGCGGCAATGCGCGCTGCCCGGGAGCGCAGGCCGAAGGCATGCGGCTACCCCTTGCGCTTCAGCAATATCCACTGGTCCTCTCGTGTATGGACGAGCGCGTAGCCGCCCTGCAGCCGCTGGCCGTGGAGGACGAAGAGCAGCTTCTCCGGGTCGCGTTCTTCGAGGTCGAGGGCGCCGGTGTCCCAAATCTCGACCATGCCCGCGCCATACCGCCCTTCTTCGATCTCACCCTCGAAGCCGATGTAGCTCACAGGGTGATCCTCCGTTTGAATCGCCAGCCTGCGAACGCCCGGCTGCTCCGGCGGCCCCTTCGGAACCGCCCAGCTTTTCAGCACGCCATCCATCTCCAGCCGCAAGTCCCAATGGAGGTGCGAAGCATGATGCTCCTGAACGACGAATCTCTGCATCCCGGTTTCCTGAAACTCAGTCGGCTCGCCCCACCGCCCGATGTTCCAATACCCATTTTACCTTCACGCGTACCAATCCGGCAACCGGTACTTTGTCTCCGGGTGCAGGACATTCCCCCGCACGCGCATAAGAACATAGTTGTTATCATGGCAGCCGGGAACCATGCTTGGGATAGCGGCGCGTCTATGGAGCGCTTAGCGGTTCCGAAGGACTCCAGCGAAAAGATATCAGCGGCAGCCATGGGGAGGAGCCATGCATAGAATCTTGACAATTGCATTCATTTGCGCCGTAGTGGCTGGCACGCTCTTGGCCAGCGACGCGCCGAAGAGTAAGCCGCCGATACCGTACGCGGTCGGGAACAGGTGGGAGTATTCGGTCAGCGAGACGGCCTTTATCAGCTTCGGGGAGGGCGAGAGCTCGCGATCCGTCGAGATGCGGGCTGAAGGCACGAGCGTAGTCGAAATCGTCTCCGTGAAAGAGCGCCGTCCGAACGGCGACATCGTGTATCTGGAACGTGAAACGGAAAACACCGAAGCCGGCTTGAATACGGAGGCAGAGGAGACGGTGATAGAGAGCTTCACTCTGGTATCCCAAAAGGGCATCTATTGCTTGTCCCACAGGTCTTCCGGGCCGGACGGCGCCCTCAGCGACAACTGGATAAAGTACGAGCCTCCATTGCTTGATATGCCGCCGGATCTCGCACCGGGAAAGAAATGGAAAGTCGGCGTCCTCCGCGATAACGGAATCCGCACGCCATTTGAGGCCCAGGTCATGGGACATGAGACTATAACAGTGCCCGCAGGAACTTTCGAGAAGTGCCTGAAGATCTGCGGAACCTGTACTAAGGTCAGCGGCACGGTCGCCTTCGAAGAAGGGAAGGCAGCAATCAAGAGCGGCAAGATCGTAGTTACCATGTGGGTCTATCCGGGAGTTGGGATTGTGAAGGAGGACTTGGTCTCCCAACTGAAAATGGCCATCAAGCTGGACGAATCCGGCAATGCGCTGCTGATAACCGGCACCTCGCGAGAGACGACCGAGCTGCAGCCAGGTTACAAGGCGGACTGAGGGCATACGGATTCTGGAAAGGAGCAAACCGTGAGGCTGACCCTGTGGATGTGCTGCCTCCTCGCAGTCGGCACTATATGCATCGCAGATCAGGTGGAGCCGGCAGCACCGAGCGAAGAGCTTCTGGATGCCCTGGCGAACAAGCCGTATCGCGCGTCGTGGGCGCCATTGCCGATGCTTAGGGGCCACGCAGCACGAACGTCCCTCTTGCATAAGCTGCTCCAATCTCCTGATGCTAAGGCAAGAGTGCGCAGCGCCTTCCTGCTGGGCCAGATAGGCTCCGGCGATTCAGCCGCGTTGTTGGCGACGCGGCTCCAGGACCCGGAGCGGAGCGTCCGAGTGCAAAGCGGGATCGCCCTTGCCTGCATGGGAGATGCGCGGGGCATTACGGTATGCTCCGCGGTTCTAGGAGACGCCCCGTCGTGGATACGGTACTACGCCGTTTACGGCCTCTGGTGCGTAAACACTCCGGCAGCAAGGCGCGCTTTACAGAGACACACCCGCGACCGAGACGCACTCGTCAGCCGGACGATTCGCGAGGCCTTAAAGACACCATACATTGCCCCGCCGGTGCCTCCTCCACGCTCAGACATCAAGCCCTCAGCCGACATGCCGCCGGACGAGGCATGGGACGAAGCCTGCGACCTCTTCATCACTGAAAGCGATTGGTGGTGGCATAGAGGCGACTACGATCAATGCATACGCTGCCTCGAGGCTGCCGTGTTCCTTGATCCGCGCTACATTGACGGCTATACGTCAATCGCATGGCTCGAATGGAGCCTCGGCCGCGACCCGGCAGCGATCAGAACTCTTAACTGCGCGATTTCAGCATGTCCATCTGACCCCGAAGCATATTACGGGCTGGGGTTCCACTACTACCGCACAAAGAGGTACGCCCGGGCCGAGAAGCCGCTGAACAGGGCCGTAGAGCTGGGCGGAGATCACCGCACGCGCAGGACTTATGCTCACTGCCTGGAAAGGCTTGGCAAGCTCGACAAGGCACTTGAGCAATGGTCGGCAGTTCTAGCCCTTTGCCCTGAGGACGCCGCCGCTGAACAGAACTCCGCACGCGTGAAGAATCTCATACAGCAAGCCAAGTAACAAAGAAACGGCCTACCCCGTCTGTGCTGCATCGGGATAGGCCGTTTCACTGCCTGGTAGCGCCAGGGGTAGTTCGGAGAATGTATACATGGAGATCAGGTTTGAGGGAAATAACAAGAGCTATAAGGTGGCAATGCTGTAATTCGGGAAGATCCCTTCGGCCTACGCCCACGATACGCAAAGCATGTTGAGTGAAACCCAGCGCATGCCAAGCTTATGGAAGATGAAACCAGCGGCTATGGCAACACCGCCTCGGGCCGGTGGAGGGCATCCGAGAGCGGTGACCAGCGCAGGGTCCTACGAGGCGAGAGACGCCGCACGGAGTTCCGGCGGTTCCGAAATACCCACTGTCAAGTCGCTGATGCCAAGTACCGAGTCGGAGATACCTAAAGCGTCTGATTATTATTAACGTTCCCTGCGTCATAGGCCTCAGAAGCAAAAGGCCGGTTCGCCACGGCGAACCGGCCTTGATGAATCACGATGTTCGAAATACCGAGAATGCTACTTTCTGCGCCTCAGACGGAGGCTGACGAGCCCGGTGAATCCGGTTAGCAGCGCGAGGATGCTCGACGGCTCTGGTACGACCGTCAGGTCGAACGCCATGTCATGGCCGCCGCACGGGATGAACCAGAACTCGCTCCCGCCTTTCATCATGACCCCGATGTCGTTCTGGATGCCGGTGGTCTCATGCCAGCCCCACTGCTTGGTCGGGTCGGGAAGAATGGCCTGGACGGAGAGCCAGTATATCTTGCCCTTCTCCTGCGCGAACCACTTCTCCTCTGGGAGGAAGGTATCATACTTGTAGACACTCTCCTTGAGCAGTCCCCCGTTGTCCTTCAGATCGAAGGCCCAGGTCTCGTTGGCCTGACCTTGAATGGAACAGTCCCACAGGACTGCGTCAGGGAAGCTGAACCCGAACGGGTTTTTCGGATCATTCGCCGGCATATCAGAGTAAATCTTGAGGTTGAAGCCCTCAATGCCGCCCGGCGCCGCATTCGGCCTAGCGTTCGAGTAGTCTCCGTAGGGTTCCCCCGGGAACGGCAACCAGAATGATCCCCACCAGTGAATATCGGAGATCGGCAGCCCATCCGGGCAGACCCAGTCATCGGCCATGACTGATTCATAGATCGGTCCCGGCTGATTGATCGGTGCCGCCAGAGCTGGGCCCGGCTTGATCTCCGACGACAGATCATAGCTCGGCCAAGTTTCGTTCGGTAGCTGAGAGTACTTCACCCAGTCGGGTGGGGGGATCTGCTGAGCTACGGCCATGCACTGAATTGTCAACGATAGGAACACTGCGATTACTGCAAAACGTAAAAACTTCATGCTTTGTCAACCTCCCTGTGGTTTTGTTATCGTAATTCCGGATTCCCCGTTGACCGGCGTATTACGGTCGGGAAACCGACACCGGTAATCCTGTCAGGGCCAGCTCGCCGAGATCCGCAGACATCCGTGCCCTACACGTGGCATTTAGCGCAAGATTCGTGCCAAAAGTCCAGTTTGGGGATCTGTCGGCGAAAAATCATGCAGTGTCTTGGCTGCAAGCAGGTTATCTGGGATGAACAATCGAGTTAAACATGATCACCGAGGCATCGAATCACGCTATAAGCCCATGCTTGGTTTCAAGTCATTCGAATCCTCGCCTTTCGGCACGGTTGTCAACTGGTGAATTTGCCAGTTTTCCGCCGTAGGCTCGCTCGCATCCACATCCGACTATTGACAATTCCCACAGGCAGGAATATAAGGAGATGAAGACGTTTCTCGCTCTTGTAGCGACCATCCTGCTCTCCGGCAGCTGTTCGGCCGCGCCGGTGGAGTGGTCGGTGGATTCTGGGGGTAATGGGCACTGGTATGAGGCTGTTTATGTTCCGGCATCTATTATGTGGGCAGCAGCCAATGCTGCCGCCGGATCGGCTGGAGGCTATCTCGCAACGGCAACCTCGGAGCCGGAAAACCAGTTCATCTACAGTCTGATATCAGACGACAAGTTCTGGCGCTTGGGATGAGGCAGGAGAATGCGGCGGTTGAAGCGCAGCTCTCCGTGGTGACCTAGTCGCGTCTGGAGAACGACGAGGTTGACAACCCTCACCTGGTTACTTTGATAAAGGTGGCGGATGCGCTGGGGATGCCCCTGGAGACGCTAATCGGCGAAAAAATCTGCTGCGAAGGCGAAAATGTAAAGTCAACTTTATGGACAAACTGGTGGAAAGCGTTAAACTGGGAGTGAAGCAGTACGCCTGCTTCACCTTTACCTCCTTTCCGATAGGGGGCGGTCGGTCCGCCACGGCGGATGGCCGTCCCCGGTAAAAACTGAATGATTTGCCCGAATAGGCATCCGGCCAGGTGCTGAAAGCGGAGAGAGAAAGCCCTGATCCTTGCGCAAGGGGGATCGGGGCTTTCTCCGTTTCGGGCAGCTTTTTGGATTCGGATGGATGGGCAGATGGCTGGCGAGTTAGCGGCGGCGAGACAGGGCTAAGGAAAGTCGAGGCATGGTTGCAGTGCCTGCT
>Ga0307380_10010766_pt1 | contig 11493 bp, 18 predicted proteins | sample UN3MG_FD_202239 | JGI IMG/M metagenome (GOLD analysis project Ga0307380, IMG submission 202239) | Soil microbial communities from Risofladan, Vaasa, Finland - UN-3 | ecosystem: Environmental > Terrestrial > Soil > Coastal area > Acid sulfate soil | place: Finland: Risofladan, Vaasa | collected... | reverse complement strand
TCTCTTTTGGTACCGTATTGATTTTTTGTCCTGAAATTCCGAATAGTTTGGTTTTTTTGAACTTCAGGGGGCTGCTCTAAGCCAAACGTAACCAGGGGCTCCTAACGTAGTCACCCTGGGGTGGGTCCATCTTCTCTTGGGTGGGTTGGTGGGGCTCTTCAGCTTGTTAGGTGATCGGCGCGGGATATCCGTAACGCTCGAGCCATTGTGCATATTTTGAGAGTCGCTCTTGCAGGATCCCTAGCACTCCGGGCGGAGGTGGTGCGGGCAGGTCCTGTATTTGCTTGAGCGTCACGCGGATTTGGTTCGCATACCAAAGGCGAAGCTTCTCAAGTGGGTGATCGGGGCTATCTACCGGGACGGTAATAACGACCGGCGGGCGCCCGGGGATCTCCGTTGTGAAATAGAAATTGTGGTCATACTTCGCGATGTCAAGCGCGGTGCGGATATCAACCGTACCGTCCGACATTGCGAGCTGTGTAATATGCGCTGCCCAGGCTTGGGCGTCGGCCGTTTCCACGGTCGGCGGGAAAGTGTATCCCTCATTATATAGCTTCAATAATGTGGCCGTCACAGGGTCGTATTCCCACTCGAGCGTTTCCGGCCCGCATAGGTTAGCGAGGGCCATCTGGCCTGCGGCAACCGCGTTCTGTGATGCAATCATTGTCTGTGTACTGTGTCTATTCCTCCACATCCAAGATTTCACCCCTTCTGTTATCTGTTCGCGATTATTCTCCCAGTGATGCGAAGCATCTATGTAAAAAGTATCGGTCGAAGGCCAACCGATTTGCTTGTCAGGGTCGTTTCCGTATTCGGAAATGACCTCTCGAGTCGTGAGGTGCTCAGGCACGCGGGGCGTTAGCTGAATACCCTCGATCTCCGGATAGTAGTCAAGCGCGGCAATTTGGCCGTGAACGGTCTGCATTACCTGGTTCGCCATGCTGAATGCGACGGCGGCCTTGTCCAGTGTTTCGTCCAGGACAGGCGGGAACCCGTAATAAAACTCTACAATGGATTTTATGGAGTTGGACCATATGCGGTCAAACCAGAGAAAGGGCGCTGGCAGGCCCGTAAGGGTAACTTTTTCGCCTCTTATGTGGTGATAAAGGCCTGAGGGTATGTCATATAAAAGGCCCATGATTGGGCCGAGGCATAGGCCGTATCCGAAGATATTTTGAGTGACCTGAAAGAGCTCGATTATTTCGCCTTTACTTAAAGCAATCCTCTTTAGTTTTTTGGCTGTCCGGAGCCGACCTTTTTTCGAAAGAGGGTGGTCCTTGAGGGTGGCATGGAGTTCATGCTGCAGGCGGCGGGTTTTAAAGGGCAGGCGCGAGAGCGTCATAGCAATCCCCACGATATCGGCGGCGGTGAATAGCCAACCGGCCGGGCCGGTAACGAACTTAGAGAGGCTTTTTGGAAGCTCGTGGGAGATCGTGCGCGCTACGACTCCAAGTGTGCCTAATGTGTCGTTGACATCGTCCAGGAAAGTAAGGGCGCTTGATGCGTTTCTAATCCACGCGGGCGCGGGTGACTGCAAGACTCGCAGATAGGCTGCGCGCTTTTGATTCATCAGCGTCTTAATGTCTTCATATCGCTTTTCGCCTAAATTGGAGATATCCTTCCTGAGGTAGAGTTTAAATTCCAGCTCGTCGGGCTCCGGGATAACGTGCCACTTGATTATTTCGTTGAATTGAGGGAAGTGAACTTGATATCCGTGTTTAGCGACGTACTCGGCGCGTTTTTCCTCAAATTCCTCCGTTGTGAAGCGTGGGAGAGTAATTGGGGATTCATAAGGATGTGCCATGTTAGGATGCTTCCATATCTCAACGAGGTTGGTCGATCTCGAACGCGGCAAGGGGGTAGCAAGGGCTAAACGATGTAGACCTGAATAGATCGCATCCCCACAGCGTCAAGTAGGTCCGGCTCGATAGTGTGACATACTAAAACCAGCTTTTCCGGTTTTTGTATTGGCGGATCGCGGATCCACAGCGTTTGATAGGTCAAGAGTTGGCCGATTGCCCGGAGGCCCGGATCTGCAGAAACTTCGATTATCCAAACCTCGTTTTCAAGCTCGGCGATCGCGTCGGCCCTTTTTACAAGTAAGTCCCGCCACATTTTATTCATCGGGTCGGCGAGCTGCTCCGAAGTGTAATAAGGCCCTCCGAGCTTACAGTCAAGGAAAAGCTTATCCCAGTACATCGAGTATCGAGCTTGAAAGTCCCACCAAACGGGGATATCCGGCTTAAGCATGTGGGGCGGATCTCCGCCCCAAAAAATAGAATATGGCCTACCCAAGATTGTTGGCATGTCTTTTTGGCCTGTTCGGATCTAGTAAAATAGTTTCGAGCTTGGTCAAGCGGTGTTCGACGCGGAGCAAATAAACCACAAGGATAACGAGTAAAGGTATCGTTCCTACAATCGTACTGAATACGGTTGTGATATCCATTTCCGAGAAATCCTTTCAGGTGTAGTGCTCAAGTCCCGCTTGGTCGAATATCTCCGTATATTCGATGTCCGGCTGGGCGCGACCTCGCGCCATGCGTCTTTTTTGTCAGTCGGTTGCGACCTTATTGAAGCGTTTCCTTAAATAGTCTATCCAATCGTTTAAGGTCCTTTTACTCCTTCTCTTATAATTACATCGCGGGCACTCCCACTGTGTCTTGAATTTACCGTTTGAGAGAATTCGAAGGGACATAGGTGTGTCGCACTTAAAGCAGTCCAGGCGCCCAAGCTCGTCAATGATTGACGGCGGCTGATGTCCTGCGGATAGGGTGTTTTGGCGTAAGGGGCGGTGATGCTCTGCGAGCAATTCTTGATACAATGTAAAGGCAAGCGTGATATTTTGCGTAAAGTGGGGGACAAAGATATGGCGGGCGCGAGCGAGCGCGCCGGCCATGTCGTTGAATGCGTCGAAGTCAATATTTTTCATGTCCCGTGTTAAAAGAGTTGCGGAGGGCAACAACCTTGCGCTAATTGCTCTGGGGTCCGAAGGTCAATAGTGCCTATTTCATATCCTCGTTGGGCGCATGTTTGCCAACTTGACGCGGCTGCGTTCGGTGGATCCGGACCCCAACCGATGCACTCACAAAAGCTATCATTGCCCGCGGGGTTGACGTAATTTCCGGAGCAAAACCCTTGCCTATAACAACTTCCATCATATCCGGCGATCTGTGCGCAGGTCGGGGACGGCCGGGGCTCGCATTGATAAAACACGACGCCGAGGAGCGGGGCCAGATTGACGTTGATAGTTATGCTGTCAAGCGGCGCGCCGTTGCATAGAACAAAGATGGTCGGGTTATTCTCACAACTTGGATTGGTGGGGGGTGAGGTGTAGCCTATCATCCAACCTTCAGCGTCAAAGGATAGGGTTCCTGTGCCTGAGGAAATGCCGAACGTGAACGCGCTTACCGGCGCCGCGGCCTTCAGGTTGGTGAGAGAAATTTCCTGATATTCGCTCTCTTCCATGTAGAGGGTGGTATACTCAATCGACACGGGGTTTTCATCGTCGCCCACACACCAATCGACTAAAGTCAGCGCGAGCTCATCCACTATTTCATCATTACAGTAAAGGGCTATTGTGGGATCGTTTGCGCCCTCCGGGTTTGTGTCCGGAGCTGTGTAGCTCTCGAGGAAGTCGTCTTCATCGAGGTTTAATGTGCCTGTGCCTTCTGTGATCTCGAAGCAATAATTATCAGCGTCGCAACCTTCAACCAGGTTCGCTATGTTGACGGCGACTGTGTCGCCTAGCCCTACCTCCGAAGCTTCAGCTTCTAAAAAAACGGTTTCATCATCTGAACCGATACAGCAATCGACGCCGCCGCCGCCGCCTGAAGGTGCGCCTGGCGATCGCCCTCCGGATCCTAGCGGCCCGTAGGCGTCGCCGAACCCCGTGTAAGATCCTCCGCCCGGCTCGGATCCAAAAAGAAGCGTTCCAGGGACGGACCCAGGGCCCGGGCCTGTGCCCGGCCCTTCTCCCGGCCCTTCGCCCGGTCCGGCTCCCGGACCGGGCTCGCCTCCGCCTGGCTCGCCGGCGCCCGGCTCCCCGGCGCCCGGCTCTCCTCCGCCAGGCTCGCCGGTGCCCGGCTCGCCGGTGCCCGGCTCCCCGTCGATAGGCGGCACGTACCCGGGCTCGCCTTCGACCGGCGGCACGTACCCGGGCTCGCCTTCGACCGGCGGCACGTACCCGGGCTCGCCTTCGACCGGCGGCACGTACCCGGGCTCGCCTTCTTCCGGCGGCTCATACCAGGGATCGCCGGGATCCGCGTCGGCCGGCGGGTCAATCGGATCGTCCAGGATGTCGGGAATGGTATCGTCGATTCCTCCAGGCGGCCAACCTTCCATGTCTTCATCAGGTATGAAGCCGAGGCCGAGCGATTTTAAAAGCTCGTAACTGTGGCCTAGCTCGTCCACGACCTCAAGCAATAGCTTGGACCTCATGGCGAGCATTACGTTAATTGGGGAGAAAGGTTCCTCGAAAAATCGGGGCGTCCAACCCTGAGTAAAGGAAGTTTTTAGCTTTTGATCGGTTTGCGCCTCTTCCCAAAGAGGCGTTATGTCTCCCACGGCCAGCGCCGCAAACATTGCGGAGCTGTTAAGCTGCGAAATAATGTTTTCCGCGGAGTCTCCATCATTTAGGGCGTGGTGTATATCGAGGACCTTGAAAGGCTTGATGTAAGGGACAGGTATCTTGTTAAGGGTAACGCCTGAGAGCAAATTTAACAGTCTCATGCGTCTTGTAAATGTGATGGGCATAGTGCCGGAGACCAAGTCCGCTTGGATTTGACTCTGTGTGTAATTTTCATACACAGAGGCCGGCACGGTGTCTGTAATGGGCATCATGGCTTAACGCCTGATTGCCCTTAGTAGCTCCGCGAGCGAAAAGGGCTGTAATATATTCCGGGGCAATACTCCTATTTGGACGACCACGTCAAAAAATATCAACGGATCAGTTGTCCAGGCGTAGGCGGTCAGGACGTTGTTAAGGTTGGTTAGCTCATAGAACTCCCTAAATGAGACTACCGTCGCGTCGCCGCGAATGGTTTCGTTACGGGTAAACGGCCAAACTTGTAAGGAAGCGTCGAAGATTTGAACATGTTGGACGTGTGCGCAACCAGCTTGGAAAAGGATGTCTACCTGATGTATAATTCCAGGGGATAGCGGGAGCTCAATTCTATTTGGCGCGGCGGCGGTGTGCGCGCCCGTAATCCCCATTGAAAAGGCGTAAAACATAGTTCACCTCCATTTCCGGAAGGGGGCCCCTGTTTTTTTACAGGGACCCTTCCGGCTGTGGGGTTGGGGTTTTTACGGCGCGTAAAGTCGCTCTTGCTGCAAAAGGATTTGACAGGTCTCGGTGCCTGCGGCGCCCGCGCCGCCCGTAATGTCAAGCTTCAAGTTCCCAATTCCCTGGTTGACCTTGTACCAGTCCGCGGGGCTCATCTGGTCGCCGAAGGGAATATGGAAGACTCCGTGCGGGGTGTACCCGGCCACGATGGCCACCGCGTTTTCTGCGGCTCCGGCGTCAACGACCATGCGCCCGCCTGCGCTTCCGAAGGAAGCGAAAGTTCCAGTGCCGAGCGCTCCGGCCCACGTGCAAAAGGTGGCCGTGGCGCGTGCCGTGGCTGTGGTGAAAACATTAACGGTGGCGGGATTGGCGGCGAACATGATCTGCTCAACGAGCTGCAGTTGATCGACTCCCATAGCCCTTAGTAGCGTATTTGGATCGTGATCGAAGACAACGCGCTTGTCTTGGTCCTCGGAGAGCTTAAAGTGGGCGATGTTGCTCATTGGCTCGGTGCCGGCTTCCATGTTGCGGACAAACAGTTTCCGGTAGGGAAAGTCCCTCGGCAAATCTGTGTACTCGTGCGAGCTTGCTCCGATAGTATAGTTCTTGACCTGCTTGTGCATGAAGAAACCGACCGGTGCGATTTCCTTCTGATCGAAGAGTGCAGCCCAAGCCGTCAGCCTGTTTTGAACTGAAGCGTTTCCGCCCGCGTCAATATCAAGCGTCAACTTCAGCTGCGGGTTTCTGAACTTCTTGGGATCGAAGGCATAAAGCGGGTCCCAAAGGAAGCGACCGAAGTTTATACCAATAAATCTTTCACAGTCCAGGCCGTTTAGGTACGGGTTCCAGTTCGACCGCATCACGTTGTTGTGGTAAATGTCGACCGCTTCCGCTTCGTATCCTGAGAGTGAAAAGAGGACTTCTGATCCGTCCACGATTTCAATCTTTGATAGGCATGCGATGGCGTGTGCGGTGGCAACATCGCCGGCTCCGGTCACATTGAGGGCAATGATAATAGCTGAAACGGGGTCTGCCATATCCAATTCGATGATCTCTGTGACGTCTGCGACATATGTCGACCGCGGCAAGATCGTTGATAGTCTGTGGTTCATGCGAGTTTACCTCCTTCTTCTTGTATTTTGGCCGCGAGCTCGGGAACCTCAAAGGCCATAGGCAATCCGAGGCTTACCGCAAGCTTTGCGAGAAGGTCGAAACCTTCGTCTACGGTAATTTTCCCGTCTGCCAGTGCCTTGTCACTCCACGCGGCAATGATACCCATAATGGCTAGGGCCTTAAAGAAATATCCAAACATAAGTGTTTATCTCCTTCCGGCTGCGCCGGCGCGGTCGGGTTAGGCTCCGAGTTTCTCTTTTACCAGGGCGTCCACGATCTTCTTGACGCGCTCCAGGTTTCGGGGATCCCTTTTCGGAAATCGCGGTCCTATATCGGTACGCGCGATTGCTTCCCGGAAAGGTGCGAAACCTTTCTCGTAGTCCGGCGCGGCGATATATACGCCCTCGGCGAAGCGCCCAGGGCCTTTCTCGAGGGATCGGCTCTTCCATTTTGCGGTCCCTGCTCGAGTGATGCCTTTCGCGTAAAGGTCTTTTGTTGCGGCTGCATCTATGCCAGCTTTCCAGTTTCCTTTACCAGCGACGGCTTCCTCTTCCCAGTCTCGTTTAGGGTTTTGAATGCCGAGCTTATAGTCTTCCGTCCTGCCCGGTGTGACCCTGGCCCACTTTTCACGGATCGTTGCAAGTGATTTAATCTCTGCCATGTGTGTTCCCTCCCTCAAAAGTTTATAGTTTATGACCTTTTGGCATGATTATTGCCCTCTTGACATCCTTAAGCTTTCCAAGTAAGGGTGTCAAGTAAAAAGAAAGGCGGTGATCTCTTGAGAGCGTTTAAAATAAAGGCTTTTAGTCTATTAGTCTGTTTCATCGTGTGTGTTTTGCTTGCCGGCCCGGCGTTCGGGTGGCCGTGGTTAACGTGCGACCCTCAAGTGGGGGTTACTCATTATGAAGTAACAGTCGGCGACGGAACTCCAATAGTTCAAGTCGCTCTTAATACTCGGCTGTGGTTCGATCTCGAAAAGTTTCTCGTCGGAGATTATCATGTTGAAGTTAAGGCTATGAGGATCAGGAATACCGAATGGGGGGTAAGTGACGCGGCCCCTTTCGATGGGAAGTGTGTCCAAATTATCCCTGTCTCTGGCCTTTCCGTCGTTAATCAGTAAATCGCTTATGTTTCGGGCGCCGCGAGCGGATCCCCGGCGCCCTACCACAATATATTGTGGTCCTGCAGCTCCGCTGCGCCACAAGATATTGTGAAAGGGGTCTATGAAATGAAGCTCACACCAAAGGCTCTGCCCGTCCTCGCTTGTCTCAATATGTTTATGGTTCACCACAAGAAATATTACTGCTTCCCGTCTCAGGTGCGAATTCTCAGGTATTTAAAAGAAGTCGCGAGCCTTACGGTGTCGCGTCGGCAATTAAACCGCATCTTGCGCGATATTCAAGATGGCGGTTTGATTAGACGCACGCGCCGGCATCGGCGCGAGAGAGGGCGTGGAATGGTTTTCCATTCGACGCTTTATGAAATGTCTGTCAAAGGTTATAAATTGCTTTATAAGGTGGGCATGGTTTCAAAGGCAAGGTTTCTTGAGGCTGTCGCTCGCTTGCGCTCCTTCCTCCTAGGAAAAAAGAGACCGGAGAAGGTGTTCCGCACTTCCTCCGGCCTCGAGGCGTTGGGCTCAATTATGGGCTCTCTTCGTCCAGCTCTTGAATGAAGAGTTTCCTTTGCACCACGGGCCTAGTAAATATAAGCCCTTGGTCTGCGCGATCCATAAAAAATATATCGTTATTTAGTGCATGTTCCGCTCCTAGTCCATGATTTGTTCCTCCACAAATGCAAGTGCAAGTGGTCCCTTTTGCCGTGTGACATCTTGCGTCACATCTACCGATTAACTCCCCTTCCTCGTCTCTTCCTTCAAGCACTGTTACCATTAATATAATCCTCCTTTAGTCTCGCGATTTCCTCATTTCTTCGCGTAGTTAAGGCCTTGTGCAGGCATTGGCGGTTATACCCTGCCCTGGCTGCAAGATGGCATGTCTTTCTGAGGTTTACGCGCCTTGAGATCAGGGCTTTCCTTAGGATCTCATGTAGGCGTATAACCTCCTTCTCAAGATAGTGTACGAAGTCCGGTTGATTATAATATCCGAACGCTGCCATTATTGCCTGGTCGGTCGATTTAAAGACCAGTCTTCCCGTCCTAGTTTTCGGCCATTGCACCGTTGATGTCGTTCTGTCCATTGTGTTGCCTCCCGTTTAAATTAGTTTATTTACCCTTTATTATATGCAATTATCATACCAGGTAAGTCACATTAAGAAAGAATAAGTAATACTAATGTCTTTCTGCAGGCAAGTGGCGCATTTTGCGGCATTAAATAGCAAAGATTGCCACGTTTAGTCACATATAGTAAGGGATTTGAAAGGGTGCTCCTTTCATCCAAAGGGCTTTTTCTTCATCAGAACTCAGGATATTTTATCTGAAAATGGTCGCGCTTGGCACGCCCTTTGCATTACGGCTGTAATTATCACGGCTTACCGGCACATCTTGCGGTGGTCGCTGCGGCTCAAGCGATTAGATCCGTTTTAGGCGCTGAAGTCTCTGTTAAACCACGCTCAACTCAAATTATTTGTAATCTGCTCCCGCAGATCATCCCTTATTCCTTTTTGTAAGATGATATTTACCCCGAAGGGTTTATATTGTGACATTAGTGTCACACGGCTATTACACAAGGTAAGCGGCCTTTCTTGGGTGAAATTCGGGAAATTCCCCGGCGCTGGGCTAGGGACGACGGCCAGAGCGACGCGTCTAAGATACGGTCGCCGTTTTAGGGTACGCGAAGCGGCCCGCTGTGCGCCCCGGCTTCTCTTCAAACGAAGGGGCAATCGCAGGGACCTAAAACGGGACATCCGCAGGATCGGCCCATCGACGACGCCAAAGTGTCGCCGGGGGATAGGTTCAATCACCCGAATTTTGGGTGGGTGGGTTTCAATATAGTCTTTTTGCTTAGTTTTAGCCTGCGGCCATTAATAAAATCAACGGGTTATGTTAGTCGGCTGGTCCATTTGCATTGCCTCCCGGTTTAATATTAGGCGCGTGGTCCGCGTTTTATTGTTGACAGGGTTAGACTAATAGACTAATCCTCTATACATGCCTCGTTGGATAGTAAAAGTTGGTCGTTATAATAATCAAATTCGGGTCACTATCCCGAAACCTTTAGCCGAGGAAAGCGGGCTTTTCTCGGCCGACTTGGCGGAAGTAAAAATTTTGGGTGGCAAGAAATTGGAGGTGTCGGCATTTGACAGCGAAGAAAACAAAGGAAGGGTTCGAGGGGGAGATTGATCTAGCTCAAATAGATCGCCCTGCAAGGATTAGTCGTTTCGATATTCCAGAAATGGAAATTGCGGAACTCGCGGAGTCAATCAAAGAAAGGGGGCTGCTTCAAGCAATTACCGTCTGTGAAAAAGATGGGCGTTTCGAAGTGGTGTTCGGTGATCGGCGTTATCTCGCACACAAGAAGTTGGGTCTGGAGAGGATCAGGTGTAGGGTCAGGCAGTACACGGCCGAAGATATTGCGATTGACCGAGCCACCGAAAACGGCCAGCGCGCCAACTTAAGTCCCGTGGAGCAAGCGTCCGAATATCAAAACTTGCACGTTATGCACAATATGAGCTGGGATAAAATAGGCAAGATGCTTGGAATAAGTGGCGGTGTAGTTCTCCGCCGTGCGCGCGTGCTTAAAATGCACGAGCGCATTCAAGATGCTCTACATAAAAAACAAATCAGCATCGGCGTAGGCGAAGAGCTTCACCGCTGCCCGGATCACACCCGTATGATTTATCTCCTTGAGATGTGCATAGACCACGGCGTCACGACTGCGGTCGTGCGCGGGTGGGTCAATGACGTTGTTTCCGATGTGCGGCGCGCCGCAAGCGGTAACGTGCCAGGCGGGGAGGATCCGGGCGTTTATCAAAGTGAGATAATTTTTAAAGGCTGCGCGCTCTGCCATGAGCCCGTTGATATTATGAAAATGCGGCAGCTTGCTGCCTGTCCAAGTTGTTACAGCGCAATTCTTAAAGTTATAAGAGGGGAGGATTAAAAGGCTATGCTAATAAAAGCGGGGGTTGATATCTCAAGATTAGAAAGGAATGCACGGCGCGGGCTGCAAGCAGTCTGCGACGTCTTCGAAGAAAATGGAAGCGAGCTTGTAGTTACCTCAACTTTTGAGGGCAACCACGGCGCGGGCTCGCTTCATTACGCGCATCAAGCCTTTGATTCGCGGCCTCCAGTGAAGCACGCCGAGCATGTGACAATTTTGTGCATATCAAAGCTCGGTCGAAATTGGGACGTTGTTCCTAAGAGTGATCATATCCACTGGGAGTTTGATCCTAAATAAAGGGGAGTAAATGTCTGCGTATACGCATTACATGAAAGTTGATCCAAGCGTTTTTTATGCGGTGTGGGAAGGTCGAAAAACCTTCGAGTTCAGAAAGGCGAGCTGTGGTGTGAAAGTAAATGATCTCGTAATTTTGCAAGAGTGGGACGGCCTCGAGTTTTCAGGCAGGAAGGTCGGCCCGGTCAAAGTAGCGTATATCTTGGAAGGTGGCGTTTTTGGGATACCCAAAGATTATCTAATATTTTGCTGGTAGTGCGGCGGGTGAGATAATGTTTGAAATAGATCACCTTTTCGGCTACGTTGTGGCTGGTTGGATAGGGTATCTGACCGGCCTATTAAGTAATTATTTCTTGAATAAACCACGTTTATCAAAGGGGGTAAGAAAATGGTTGGAATGCCAAAGGAAATCGAAATTGAACGTATGATGAATCTAGTGCGGGGGTTCGGCTGGGATAAGATCAAAGAAGAACTCATAGGTGATGAAGTGCATGTCACTCTCTCAAAGAAGTTAATTGAGAGTGAGCAAGTCATGACTGAGGCACCGCCGACCTAGTCGCGGGTCCCTCTCATATTCTTAAATTGTAACCGGCGCCGTAGGCGTCGGTTCTTTTCAGGACATTAAATCAATACGTATTCAGGTACCAAAAGAGGCCGAGGCTCCCTGCTCCTAGGAGTTAGCGGGGTCCCAAGCCGGGCAAGTTATTCTACTTGCCTGGTTTGGGCGCTGACTCCGTAGGGAGCCTCGGCCTC
>Ga0307380_10010765_pt1 | contig 11493 bp, 13 predicted proteins | sample UN3MG_FD_202239 | JGI IMG/M metagenome (GOLD analysis project Ga0307380, IMG submission 202239) | Soil microbial communities from Risofladan, Vaasa, Finland - UN-3 | ecosystem: Environmental > Terrestrial > Soil > Coastal area > Acid sulfate soil | place: Finland: Risofladan, Vaasa | collected... | reverse complement strand
AAAGGCTTGTGGCAAACTGTTAATAACAATACTGTGTCTCATGGGGTACCTCCTTTTTTAGTGTTTAGGTTTTTTTATAGGTGGTACCCCTTTTTCTCTTCTGACACAAATTATGATACGCTACCCTTTTACACAAAAAAGTTGACAGTACCGAGTGATTTTTGTAATTTGGTCAGGCAAAAAAATAACTAGCAAGATATTACCAAAAATAAGCATAATTGAACAAGACAATCTTTGAAAAAAAGAGAAAATAGCACTTAATCCTCCCTTATACAATGGTTCAGCTGGTCGGGATCGCTTTGATTTTGTTATTTCCTCAAATTGCCCTGTGGCTGCCATCAAAGCTTATTGGTTGGTAATAAAACTTTACAGGAGGGATTTCCAATGATGACCAAAAAAGAACGTATGCTAAAAGTGGCTCGGGGGGAACGGGCAGATTGCTTACCCTGGGCTCCTCGCATTGAACTCTGGTACAACGCCAATTCAGCGAGAGGAACACTGCCTGGCAAATACAAAGATGCCGCAGTCGATGAGATCGCCGATGACATTGGAGGTTGTTACCATAAGATTATCCCGGAGTGGCTCAAACTTGAACGTTCGCCAGAGGACAATATCGACAGGGGATTAGGAGTCTATCGCCTCTGGGGAATGGCCTATCGGACAGAGCTCGTCGGAGTGGATAGAGAAACAAAAAAAGAAGGGGATATCACCACAGTGACTTATCATACCCCTGTGGGATCCGTTTCTTGTAAAATCCTTTATAATGAGGATATGAAGCGGAGAGGAGCTTCGATCACCTGGGTCGCTGAGCATGTGCTCAAAGAACCCAAGGATTATAAAACCGTGGGCTACATCTTCAAAAATATGAAGATCCTCCCCGACTATGATAACTACCTTGAGTTTCAGAGAAAGGTGGGGGATAAAGGATTTGCAGCAGCCTTCGGCCTCGTCGGAGGCAGCCCTATGCACCATATCATGAGGGAAGGACTCATTAACGTCTCCAATTTTTATCTTGAGATGTACGATCATCCCAAAGAGTTACGTCAGCTTTGTGAGGACATGGACCCTTTTTTTGATCAGATGTTCAGGACCCTCGCAGATTCACCTGCAGAGGTTATCGCTTCCGGATTTAACTATGACGCGATGATCACCTATCCTCCTTTCTTCGAAGAGCATATTTTGCCCCATGTCCAAAAATTGGCGGACATGCTTCATTCCAAAGGGAAACTCCTTCTCAACCATTGCGATGGGGAGAACAAAGGTCTTCTAGATCTCATCCTTGAAAGCGGAATAGACATTGCCGAAGCGGTCGCTCCCCAACCCATGACCAAGATCACGATCAGCGAGGCGAAAAAAGCCTTCAAAGGGAAAGTCACTATTATGGGAGGGGTACCCTCGGTTGCCCTTCTGGAAGAGAGTATGCCAGATGAAGAATTTGAACAGTTTATGAAGAATTTATTTAGAGAGATCGCCCCAGGAGACCGATTCATTCTGGCCGTGGGTGACTGCGTCCCACCCGATGCCAAATTCGAGAGGCTTCTTAGAATCACCGAGATGGTCCAGCAATGGGGGCAATTGCCGATGAAGTTATAAAAGGAGGAAGTGAAATGATTGATAAGGAAAGATTCTACACGACAATTTCACAGGGGAACATCCATGAGGTGGAGAAACTGACTCAGGGTACCCTTGATGCCGGGGAGTCACCGGAGTCCATTATGGAAGAAGGGCTCATTCAGGCTATGGGTCGGATTGGGGACAAATTTAAAAATGGAGAGATTTACATTCCTGAAGTGCTCATTGCGGCTCGGGCCATGCATGCAGGAATGGCCATTATCCAACCCGCCCTTTCTCAAACCTCAGGGACCGTGGTGGGTAAGGTGGTGATTGGGACGGTCAAGGGTGACTTTCACGATATTGGAAAAAACATGGTGATCATGATGCTGGAAGGGGCGGGTTTTAAGGTGGTAGATCTTGGGATTGATGTCCCGGCCGAAAAATTTGTGGAGGCCATTCAGAGGCATCAGCCTCATCTGGTTGGGATGTCTTGCTTGCTCACGACGACCATGAGAGAGATGAAGAATACCATTCAGTCCATTGAAGAGGCTGGGCTAGGAAACCAGGTTAAGACAATCGTTGGAGGTGCAACGGTGACCGAAGGATTTGCCAAAGAGATTGGTGCCGATGGTACTGCGCAGGATGCCGCCTCGGCCGTGGATCTGGCTAAATCCTTGCTTGTTAGTTAAAAAAGGTAAATTTAATATCATACCCAGGATGCCGCCGCCCGGGTGGAAGCAGGCGCTGCGCTGCCGCCATCCTAGATGCCAATTTCGATTAACACCAGGTGTATTAATTAGCTTGCTTGTTTAAATGATCAAAGTTATGGTGGGAGCAAAAAGCCCGGGTAATCCGGTCAATGTTAACAAAACAAATTATTAACTATTTTGTCCTTTATCAAGGAATGCGGGAAAGCCGTAGTTCAATTGCCCTGGATAACAATGATATCGCGAGCAGGGTCGAAAAACGCATTTCCATCGCAGGTAAAATTATCGAACTGGCAAAAGAATAGGTGTCCCGATTGAGGGTATTGTGATTGATCCTTTTGCCTTAATCATGGGAAGAGAAGACAAAGGAAGTAGATTAGCCCTTGATTTCATTGAGGCCATTGTAAAGGAGTTGTATGGTAACATCACCCTGGGCTGTAGTAACATCGCGTTTGGGATTCCTGATCATGTGGCCATTAACGCATTTTTTATAGCCATGGCCTTACGGTGTGAATGGGCTGTTCCTATCAGTAACCCATCCAATGAGCAAATCAATTTGGCTATTTCAGGGGACGATTTATGTATGTAGGAGCAAACATGGATAAAAAAAAGGTGAGCGTGTCTTCCCTTCAGGCTAAAAAGAGGAACGGGCAGCAGATCACCATGCTGACGGCTTACGACTATCCCTTTGCCAGAATACTCGATCAGGCAGGCACCGATATCGTCTTCGTGAGCGACTCCTTGGGCATGACCGGCCTGGGATACAAGAATACCCTGCCAGTCACCATGGATGAGATGATTCACCACACAAAAGCCGTAGCCAATGGGATCGAGAGAGCATTTCTCTTGGCCTGTATGCCTTTCATGGATTACACCACCAAGGAGGATGCTAGGCGAAACGCCTGCCGGTTCATCAAGGAAGGGGGAGCTGACGGCGTGGAGATTGAGGGTGGCCGTGAGGCAGTTAAGATAGCGAAAGCAATCATCGAGGCCGGAATCCCTACCATGGTCCATATCGGCCTCACCAGAATGTTTGTGTCCAGGTATGGAAGGTTCCAAGTTCTGGGAAGAACCGCTGACGAAGCCGCAGAGATCATCGAACTGGCTATCGAATGCCAGGAAGCAGGGGCTTTCTCTGTCTCTGTGGAGTGCGTCCCGGACAGGGTCACCCAGATTATCACCGATACTCTGAAAATACCTGTAATCGGCATCGGCGCTGGCATCCACTGCGACGGACAGGCCCTCGTCATCCAGGACATGATTGGTCTGTTTGAACAGTTCATCCCAAAGTTCGTCAAGAGATACGTGAACCTGTGGGAGGAAACTCTAAAGGCAGTTAAAGCCTTCATAGAGGAGGTAGAGGCCTTCAAATTCCCCACCCTTGAACATATCTTCACTATAAATGAAGAGCAGTTCATCAGGTTAAAAAACCTGGCTGGAAGCAAGGGCTGGAACGTCATAGAAAGGCAAAGCAGTGCATCAGACAGGAGGCAGTGACATTGGGTCTGCGAGAGGATTTGAAGTCTAAAAAATTTATAGTAACAGCGGATGTGATTCAACCTAAAGGTACGGCGCTATACAAGAAGTTACAGGCACTTGAGATCCTCAAAGGGAAAGTAGCCGCCATAAATGCAGTTGATATGCCAAGTGGCATCATGCGACTAAGCGCTCTGGCCACTTGCGTTAAGCTAAAGGAGATGGGCTTCGAACCGATCCTCCAGTTGGTAGGTCGCGATAGAAATCGAATAAGCATTCAGTCTGAGCTTTTGGGCGCATACGTCCTTGAAATTAGGAACGTTCTTTGCCTTACTGGTGACGATGTGAATCGCAGCGATAACCCGAATACCAAAGGGGTCTTCGATCTGGATTCCCTGGGAATATTGGAGGCCGCAAGACAGCTTGAGACCGGTTTTGACTTAGGCGGAAACCGCCTTGACGGGACGCCAGAATTCTGTCTCGGGGCGGCCCTGGACCCCGGGGCAAAAAACCAGGAAGACGAGGTCAAGAAGGCCTGCCTGAAAGCCGAAGCAGGAGCCAAGTTTTTCCAAACGCAGCCAGTATTCGAGATAGAGCCTTTTATTAAGTTTCTGAAAAAGGTTGATCATCTTGGCGTTCCCATTCTCGGCGGCGTGTTTATCCTGAAATCGGCGGCCTCGGCCCATTTCCTTAACAAGAATATACCCGGAATCAATGTTCCGGATTCGGTCTTAAGTGAGCTGGAAAAAGGTGATGCGGAAAGCAAAAGTATTAATATAACCATTAGGCTCATCAGAGATATCGTTAAGGTATGCGCTGGCGTCCACATTATGATGACCACGCCGTGGCATCATTGGATCCCACATATCCTTGATGAAGTGGGTATATAGAGAGCACGAGAGGGCTTGCTATGTTGATAGTGGGGGAGAAAATCAATCCTATCAGAAAGGATATCGCCAAGGCCTTAACTGAAAGGGATGAAAAGTTCATTCAGGATATGGCCCTTAGGCAAGTGGAGTCCAGCATTGACATCCTTGATATGAACGCCGGAAATGATCCATACTTGGAGGCAGAGAACCTAAGGTGGCTTGTGGAAGTCGTCCAAGATATAGTGGACATTCCGTTGTCACTTGACAGCGCCGATCCCGAGGCGATAGTCGAAGCATTTAAGGCCACAAAGAATAAAGAGAATGTAATCGTAAACTCCATAACGGCTCAGTATGAGCGGAATGAGCCCTTACTGAAAATTATCAGAGACTATGACCTGAAGGTTATCGGACTTTGCATGGATGAGAACGGCGTGCCAAAGACCAGCAAAGGGAGAGTCGAGATTGGCAAGAGGGTAGTTGATATGGTCGATAAGCATGGAATACCTCATGAAAATCTTTTTCTCGATTTAGTAGCGCAACCTATTAGTGTGGATCATACAAATGGTCAGGTGGTTCTGAAAGCCTTGGAGTTAATAAAATCATCTCTTCCCGGAATCAAGACAATTGTCTGCGTCGATGCAATCTCCTTCGGGGTACCCAAACGAAGGCTACTGCACCGAGCATTCTTATGCCTTCTGATAGCCGCTGGACTGGATGCAATTTTCTGTGACCCCTTGGACGCCTCCCTTAGAGCTACTATGAAGGCCGCTGAAGCGGTTCTAGGCAAGGACGAGAACTGCCTGGACTATATTAAGGCATACAGGGATGGCCATCTAATATCGTAAAAAATAAGAGTAATATGAACAAAATGAGATATCTATTTTGTCAAATGTAAATAGTGCCATTTGGCCTCAACAGGCCGTATCCATAAGGCCTGTCACTGGCCTAGAGATCCGTGGAGGTCGGTCCCTTTGACCGACCACAACATATTGGGGCTACGGCAGTAGAGTGCATAGCCCCATATAAATATTAAACCCTAACCTGGCATAGTGCCAATTGAGAGGAGGTAACATATGAAAAAGGTAGTATTGATTATGGTAGCTGTTTTGGTAGCAATCTTTCAATTCAACAGCCCTACAAGTGCAGAGGAAGTACTAGTCCTAAAACTTGCTCACATTACGGCTCCAAGTGGAATGTTGGACAAAAGGGCACAGAAATTTGCTGAACTTGTAGCCAAGAAGACAAACAATCAGGTTAAAATAGAGATTTACCCAGCACAGCAGTTGGGGAATATTAAAGAGATTCTTCAGGGTATCTCTATGGGAACCATAGACTTGGCACAAGAAGCAGAATCCTTTATGGATACCTTTGACAAGGATTATGCCATCTTCGGAACACCTTTTATGTTCACTCGTAATGAGCTTAGAAAACTCGATTATATTAACGATGTTCGGGAACGTGTCCGAAAAAAAACGGGTATACGTACCTTGCCTGGTTTTTCATTCCGTCCTGCTTTTCACCTATGGTCTCAGAAAAGACAAATTAAAACACCATCCGAGTTAAAGGGGATTAAATTCCGAGTATGGCAGTCACGTGCACTTGTTGATACCTGGAACGGCCTGGGAGCTACCGCAGTTCCTCTGGCATGGGGAGATGTTTATTTGGCCTTATCCCAGAAAGTTGTAAATGGCATGGTTCACAATATTATCCAAGTGCGTGATGAGAAATTCTACGAGCAGCTTGACTATTGTACAAAACTTGATTTTCTGCAACTGTATGACGTTACATGGATCAGTGACAAGAAATTTCAATCACTCCCAACAAATGTCCAGAAGGCGCTAACTGAAGCGTCTCAGGAGTCTGCTGAATGGTTTGTTGACTTTGGTCAAAGCCTTGAGGATGAGGCGCAAAAGCAACTTGAGAAAGCTGGTATCAAGTTTGCTGAAGTTGATAGGAAGCCCTGGGTCAAGAAAGCTCTAAGCGTTCATAAGGTATTAGAAAAAGATGGACTCTGGTCTCCTGGCCTATTGAAAAAACTTGGTAAGCTATGAGTAGATAAATGTTTTCGGTGTTTGTCAGGTTGAAAAGAACTTGACAAACACCGATCTAAAAACGGCAAAACCAAGAACTTCTCCCCCTAACTTTTGTTAATAGGGAAACATTTGAGGAAGCTTAATTCAATTTTAGAGATGATTCTTGATTGGATCATTGCGTTTATAATGGTTTCGATCGTTATCATACTTTTTATTGGGGTGGTCTTGCGATATGTGTTTAGTGCACCCCTATTTTGGGCCGAAGAAGTGACAGTTATGGGTTTAATATGGATGACTTTTTTGGGAGGAGCTATCCTGGTCCGGCAGGACAAACATGTTACGATCACGGTTCTTATTGATACTATAAAACCTTCCCACAAGAGATTCATCCAACTTATTGGTGACCTATTAGTAATGATCATCCTCATGATCATGATTTATCAAAGCTGGAGGCTAACTGGTCGCTTGACAGAAAGTTTCACCCCAGCCATCCGTATCAGTGAGGCCTGGTTCGGAAGGGCTTTGATTGCCGGATTCATACTGATGTTATGTTATAAGATACAGAGACTTATAGACAAAATTTTCAAGAAAGAACTCCCCTCAATGGAAATCTCAAAGGAAGGTGGCCGCCAGCTTTGAATAGTTTAATCTTAATTGCTCTTCTGCTTTTGTTTATGGCTCTTGGCATTCCCGTGGTTTTCTCCCTTCTTATTTCCTGTGCCTTTTATTTAATTTTTTTGAAGGATATCCCAATGGTTATTCTGGCTCATCGAATGGTTGGTAGCCTGGAAACCTTTCCCCTTCTTGCCCTTCCTCTATATATTCTTGCAGCAGATATCATTAATACTGGCAAGATATCAGAAGAAATGCTTCTTTTTGCAAGAAACTTAGTAGGGCATTTTCGAGGCTCACTTGGGCATGTGAATGTGATAGCGAGCATGATATTCGCTGGAATGTCAGGATCAATAACGGCAGATACCGCTGGACTTGGGAAGATTGAGGTTCCCATGATGGTTAAATCTGGATACGATATAGAGTTCGCCGTTGCCGTAACCGGAGCCAGTTCTATTATAGGTCCGATTATGCCTCCAAGTATTCAGATGATCCTGTACGGTATGATTGCAGAGCAATCAATAGGTCGGCTTTTTGTAGGGGGAGCAATCCCAGGTCTGGTAATGGGTTTACTTATTATGGCTGCTATCTATTATTATTCTGTAAAACGAAAATATCCAGTAGATCCTCACATGGCCTCGCTAAGGGCGATTTGGAAAAGCTTTAAAAATTCATTTTTTGCTTTAATGGCCCCGGTGATCATCCTTGGTGGAATTATATCGGGTATCTTTACCCCTACAGAGGCAGCTGTAGTTGCTGTGGTCTATGCATTTATAGTATCATTTTTTATATATAGAGTATTGAAACTTAAACAGATTCTACCAATGATAGTTGCATCGGCAACAACTACTGCCCTCATTTTAGTTATTATGGGTGCCGCCTCTGTGTTTGGATGGATCGTGACATTGGAGAACATTCCTATACTCATCCGTGATCTTATTATGAATACTACAAATCAGCAATGGGTTGCTTTGATTATTTTAAACATTATTTTTTTACTTGCAGGCTGTTTTTTTGATATCTGTGCAATTATATTGGTATTTACTCCTATGATTCTTCCCGTATTAAATGCCTTTGGAATTAATTTGGTCCATTGGGGAGTTGTTGAGGTCCTGAATGTTTGTATTGGGTTTTTGACACCTCCTTTTGGGGTAGGGCTGTATGTCCTATCCGATCTGTCAGGCCTTTCTGTTGCCGAAGTTACAAGGGCCGTTCTTCCATTTATTCTCCCTCTGCTTGGATCTTTGGCATTAATTACTTATATCCCACAGCTTGTGCTGTGGCTTCCCAGGGTTATTTTTGGATGAAATGACCAAAGTAGATATAGAGGTAATCATTGATGAATTCAAAAGAACGAGTATTAACAACCCTTAATCATCAAGAACCTGATAGGGTTCCACTTGATCTAGACGGCTGGGCGACAACCATTTCAGTAGTAACATACAACGAATTATTGCATTGGACACAAACGGAGGACACTTTGCGCCATGCACTCTGCTGCGAGAATTCCTTGACAAATCAGTATTAGAAGTGTTCGTGGAGCTTTTTTTATGTCTTTTCTGTAGAATGACACTCGCTGTTAAGCAAGAAGTTTTTTGACCCCCATTTTCACCTAATTTACATTAGAATTGTAATTTTCCATTGCAATTTTACAAAATACCTGTTGTTCCATTATGGCAGAATTCCTGGAATGTGAGGTACGCTATTCCACCGGGGCTGAGCTTCTCGCCATTATGATCAGAACGGGTGCACCGGGAAAGTACGCTGTTGGAATTGGAAGGGAATAAGTCCATGAATTCAAGGGCGTCCCTAAAAATTCACTTTGAAACGGGTTTAAATGAACATCACTTTGGGCTGCTCTAGAAGGAGACTCCTCCACGTACAAGTTCGATTGAAACCTAAGAACCAGGTAGTCACAAAATTCAAGATTGTCCTTAAGGAAAGTCTAGAACAGAACTTCGCATCTCATTTTTCTTTTCTTTATTTCGCTTAAAAGCCTTTCCTTGTATTCATAGAAGAACCTATCTGTCGCTTCCTCCTGTAAACCAACCTGTCTATAAAATCCTTTTATTGAGGATACATAGTTCATTCTATCGATAAGAACTTTATCAACCTTTCCATCGAGGTCCTCGATAAGCTTTTCAGGGTTGCCTGGCAGAAGTGGTCCGACAAAGGCAAACGTTTGTATCCCCAAGGAATGAATTCTCTCCAACGCGCTTAACCTCTCTTTCACGGGGGTTGCCCTGGGCTCAAACAGTTTTGCCACCTGCTCATCATCTGTAGTTATGGTAAACCCTACCTCAATTTCCTCAAATTCCTGAAAGAGATCCAGATCCCGGAGAATAAGGTTTGATTTTGTCTGGATATTGACAGGATACTGCTTTTTTACCAGCTCTTTTAAACAACGTCTTGTCAATTCATACCCCGTTTCCAGTGGCTGATAAGGATCACAGACAGAGGAAATCCAAACAGTCCCCTTTTTGGCCTTATCCAATTGCTTTTTTAAAACATCCGGGGCATTGATTTTAGGGTCGACAAATTCTCCCCATGCCTCTGTATGTCCGGAATATCGTCTCATAAATAAACGGGCATAGCAATATCTGCAATTGATCTCACAACCGGTGTAGGGATTGAGGCAGTAGTCGAAAATTTTCGATCTATTAAGAACGCTTTTCGCCATGATTTCTCTAACCGTCACCATGGTATGTAACCTTCGGCAATTCTAACAATTGAATTGGCTATGTTCTCTTGCACCATTTTTGTAATGTACCGGACCGAATTAATGAAAAAAATTTACCTGGGTCTCTAAATATAATAATGTTATGATTACCTGTAAAATATTTCAATAGAATTAAGTTGATACCGGCTATGGATTTTTGGCACGTACTGTCGGAGATTCAGTGCGAAACCGTGACCACACTATCTTACGGATTTTTTCCTACTGCTTTTATAACCGGAAAATGTTACCCATGAGCTCCATCTAGGAACAGGCGCATAGTACACCGAATTTCAAAAACGTAAACTATTTTAAACAACTGAAGGAGGAACTCTCATGGATAGAGAACTAAAGGAAAAATTCAATGAACTATGGAAAACATATTTTGACGGATCGGAGCTTCCGATTGCGTTTTATTATGCTGATCAAGAAGGTTTCGCCGAATTGGTTAGTCCGCCATCAGGACATCAGTGCGTCATTGGTGTACTATCCAGGGTGCGAAAGGGAGTTCCTCTTTGTTTTGATGTAAATTCAATGGGTTGTGGCGGTGGCAAGAGATACCTCGGATTTGGCGAAGAAATTATGCCAGACTTCGAATACTTTCTCTCCTGCGGTATCCCTGGCAAAGTAGAAGGCGAACGTTATAAAAAGTCGCCCGAAATGGTCAAAGAAATCATGAAACGGATGCCGGAGTTTAAGGCTCCTGCCGGGTATATTGTTTTCAAAAGATGGGACAGGCTTGAGAAGTCCGATAATCCTGAGGTTGTTATCTTCTTTGGGCAGGCTGATGTATTATCCGGCCTTTTTACGCTCACAAACTTTGATGAGATTGAGCCGAACGGAGTTATTGCCCCATTCTGTGCTGGCTGCGCTTCCATTGTATACTATCCTTATCTCGAAAAGGACTCTGAACGCCCACGAGGTGTTCTTGGGATGTTTGATGTCTCAGCTCGACCATACGTTCCCAAGGATACACTCACCTTTTCGCTCCCGATAAATAAGTTTGAAAGAATGGTTGAAAATATGAATGAGAGTTTTCTTATAACCCAATCCTGGCAGAAAGTGAGCAAGAGAATAAGTTCCCGTTAATGTTACTGAAAATCAAACGGGATGTAAGACTCAATGTAAAATTGCACAAACAGTGGATAAGGTCAGATATGAAACGTTGTGAAAAATGCAGTTTTAGGGCTCGATACGATAGAAACCCCCAATCGATTTTGGGTCGAATATGGAAGTGGCATATCGGTTGGTGTCCGGGCTGGAAGGCATATATTAAATCTCTGCCAGATGAAGACCGAAAAAAGCTCTTGGAACGCTATAGTTAGTGTCCACCGAAAATATCATATGCAAAATAACCTTGTATTTTTAAATTATTTCCCTTCTTCTTACCTTGTAAATTAGGATCATCTCCAATTTAGTTGATTGGGAAATAAGTAATAATGTGTGATTTCAAATAGAATGGACATCCAGTATCTCCAAGGATATACGTTTGTCTTCCAAGATAAACATTTTACCAAGGAGGCCTG
>Ga0307380_10010764_pt1 | contig 11494 bp, 8 predicted proteins | sample UN3MG_FD_202239 | JGI IMG/M metagenome (GOLD analysis project Ga0307380, IMG submission 202239) | Soil microbial communities from Risofladan, Vaasa, Finland - UN-3 | ecosystem: Environmental > Terrestrial > Soil > Coastal area > Acid sulfate soil | place: Finland: Risofladan, Vaasa | collected... | reverse complement strand
TCCGAGTCCGAGTCCGAGTCCGAGTCCGAGTCCGAGTCCGAGTCCGAGTCCGAGTCCGAGATGGAGTCCGAGTCCGAGATGGAGTCCGAGTCCGAGTCCGAGTCCGAGTCCGAGTCCGAGTCCGAGTCCGAGTCCGAGGAACCCACGCTCGCGGCCGGGGAAGCGACCGAAGGAATCGACGACCCGGCGACCATCTTCGACGAGGAGCACGACTGCAAGCCGGGCAACCACGGCAAGACGGTGAGCGCTGCGGCACGGGGCGACGCGGACCTCGCGAAGTACGAACAGCGTGAGGTCGCCCAGTCGTCGTGCGGCAAGATGGGTGACCGCGACGAGACCGAGACCGAGGAGGAGATCGAGACCGAGGTCGACGAGGAGACCGAAGAGCTCGTCGAGCGGCCGGCTCCTCAGAAGAAGGACAAGTCCGACAAGGCGCCCGGCGCCTCCAAGGGCAAGAGCGACAACGGGAAGCACAACGGCAGGGGCGGCAAGAAGGGCGACTGAACCCGCCCCGGCGTCGGGCCAACACGTGACCTGCGTTCCCGCACGACTGTCGGGCCGTCAGGCCGTGTTCACGTGATGGTGCCGATCTGATAGAGCCGCACCGGATCGTCGAAACCCTTCAGGGCGATCGGGCCCCGATCGATGAAGCCCAGCGACTTGCCGATCGCCAACTCCTTCACCGCTGCCGACACCAGGATCTGGCCCGGCTCGGCATGTCCGCAGATGCGGGCGGCGAGGTTCACGACTGCGCCGTACAGGTCGTCGTCGCGGTCAACGGGCTCGCCGGCGCTGATGCCGATGCGCACTCGGCCTCCGGGCCGGTCGTCGCCATGCTCGCCGAATTCCCGCTGTATCGTCACCGCGCAGTCGACGGCCCGGCTGATGTGGTTGAAACAGGCGAGGATTCCGTCGCCGGTGTGCTTCACCTCACGGCCGCCCGCTGACGCGAGCGCGGTTCGCACGATCGTGTCGTGACGTTCGATGATCTCCATGGCCCGACCGTCGCCCTCGCGGCTACTCACCGCGGTGGACCCCTCGAGGTCGGTGAACATGATCGCCCGCAGCCCCGAATCGAGACTCGATCCCGGACCGGCGATCCGGGCGATGTCGGGGACGTTCGCCTCCCAGTCGCCCATGAACTGATTGACGGTCGGTCGCTCCACCTCGATCATGTCGTGGGGTACGAGTCCGTGCGACGCCTTGTGGCAGGCGATCGCCGACTCCCGGTCAGGCGCTTCGACCAGACAGAACGCGTGCCCGTCGGGTTGGTTGAACCAGAACGTGAGGAAGCGCACACCGTGGTCGGCTTGGATCTCGAGGTCGCGCTCGTGTGCAGCGCGGATGTCGTCCTCGGTCACGTCGCCGAGATCGCGGTGGACGTCCATGAAGATCGGCATGCCGGAATGGTAGACGGATGCGTGATCGTCAGCTGCCGCCGAAGACCGGCTGGCGCTTCTCGACGAACGCGGCCGCAGCCTCGCGGTGGTCGGCGGTCGACATCGACTCGACCATGTTGGGCGCTTCGCCGTCGAGCGCGGTCGCGAGGTCCGTGACGAGCGCCCGATTGAGGTTCTGCTTCATGAGACGCAGCGCGATCGGGGCGCCTTCGGCGAGCGTGCGGCACCAGTCGAGCGCCGCCACGTCGAACCCCTCGTCGGGCAGCACCCGGTTGACGATGCCGAGATCGAGGGCGTCGCGAGCCGTCAGCCGTGGCGATGTGAAGTAGAGCTCCTTCGCCTTGGCGCTCCCCACGAGCTGAGTGAGGAACCACGATCCACCGAAGTCGCCGGAGGCACCGACGTTCGCGAACGCGGTGACCAGTACGGCGCGTTCGGCAGCGATCCGGAGATCAGCCGCAAGCGCGATCGAGAGCCCGGCGCCCGCGGCGGCGCCCGGCAGGATCGCGACCACGGGGGCCGGAAACTCGTGGAGCGCCAACGACACGCGACGTTGGAGCTGCTGCAGGTTGGCGACCTGTTCATCCCTGCCGCCTCCTCGACCGGGGCGCGGCGTCCCGCTCTGGTGCGATTCGTTCATTCCCTTGACGTCGCCTCCGGCGCAGAACGCCCCGCCCGCACCGGTGACCACGAGCACACGAACCTCCGGGTCGGCAGCCATGATCGGAAGCACCCGGTCGAACCCGGCGTACATCGGATCGGACAGCGCGTTGCGTCGCTCGGGCCGGTTGAACGTGATCACACCGAGGTGTCCCTCGACGTGGGCGAGCAGGTCGTCCGTGCCGGTGTCGATCGATCGTGCCATCACGCAAGCATGACACGGTCGTTCCCGCCGAGCGTCAGGGCTGATCGATGCCGGGCAGCCCGGAGTGCTCCGGATCGTCCCGGTGCTGGTCATCGTCGTCGCCGTCGGCGACGTAGTCGAGGGCGAAGTAGCGCCCCACCGCTGGCACCTTGCGTGGGATGGCGCGGACCACGGGCAGCGCGAAGAACAGCGTCGACACGCTGCCGACCTGCTCGTAGATCACGGCGTTGAGTGCGCACGCGAACGCGATCGATCGCCCGAGGAAGAAGAACCAGCCGAGGAACGCGACGAGCACACCGAGCTGGCCGTACAGCTGCGTCGAGCTGCTGACCTGATGCGGGAGGTAGAACTGGGTGATCGTCTGGAGGAGTGCGAGGACGACTCCGACGAGTGCGGCGCCCGGCAACGATGCGCCTGGGTCGGTCGTGGTTCGCGGCAGCGCCTGGAGCAGCAGCAACCACAACACGGCGTAGATCGTCGCCATCCCGAACAACGACACCGAGGCGACCGCAGCCCCAGTGGCCTGGTTGATCCGATTGACGATCGCTGTCGACAGCGACACGCTCACGACCAACCCCACGACAATGCCGATGGCTCGGATCGGCATCGGCTGCTTGCCGCCCATCCGCCACGACAAGGCGCTCGAGAGCACCATGGCGCGCGTCAGCGACCAGCCTGTCGTGGCCACACCGGACAGTCCGACGGCAAGCGCAATCCAGGAGGTTCGGCCGCTCTGTGCGAAGGCGTCGTCGACGTAGTTCTTCAGCGTTCCGCCGAGGCCGGCGCTCCTCGCCGTCGCCGAGCCGTCCGTCGGGCCTCCCAGAACTCCGGCGAGCCCGACGATCAGCAGCACGAACGGCACGAAGAACAAGAAGAGACGCAACGCCAGCGCGCTGCCAAGCAGCGTGCCGCCCGCCTCCTTGTCTCGTTCGTACACGCGGGCGCCGACGTCGACGATCTCGACGCGCTCACGCAGCGCCTCGAACCAGTCCTTGGCCCGGTCGGCCTGCCCGCGCGCCCATGCGTTCGACCGCTGCCACGCCTTCGGTGCGTGCTCCTCGGTCGGCGAATCGTCCATGCATCCTCATCATGCACCTGACGGGGCGTCATTCCCCAGCCAGGTTCAGCGGACGAAAACGGCCACGACGCCGCCGACTACGAGGCCGGTACCGAGGCCGACGCTGGCGAGGTCGGCGCTGATCGACGCCGCGTCGGCTCGGCGAGGTGGCGCTCCCGAGTGCGGCAAGTGCGCCTGCGCCCGCGAACCAACCCACTCGCCTCCAACGGTGGCTCAGCCACGGCGCCCCGGCGGTGAGCGCCGCGGCCAGCGCCATGTTGACCGGGGCAGCCCAACGCCGCCGAAAAGCGGTCCATGCCAGGCCACCGACGAGCACGGCAATCGTGAGCACGCGGGTGGCGACCACGATTGCGGTCAGCAGCCAGCCCGGCAGTGCGTCGAGCCCACGCAACAGATCCGAGGTGAAGGCGACGAGCGTGTTGCCGAACAGCCACTCGAGCACCAAGACGACGACCAATGCCACGGCGGCGACCGTCAGGCGGAGGAAGTCGGCCGGAGATCGGACCCGCCGAGTGCCAGTGCTCATGCGCCGAGGCTTGCACGTCGAGGCGCCGGCGTGGTGATCCTCGTGGAGGTGTCAGGAGGCCAGTGCCGTAGCGGCGTCGGCCGCCAGCTTCATGTCGTCTGCTTCGGGGAGACCACTGATCCCGATGGCTCCGACGACGTCACCACCGATCACCAGTGGGACACCGCCACCCCAGCCCGTGTAGCGCAGGTCGCCGAAGTTGGTCATGGGGAACTGGTCGCGGCGGGATGCATCGCCGATCTCGCGTGAGGGCCGCCGTTCACGGGCCGCCGTGTAGGCCTTGTTGATCGCGTTCGCGATCGACGGCAGCGGGCAGCCATCGGTGCGTACGAAGGCGACGAGCTCTCCGTGCGAGTCGACGACAGCAACCGCCGCCGAGAGTTCGAGTCGTTCCAGTTCGGTCTGCGCCACGGAGAGCGCACGTTGGGCATCGCGATGGGTGATGTCAGGCATTGAAGGATCCTGCCACCGATGTCCACGCGCCGTCGTCAGCGCTCGAGCGAATGGCGGCGTCGACGAATGCGACGCCCATCAGACCGTCGAGCGCGTTCGGGAAGTGCAACGCCAAGGGATCGGGTTCGTGACCCGAGCGCCGCGCGGCGATCGCTTCAGCGGCGTCGGTGTACACGTTGGCGAACCCCTCGTGGAATCCCTCCGGGTGTCCTGCGACGATTCGGCTCGCTCGCGCTGCGAGCGGCAGCGTTCCAGGACCGTTGGGGGTCCGAATCTCGACGGGTGCGGCGCTGGGTCGGAACACCAGCTGGGTGGGTAGCTCCTGCATCCATTCGACGGTGCCGAGCGTGCCCGACGCTCGGAGGCGTAGGCAGTTCTCGACCCCGGTGGCGGCCTGCGTCACCCAGAACGAACCGCGTGCACCGTTGTCGAAGCGCAGCATCGCGCCGGCGTAGTCGTCGACGAGGCGGTTGGCGACGATGTGACCGACGTCGGCAGCGATCTCGGTGACCTCCCGGCCGGTGACGAACCGCACGAGGTTGTGAGCATGGGTACCGATGTCGCCGAGCACGAGTGATGGCCCGCCCCGTACGGGGTCGTACCTCCAGGGGAGTTCTCCTACCGGGTCGGGGTCTCGCTCTCCCGCCTTGCCGCCCTGTACGTACTCGACCTGCACCAGCTGAAGTTCGCCGAGCTGTCCGTCGGCGACCATGGCGCGGGCCTGGCGGACCATCGGGTACCCGGTGTAGTTGTGGGTGAGGCAGAAGACGAGGCCCGTCTCCTCGACGGCGGCGAGCACCTCGCGCGCCTCGGTGAGCGTGTTGGTGATCGGTTTGTCGCAGATCACGTCGAAGCCGTGTCGCAGGGCCGCGAGCGCGTACGCATGGTGGCTGTCGTTCGGGGTCATGATCGCCACGACGTCGGCACCATCGGGCCGCGCTGCTTCCGCCACGAACAACTCGTCGGCATCGGCGTATGCGCGGTTCGCGGCGATGCCGATGGCCGCGGCTGCTGCACGCGAGCGGTCTCCGTCCGACGAGAGCACGCCGGCGACGAGCTCGTAGCGGTCGTCGAGGCGGGCGGCAGTTCGATGCATCGCTCCGATGAAGCTCCCTGGGCCTCCTCCGACCACCGCCAATCGCAGACGCCGTCCAAGCATGTCGATGACCGGATTCGAATCCACGGGAACACTCCTCGTTTGACGGGCGACGCGGCGAGAGTACTGGGCCGGGTAGCCCCCGGCCGATCCCGTGGTGCTCCGGGCGCGCGATCAGTGCTGCACAGGGAGACGGACGCTCGCCGTCGTCGACCCGGGCACCGAGTCGAACCGGATCGCTCCGCCATGACGATCGACCACGATCCGGCGCGTGATGTCGAGCCCGAGCCCGGTACCGCTGCCGACGTCCTTGGTGGTGAAGAACGGCTCGAACACGCGTGCGTGGATCGCTGGGTCGATGCCCGGGCCGCTGTCGGTGATTTGGACGACGACCGCATCGCCATCGACCGAAGTGGCGAGTCTCAGCGTTCCGTCGCCGGCCATGGCGTCGAGTGCATTGTCGATCAGGTTGGTCCACACCTGGTTCAGTTCGGCGGCGTAGACCTCGACCTCGGGGAGGTCGCCATACGCACGGACCACCTCGATGCCCGCCAGTTTGGGCCCGAGCATCGTGAGCGTGCTCTCGATGCCCTGGATGAGGTCGACGCGTTGCAGTGACGCCCGGTCCATCTGGGAGTACGTCTTGACGTCCTGGACGAGGTGGGAGATCCGGTCGGTTGCGTCTGTCAGCTCCGTCAGCAGCCCGGCGACGCCGATGGTGCTGGAGATCCATTGCAGCGCGGCGCCCAGGGCATCGCTGCCGACGATCGCCTCGACGGTTTCGAACCAGGTCTCGTCCACTTCCCTGGTGGCGAGCAGTGGCGCCATTTGCCATGCGAACTCGATGCCCCGTTCGTCCATCCACTCGCCGATGACTTCCTCGCGATCCGCCGTCTCGAGCGCGCTGGCAACCGCAACCGGGCGCTGCTGGAGCTCAGCGCGAACCCGGTCGAGCTCGAGGAAGGTGTCGGCGTCGACGCCGTGCTTGGCGAGGGCGACGAGGGACTGCAGCATGTAATCACTCGTGTTTCGCAGCGATTCCACCGTTCGGAGCGACGCCGAGGCCGGATTGTTGATCTCGTGTGCGAGACCTGCGGCCAGCTTGCCGAGCGCCACCAGCGACTCGTGTTGTCGTGCGGTGGCGTCGACGCGTCGGACCGTCTGGTAGACCGCGTCGAGGATGTGACGGCCGAGCGGCAGCCACCGCTCGACGAACTCGCGGAGCGCCGTTGCGGGAACGACGAAACAGCGACCGGACGTGCGTGCGTGCCCGGTGACGAGGAAGATGGCGTTGTTGTCGGAGTTCCCCCAGGCGGCGTGGCCTCCCGCCCACTGTCCCGGCACCGTCATGACGGCGAACAGCGTCGCCTCGTGGCCGAGTTGCTGCGTGAGTTCGATTTCCCCGTCGAGCAGGATCCAGAGTTGGTCCGCCGGCCGACCCTCGCGGAAGAGCTCCTCGCCCGAGGAGAACTCGTGCGTCGCCCCGATCGACGCGAAGTCGTCGAGCTGCTCGTCGGTCAACGCGTCCGTGAGGGTGGCCCGTCGTAGGTCGTCGTGCAACGTCACACCGTCTCCAGGTACAGGTGCACATTGCTCACGGAACTCGACCCCTCACCGACGGCGGAGGCCACCCGTTTCATCGAGGCGCGGCGGACATCGCCTGCGGCGAACACGCCGGGAACGCTGGTCTCCAGGAGGAACGGAGCGCGTTCGAGCGGCCAACGCACACCGTCACCCTCGAGGGCGCCGACATCGGGCCCGGTGAGTACGAAGCCGCGTTCGTCTCGTGCGACCCGATCGCCGAGCCAGTCCGTGCGCGGCAGCGCCCCGATGAATGCGTACAACCAGTTGGCCTCGACGTTCTCCTCCTCGCCGGATGCACGGTTGACGAGAGTGAGCCATTCGAGATGGTCGGTACCGCCTCCGCAGACGACCTCGGACTGGAGTCGGACATCGATGTTGGGGCTCGCTTCCACCCGCTCGACCAGATAGTGCGACATCGACGCGCTCAGCGAGTTGCCGCGAACCACCATGACGACACGGCGTGCGTACTGCGCGATGTGCAGCGCCGCCTGGCCAGCTGAGTTGGCCGCACCCACGATGTACACGTCGTCGCCCTCGGTGGAGCGAGCGTCGTTGGCCGCGGCGCCGTAGAAGACACCCCTCCCGGTGAAGGCGGCCAGCCCATCGGCCGCCAGGAGACGGTACGACACGCCGGTTGCGACGATGACGGCTCGCGCTTCGACCTCGGTGCCGTCGTCGAAACGCACGGCGTGGATCGAGCCCCGCTGCTCGAGTCCTTCGACCGTGCGTGCCAGCACCATCTCCGCGCCGAGACGTCGAGCCTGAGTCGTTGCCCGGTGCGAGAGATCCGATCCGCTGAGACCGTTCGGGAACCCCAGGTAGTTCTCGATCCGGGCGCTCTGGCCTGCCTGACCTCCCGGAGCATCGCGCTCGATGATCGCCACGCTCAACCCTTCAGACGCTGCGTAGACGGCCGCGGCGAGGCCGGCCGGGCCGGCGCCGACGACGACGAGGTCGTAGAGCTTCGACTCCGTCGTCGTTCGCAGGCCGAGTGCTGCCGCGAGCTCCGACATGCTCGCACCCCGTACGACGGTGCCATCTGGCAACAGGACGAGCGGGAGTTCGTCGGCCGTGGCTCCGAACAACAGTCGGAGTCGTTCGGCATCCGGATCCCGCTCGAGCTCCAACCATTGGTAATGGACATGGTTGCGAGCGAGGAACATGCGCGTGTCGTAGCTGCGTTCCGACCACCGATTGCCCACCACGCGGACACCTTCGAAGCGGTGCTCGTTGGCCCGTTCCCATTCGGCCAAGAGGTCATCGAGGACCGGATACAACCGCTCGTCGGGAGGCGACCACGGCTTCAGCAGGTAGTGGTCGAGCCCGATCTCGTTGATCGCCTTGATCGCAACGTCGGTGTCGGCATACGCCGTGAGCAGGACCCGCTTGGCGCCCGGCGTGATCGGTTGCGACCGTTCGAGCAACTCGATGCCGGTCATCCCCGGCATGCGGTGATCGGAGACGATGAGAGCAACATCGAGATCGCGGCGGGCGAGTTCCTCGAGCGATTCGAGTGCGTCTGCGCCCGAGGTCGCTCGAACGATGCGGTAGCGGTCGGCGTACCTGGTCCGCAGGTCGCGTGTGATTGCCTGTGAAACCGACGCGTCGTCGTCGACCGTCAGGATGATCGGTTTGGCCATCGTCGTTCCCCGTCCGCATCAAGGTGCGCTCGGATGGTAGTCGGACGGTCGCATACGCTTGTGGGCATGGGAACCCGATCAGGCGAGCGCTACGTCGTCACCGACGACGAACAGAATCGATTCGAGCGTGATGGCTTCGTGCATCTGCCCGGCGTGCTGAGTGATGTCGAGCTCGCCGAGCTCGACCCGGTGTACGACGCGTTCATGCGCGGTGAGATCAGCGTCGAGGGGCGTGACCTCTACGACATGGTCACCGGCGAGTTCGGCACCGACCCGACGAACTACGCGATCTTCAACGTGATGCTGCCGCGCGTGTACTTCACCGAGTGGCAGGGAAACATGTTCGAGCGCGTCGGACACTCGATCGCCGAGCAGCTCTGCGGCGAAGGCATGACCCTCGACTTCGACCAGTTGCTCGCGAAGCAGCCGGGGCGAACGGACGCCGTGTTCGCATGGCACCAGGACCAGGCGTACTGGATCAACACCGACGATCGCCGCACCGCGACGTGCTGGTTGGCGATGGACGACTCGACGATCGAGAACGGGTGCATGCAGTTCCTGCCGGGTAGCCATCGCGAGCCGGTCAGGCCCCACCGATCTGCCGGTGCGAGCCGCGAGGAGCAACACACCTTGGTCACCGATCTCCGCCCTGACGATCACCCCGTGCCAGTCCCGATCCGTCGCGGCGACATCACCGTCCACAACGAAGGCGTGCTCCACGGCTCGGGCGGAAACACAACGGCGTCGAGCTGGCGGCGCGCATACATCAACGCGTTCCGGTCGGTCGAGACCGTTCGCCGTGAACGCGAGCTCGGATTCACCCACTCGCACAACGACTCTCAGGACGTGTTGGCACGCGTCGACGGCCTGCACGCTGACGACGGGTCGATCTCGGGCGCACCGTGACGGCGCGCTCCGCCGCCAATCAGTCGCTCGACGGGACCGCCGTCGTCACCTGCGCGTCCTGACGACCGGCGAGTCGCTCGACGGCTTCGTCGAGCTGATCTGCGATCGCTCGCTCGAGGGTGTCGATCGCCAGCCGGCCGGCCTGGGTGACGCTGAGCGATTGACCCACCACCATGAGGTCGGCCAGCTCGTCGCCGAGTGCCGCTTCGAGTTCGTGCATCGCGTTGCGCCGGGGAATGTGGCCGTTCTCGATCATCGAGCCCAGCAATCGGGCGCCCGTCCTGGCGTCGCCGGCCCGGCTGAGGGCAATCGCGGTGACACCGAAGAGATGACTCGCTGCTGCGTAGTAATGACTCTCGAGTGCCCCGCGAAGCGCATCACGACACCCGACCAACGTGCTCGACAGTTCTCCACGCCGAGCGGTGACATGCAGGAGCAGCCCGACGAGCATCTGGTCGGCGAGGTGTTCGGACGGCAACGATGCCGCCCACTCCCTACCGTGTCGCCACGTCTGCATGCCCTGATCGAGATCGACGAACGATTCGACCTGCCCGTTGGCCCACGCCGCGATTGCTCGAGCGGTCACGCTGCCGGTGTCATCGGCCAGCTTCGTCACCGCAGCCGCCTGCTCGGCCATCTCGGGGCCGGGGTCGTGAATGCAGAGATGGAACACTCGGAATCCGTGCGCCCACAGCTGGCTTCCGATCGTGGTCGGTTCGCTGGCCAGCCAGGCCGACGTGAGGGCGTCGCTGGCCTCGGTGGTGTGTTCGTTGTTCAGGAAGACCGAAGCGAGGGCGCAACGACAGAGGCCCTCCGGGTCGGAGGGATCTGCTGACAGACCGATGTCGGCCTGCTCGGTCGCCTCGCCGTCGAGCGTGAAGTAGGCCCCGATCGCGACGGCGCCGCACAAATCGGCGAACCGTGGGTGCTGCTCAACTCCTGGCGCATCGAGCAGCTCGGCGGCCCACCCGAACAGCTCGAACCGCATCGACATCGCGGCGAACCAGGACAACGCGATCACCAGTTCTGCGCCACGGTCGAGATCGCCGCCGCGCTCGAACGTGTCGAGGGCGGAACGCAGGTTCGACCACTCGGTGTCGAATGTGCGCCACACATCAGGCTCGGCTGGGCTGAAGAACCGTTCATTCTCGCGTTGTGCGACATGGAGGTAATGGGCGGCGTGCCGGTCGCGGTACGACGGCGTGTCACCGGACGCGAGCAGTTCGTCGGAGGCGAACTCGCGAAGCGGCTCGAGCATCCGGAAGCGCTGTCTCCCGCCGATGTCGTTGCTGTCGACCATCGACTTGTCGAGCAGCGCCATGATCAGCTGCGGTACGTCGTCGCGGGCGACGAGTGACTCGTCGGCGCAGACGGCCTGGGCGGCCTCGAGGTCGAACCCACTGGCGAACACGCTGACTCGCGTGAACAGTGCAGCCTCGGCCGGGCCGAGGAGGTGATACGACCAACGGATGGTGTCGCGCATCGTCTCGTGTCGTTCGCCTCGTACTCCGCGGTCCAACACGTCGATGCCCGAGTCGAGCCGGTCGACGATCTCGGCCGGCGTCATCAGCCTGATCGTCGCGGCGGCCAGCTCGATCGCGAGCGGAATGCCGTCGAGGCGCCGTACCACCGCTCGAACGCCGTCATCGTTGTCGGCGTTCAGCTCGAAACGGTGCTCACGTCGTCGTGCTCGGTCGACGAAGAGTTCGACACCGGCGGTCTCGATGTCGAGCGGTGCCACGATGACCTGCTGTTCGTCGGGCACACCGAGTGCTTCGCGACTCGTGGCGAGCACGTGAACGCCGCCCACATCCACCAGCCGGAGGACGAACTCTCGGACCGCCGCGATCAAGTGCTCACAGTTGTCGAGGATGAGCAGCGTTCGCCGACCTGCCAGGTAGTCGGCGATCGAGTCGACGAGATCCATTCCGGGTTGGCGTCGGGCA
>Ga0307380_10010763_pt1 | contig 11494 bp, 7 predicted proteins | sample UN3MG_FD_202239 | JGI IMG/M metagenome (GOLD analysis project Ga0307380, IMG submission 202239) | Soil microbial communities from Risofladan, Vaasa, Finland - UN-3 | ecosystem: Environmental > Terrestrial > Soil > Coastal area > Acid sulfate soil | place: Finland: Risofladan, Vaasa | collected... | reverse complement strand
TCTGCACATCCAGCGTGCAAACCAGTACCATTTCGCTTTTATGTTTTCTTTGAGCATTTTTCTTTGGGCTCCCGTTTCCCTACATCTTTGCGGAATGGGGATCCTCTTTCACGTAACCAGCGAGCTTTTCCACAACCTGTTCTACGCTCATATTAGTGGTGTCGACGATTATCGCATCTTCTGCCGGCTTTAACGGCCCGACGGCTCTGCTCTGGTCGCTTTTGTCGCGCTGTTCAATGGCCTTTTGTATCTGTTCGAGATTCTCACTAATGCCTTTTGCCTGCAGTTCCGCCTGTCTTCTTCTTGCCCTCTCGGCCGAATCGGCCGTCAGATAAAATTTAATATCAGCGTCGCCGAACGCAACCGTTCCCTGGTCTCGACCTTCGGTGACGATTTTCTGCCGGACCGAGGCGAACTGCCTTTGCATTTGAACCAGTTTCTCCCGCACTCCCGGCGCAGCGGCGATATACCGGGCATTGGCGGTCACCTCGGGACTGCGTATCTGCTCGGTGACATCGGTGTTTTCGATGCGGACGGTCATTTTGTCGGCCTTAACAGAGAATTGAAATTCGCATGTCTGCGTAATATCGAGCAGCTTCTGTTCATCGTTCAAATCGACGCCGGCCCGCATCGCAGCTAACGTTACGGCTCGATACATCGCGCCTGTATCGAGAAAGCTCGCGCCGAGCTTGCGAGCCAAAAGGCTGGCCACCGTACTCTTGCCGCTGGCCGCGGGACCGTCAATCGTAATAATCAAATCCGCCATCCCAGACACAATTACCGCTCATTCACCGCTCTTTACGGCTTAACCACTTTGGCCACAACCATACTCGTATCGTCGATCTGCCTGGCAAGTCCCACGAACCGCCTTCTGTAGCCGAGGATATCCTTTATCATCTGCTCGGCCGACTCCGTGGCGAATTTCTTCGCCGTGGCCAGCAGATTATCTCTGCCCCATAATTCGTTATCGAAGTTGACCGCGTCGGTCAGCCCATCGGTATAAAACAGCAGGCAATCATTGTTTGTCAACTTGACGGTTCCTATCTCGTATTCCGCCTGTGCATCGACTCCAAGCACAAGCCCGCCTTTGTCCAGGTCGATAATCTTGCCATTCCTTATCAGGACCGTCGGCTCATGCCCGCAATTGCAATATGTCACCGTCATTTGTTCGACGTCGATCATCGCATAGAACAAAGTTACAAACTCGCCGTCCCTGCACTCGTCACACGCCATGCGGTTGAAGTTCTTGATGACGGTACGCGTCCGATTGATCAGCCTGTCGCTGTCTCCGGCGTTCTCTGCGAAGTAGCCGTCGTCTCCCTGGCACTCCATGCATTCCATGCAACCTTCCGCATAGGCCCTGGCCGCCCCGCGGAACCAGCTCATCATCATGGCCGCCGGCATTCCTTTGCCCATAACGTCGGCAATCGTGATGAGAATCTGCGTCTCGCTAACCCGGCGAAAATCGTAAGCATCCCCGCCGACGTCGAAGCACGGGATATAAGCCGCGGCGATGTCCAGACCGCGTATTGCAGGGGCTTTTTCCGGAATCATTCTGCGCTGGATCAGCCCTGCAAGCCGCATCTGCTCGGTAATCCGGGCGCCTTCGATAGCCTTTGCATAGAGCCGGGCGTTCGTAATGGCCACCGCGCACTGCGAAGCGACCGCCCTGGCAAGATTAATATCATCTTCGTAAAATCGCTTGGACTTCGGACTGTAAAGCCGGAGCACACCGATCGCCTGGCCTTTGAAGTGCATAGCGACGGTTAGCTGGCTGACAAGACCTTCTGTGATTGTTGCCTCTTTGTATTTGACTCTTCCGTCGACGCGCATATCGTCAAGGACCACAGCTTCGCCCGCGAAGGCCGCTTTGACCACCGGATCGTTTTTCGAAACTTCGCCCTTATTGCGATATTCTTCGCTGAGTCCGTAGGTGCTCCGCATTTTCAAATCGCCGGCATCTTCATCGAGCAGCCTGATCGAGCAGGCCTTGACGCCGACGGTCTTAACCGCCGCTTCGGCCAGTTTATCCAGCACCTCCTGTAGCGAAAACTCTCCCGCCACCAGCGTGGTAAGCTGATAAATCTGTTCGTCTCTTTCTATTTGTCGCTTTGTCTTTTCGGGCATAATCAATAACTTTTTCGAAAAATCGGATTATACTTCACTTCCTGCTCATGGTGAACCTTAATTTATTCTATTACAGCCGCCGAGCCGATTTGTTCACTTGCAGCAGAGGAATGTAGCAATTAATATATCACTATTGTAAACCGTGAGTCAATAACCAATATTTAATATTCGATCGAAAATGGCTGCAAGACATGTGATTTTTATCGGCCGTGTTCAGGGCGTAGGCTTTCGCTATACCGCCCACAGGATAGCGCATCGCCACCAGCTCACCGGTTTCGTCCGCAACCTGCCCGATGGCACCGTCGAGATGTTCGCCCAGGGTCCCGCCCGGGATATCGATGATTGCATACAGGACATAAACGAATATTTCGGCGATTATTTAAGAGAGACAAGAACCCAGGAAATACCGACCGATCCGAAATACAAGGATTTTAGAATTACCTTTTAGCCAACGGCCGCCACTTTTCCGGCTCGGCGTTTGCACGCTATAACTGATATTGCAGCGCCGGAATTGTCTTTTTGAGCCTTTCCATGCCTTCCTCAGTAACTTTGGTGCCTGGAAGGCCCAGATATGTCAACGAGCGATGCTCTCGTAAGTGAACAAGTCCGGCATTGGTAATCTCAGAGCCGTAGAGCATAAGACTTTCAAGAGATTTTAGATTCGCCAGATGCCGCAAACCCACATCGGTAATTTCTTTTGAATCGATATATAGTGTTTTCAAGTTTGTCAGACCGGACAGATTGGCCAGGTCATCGTCTTTGATTCCAGTGTTGTATATTTTCAGACTCTCCAGTGACGTAAGTCCGGTCAAACCTGACAGTCTGGCATCGCCTAAATACAGATATGAAAGTTCAAGCTCAGCCAGACTGGGAAATACTCTCAGAATTGTCAGTCCCTCACCTGTAATGGGACTGTTTCCTATTCTCAGTGTTGTTAGGCTGTGTAGTTTTTTCAACTCGCTGAGTCCCTTATCAGTTACCTGACAATGTTGGAGCCACAAGCTTTTAAGGGCAGGGAATTCGGCAATCTTTGCGATACTCACGTCGTCGATATTTGTCCCACCCATATCAAACTCCTCAAGCGATTTTAGTTGCGCCAGGGTTTCAATTCCTTCAACTGTAATCGCATTGCTTATAAGACAGAGCTTCTTAAGTGAATCCAGTCCCGACAGGTAAGCCACGCCCTCATCGGATATTTCGGTATCAGACGGAAGGTCCAAGTATTCCAGCGATTCAAGGTCCTTTAAATGCTCAAGCCCCTGATTACCGACTTTGGTGAGTCCTAATCTTAATTCTTTCAACTTTTTCAATCCCTTAAGATGTACCAAGCCTGCATTACTTATCTTTGTCCATGTAAGATCAAGTTGTTCCATTTCAGTAAGCCCGGCAAGATATTTTAATCCCTCATCGGTAATGGGATTACGAAAAAAAGATAGCTGTCTAAGTGAAGTTGAATCCTTAATATGCTCAAGACCTTCGTCATCTACGGATGTTCCACTTAGAACAACAGCCTTGAGAGTTTTAATTTTACCAATATGAATCATTCCCTCATTACCAATAGGAACATTGTTAAAATTCAAATATTCCAGAGCATTTAATCCGGCAAGGGCAGCTAATTCTTCATCCTCGACATGTGTCCCGGCAAAGCTAATCCACTTCAGTTGTTTTAATTTTTTCAGATGCTTTAAGCCGGTTCCCAGTATTCGAGTACCTGAAAGATCGAGCACTTGCAGATTAGTTAAGTTCGATACATCCTCCAATACGGCATCGTTGGCATCCTGATATTTATCAAAGCTCAGCATTTGAATATCATCGGGCCTCAAGCCGGCAAAGAGTGTGCCGTCTTGCCAGGCTTCTTCTGTAATATCAAGCCTGACCACCTTACCTGCGTGAATCGTAATATCCCCCTGTGCATAGGCCAAGCATTCCCAGTTAATCCCGGCATAATAATTTTCCGCGAAAATATCTTTGTCTCGTACGAAAATCTCCCCGATCGAGCGTTCTTTCGGAAAATGAATTGTTCTGCTCTGGTCTGAGGAGAGCTTACCGGCTAAGGCCACAGTCATATTTGTTCCCTGCCAGAGGCCGGCTAAAGTGACAAAAGATAAAAGCAGGGTTATCGCAGCGATGCGCCATGAGACTTTAAGATTCGGTCGATGTTCGGCAACCAAAATCCTCCTGATGCGTTCGAGCATGCTGCCGTTGTCATTTTGTTTGCCAAAACCAATTGCAGGATTAGCGAATCCTGCGTTCTGCTCTTTTATTTTTTGTGCCCAGCCGGCCAGAACTTCTGCATATCTGATCCTTTGGCCGATAGTTGCGACACCTGTGTTATCGCAGCAGGCCTCGCGTTCGATTCTTATCTGTCTGCTTATCCACCAGAGGGCCGGGTTGAAAAATAAAATCGCTTCTATCACCATCTGGCAGAAGTTCACCAGATAATCGTACCTTTGAATGTGCGCCAGTTCATGTGCGAGAATCGCCTGCATGGTATCAGTCGGGACTCCGCTGACCATCGAGACCGGCAGAAGCAGCATAGGCCTGATAAAACCGACCACGCCGGGAACGAGGATATGCTCGCTAACAGCAATGCGAATCCGCCGGGTGATTCTCATGCTTTTTCGCAACTGCTCAACTAATTCCAGAATATATTCATCCTTCAGAACAGTACATTGGAATTTTAGTTTTGCTCCACCTACTATAATATAGATTGTGCGGAACAACATGATTACTACGCCTGTCAGCCACAGACACATTATCCAAGATTTCCAGTTAAATCCTGCCGAATTTGCCGAGACTATTTCGACTTCTTTAGGTCCTGCTCCAGAAAGAATATTTTCAGAACGATCAGCAGGAGTAATTTTTTGTCCCGATGACTCAGTGGCAACTGTAGTTTCAAGAGTTGCTGCCGGTTCGTAATTTAGAATTGACCATGTAAATAAAAGGCAAATCACAATAGCTATCAAAGCAATAATAGATGCCGTATAACGAGAGTTTGCTCTTTGAGCGGTTTTGGACCTTAAGTACAATAACAATAATCCTGCAATAATAATTGCCTGCCACAAACTGTGCAGGAGCGCTGATAACAAGTTCGCACAAAGTTCACTTTCCAATAACACCTTTAACTGGTTCATTTTTCTTCTCCCTTTTTATCTTTTTCGCTTTTTGTTGTTTTAGCATCTTTTAATATTTTTTGTATCTGCGCCATTTCGTTGTTACTGATTGATGTTTCTTTCAATAGTGCCTGCATCATTACCGAAGGCTTTCCGCCGAAAACCTCATCGAGAATTTTGCGCATAAAAGGCTGGATAATTTTTTTCTTATTGACCGCCGGGCTGTAAACGTGCGCTGTGCCGCGGGTTGTGTGTCTTAACAGGCCTTTTTTTTCCATAACCTGCATAACGGAAAGGATCGATGTATAAGCACGTTTCTTGCCGTCCGGCATAGCCTCAAGCACTTCCCGAACTGTGGAATCGCCTTTTTCCCATAGAACCGAGAGTATCTGCATTTCCAAATCTGATGGCTTGGCTGGTTTCATTTTCATCTCCTAACTAATTATACAGTACTGTAATTACAGTATATACTGTATTTATAATAGCGCCAACAAAAAAAATCAAAAATAAAAAATATTATCGAGTCTTTGTTTTTAGCTTAAAAAGCTATAAAAACACCCCCTTCGGCGATTATTTAAGAGAGACCAGAATCCAGGAAATACCGACCGAACCGAGATACAAGGATTTCAGAATCACCTTTTAAACAACAGCACTTCAGACGGTCACGGCTCCGTTTTGGTTTGGCATTTCTACACTACAAACGATAATTCAATGCTGGAATCTTCTCTTTTAGACCAAGCATGCCCTCTTTGGTAACCTGAGAATTTCCAAGATACAGCGTTTTCAGCGAAGTAAGCCCTTCGAGGTGTTTTAGCCCGGCATCTGTAACCTGCTCACACTGGTTCAGAAGTATATTTTGAAGAGCCGTTAGATTCGAAAGGGATTTCAAATCCTTATCGGTCAGCATCTTATTGCCACTAAGCTGCAATCTCTCCAGAGCAGTCAGCTTCGAGAGTTGCGAGAAACCTTTATCGGTAAAAGGTTCGGTAATATTCTTCGGAAGCAGACGAACATCCAGCTCTTTGAGGGAAGTCAAACTGGAAAGAATCACAAGCTCCTTGTCTCCTATATTCATATCGGGATAAGCCAGCCATAACTTCTCCAGAGAGGGCAGACCTTCCAGGTGATCGATGCCTGTTTCACCAAGATTCATAAAAAGAAGGTTAAGCTCCATCAGTAAAGGCAATTCTTTCAAAACGGCCAGCCCGTCACCGCTTACTTGAGTTTTGGTTATGCTTAGCTTCGTAAGCAATTTCAGTTTAGCCAGTTGAGTCAGGCCCGCATCCGTTATTGCACAGTCGTTCAGCTCCAGTGCTTTAAGGTGAATGAATTCAGAAAGCTTTATCATACCTGCATCGGTTATGTTGTCACTTCGAATCCCAAGGTCTTCCAACGATTTCATTTTTGCAAGCTCTGCCAAGCCTTTGTCGGTTATGCCGTCACCGAAGGCTGCTAACTTCTTCAGTGAATCCAAGCCCCCCAATTGAGCCAGACCAACGTCAGTTAGCCCCGTATAAGGCAGAATCAACTCTTCCAGCGATTTCAACTCCTTGAGATGAATCATTCCCGCATCCGTGATTTCATTCGTGGCAGGATTCTTCCTGAGGTTAAGTTTCTTGAGCCCCATCATACCTCGGAGATGAGCCAGGCCAGCATCACCGATTCGTGTGTTTCTCAGATCCAGCTTTTCCAGTTTTGTCATCCCCTTGAGACAGGCCAGCCCCGCATCGCTAACCTCGGTACCGTCGAGTATCAATTCACGAATCCCGGCAAGACCTGCCAGAGACGCCAAGCCTTCATCGATATCGTAACTGCTACTGCCCTTGAGATTAAGATATCGAAGTGACTTAAGCCCTTTCAAATGCGCCAGCCCACCACCTACGTCACCCCCGACAATGCTTAGACCGGTCAGTGACATTATTCTCCCTATATGGACCATCTTCGCATCTGTAACCATCGGCCCTCGGATATGCAGGAATTCGAGCAAGGGCAATTTGCCAAGGTGCGCCAGTTCTTCGCTGCGAATATGGCCGGGCAGGTATAGGTACTTGAGCCTTTTTAAGCCTGTCAGGTGTTTGAGCCCCGTCTCTATTATCTCCGTGTGAGCCAGATTAAGTACCTCCAGAGCGGTTAATTGCTCGACATCTTCCAAAACCGAGGCATTGGCATCTTTGTAAGTAAAGAAGTTCAGAATCTGAATATCGTCGGGCTTAAGACCGGCAAAAGGCCTGGGGTGGCTCCATGCCTTCTCGCTTACGTCGAGTCTGAGCCATTTATCTGCCGGGACCTTCACATCGCCGCGCGCCTCGCCCAACCACTTCGTTTCCCATGGAAACAACCAAATCCAGTAATCATCTGTAGGATATGCCCGATCCACCACATAAAGACTCCCTATGGACCAATCCCTGGGAAAATGGATAATTCGTTCTTGACCAGCAGCTTCTTTACTGACAGGACTGCCAAGAGCAACAACAAGCAAAATTGTGCTCAAAGACCATCTGTATGATTTCCTTTTGCGATTTGTAGTCATGACAATCCTCCTAATCTTCCTTCACGATATAGCGTCGGTTTTGGTTCATTATCTATTGCCGCAATACCATTATGTATGACAAAAGAACGCACAAGACGTTCCAGGATTTTTGTGGAGATTCTCAAGATTTGTGGAAATATCGATGCAAAAAAGGACCGATTTGATCGTTTTGTCTCTATGGCCGCAATATGCGATACGCGAAACGCAATATGAGACTATTCTGTCTTTGTTGATATCTCCGGCAGGACAGTTCTGAGGTAGGGGTATGCTTGGTTCTCGCCTATGGCCCAAGTGTTGATGAAGTCCCAGCAACTTCTTGTTGTGCGGTCTATTGACATGAAAAGCATCATCTCCTAATATGATGGCTGATCGAGTATTAATATGACTGATTATAACTTACTTGCGCTGTGTAGATCAGACGAGTAGCAGTAGATATGGATTTTGAGCATAATGGGTGAAATCAGGCTTACTCCAACAGGGCAATTGCGTTGGGAATCTATCTCCGAACAACCTGAGGCAGCGGTTCTATGCGGGCTGCAAAAGATCTTTCAAAAGGACTGTTTTGAGGGCTTGTTTAATCTTGCAGCGGAGAAATACGATACAGGCAACTCATTGACTTTGCGGTACTGGCAGGGACTGGCGGAGCGGTACTTGACAAAACTCTGTCATATACCCGAATCGGCAAATGATATTGTTATAGCGGCGCCTTCACCGGCGGAATTTTCGACATTGCTGCTGACGGCGCCGCCGATGTCCGGCGGGGAGTACCTTACCGAAAGTGTTCTGCAGAAGATATGGGCGGACCTGGATCAATGGGTTCGTTCGGCAGTCAATTCTTCCGGCGGACTTGCAGCATTTCTGCATAGGCACGCGACAAAATGGCGTCAAGTGGGTCGGGTCTGTTTTCATCTGGCGGAAAACAAGGCAGACCAGGCATATCCCTTTGCGTTTATGGCAACATACTCCACGGGTTTTGGCTCGGGAGGACGACTGAAGCATCTTCCGCTTCGCAAAGCGTTGGAGCAGTATGCCGGCGCCAGGGACCGCTCGGCATTGATTAAGCTGTTGTCACCGGTCCAGCAGGCAAGTAGTCGGGTAAAGTGGATTAATCAGCTTGTGGAATCCAACGACATCTATCAACCACTGGCCTGGACGGCGGATATGGCATATCGTTTCCTGAAAGATGTGTCGGAATTGGAAGCATCAGGCCTGACTGTTCGACTGCCTAACTGGTGGAAAAGACGTGTTCGTCCGGCGGTTTCAGTCACTATTGGGGAAGAACGCAAATCCAAACTCGGCGCTGATGCTGTGCTGGACTTCAATGTTGGCATTGCTCTCGGAGAGGAGCGGCTTTCGCCGGATGAAGTGGAAGAACTTCTCGCCGGTGGCGATGGCCTGGTTTTGTTTAAGGGGCAATGGGTTGAGATCGATAGTGAAAAACTGCAGGAGGCGATTAATCACTGGGAAAAGTTACGCCGCGAGGCCCGTAACGGTGAAGTTTCATTCATTGAAGGAATGCGGATGCTGGCGGGAGCATCTGCTGATTTGAAACACGAAGAGCAAGCCGATCAGGAAACACAGTGGGTGTACGTTTCCGCGGGTGATTCGATGCGGGAGATTCTTGCCGGCCTGCGCGAGCCGGACAGACTTGATATGGTCGATGCCGGCACGAAGTTGAAAGCAACGCTGCGACCCTATCAGCGAGAAGGGCTTGCGTGGCTGTATTTTCTTGTGGAGCTTGGTTTGGGTGCATGTCTGGCTGATGATATGGGGCTGGGCAAAACGATTCAGACCCTGGCGTTACTATTGTGTTGCAAGAACACTGTACCGAAACGAACAAACAAGCCTTCATTGCTGGTCATACCGGCTTCACTGCTGGGCAACTGGCACAATGAAGCCCGTCGTTTTACACCGTCTCTAAAACTGACCTTTCTTCATCCGGCTGAAACAGACCGTGACAGTATAGATCGGATAGCAGAATGTCCTGAGAAAATGCTGGCTGAGACAGATCTGGCTGTGACGACATATTCCATGTTGACCCGTCAGACTTGGCTGAGGAACGTGAATTGGAGGCTGGTTATTCTCGATGAAGCCCAGGCGATCAAGAATCCTTCGACTCGACAAACCAAGGCAGCCAAGAAACTTTCTGCTCAGGCGCGTATCGTTCTAACCGGTACGCCGGTCGAAAATCGTATAGGCGATTTATGGTCATTGTTCGACTTTCTCAACCCGGGATTGCTGGGCTCCGCAACCGTTTTCAAAACATTCATCAAGACTCTCCAGGCAAGAGAACATGACCAGTTTGCTCCGTTACGACGTCTGGTCGGGCCGTACATTCTGCGTCGTATGAAAACGGATCGTAATATTGTCGCTGACCTGCCGGAAAAAACTGAAGTATCCTGCTATTGCAGATTGAGCAAATCGCAGATAATACTCTACGAAAACACGGTTCAGGCATTGAAAAATGCGCTGGAAACAGCGGATGGCATGGCCCGTCGTGGAGCGGTATTACAATCTCTGATGCGTCTGAAGCAGATATGCAACCATCCCAGCCAACTGAATGGCGATGGCCGATACGCTCCTGTTGACAGCGGAAAATTCATCAGAGTACGGGAGATTTGCGAGGAAATAGTTTCCCGTCAGGAAAAGGCGCTCGTTTTCACACAATTCCGCGAGATTACGGAGCCCCTGGCGGATTACCTGGCGGTTGTGTTCGGCCGTGCAGGGCTGATACTGCACGGTGGAACCCAGGTGCGAAAACGTAAAAAACTGATCGAACAATTTCAAAGCGATGACGGTCCACCATTTTTTGTTCTTTCTCTCAAAGCCGGTGGGACGGGATTGAATCTAACGGCGGCGTCTCATATAATCCATTTTGATCGCTGGTGGAACCCCGCTGTCGAGAATCAGGCCACGGACCGGGCGTTCCGTATTGGTCAGAAACGTAATGTCCTGGTCCATAAATTTGTGACTACCGGCACAGTCGAAGAAAGGATTGATGCGATGATTTCTGAAAAGCAAAAGATGGCCGATGGAATTCTCGCCTCCAACAGTGAGGCGAACCTGACCGAACTGCCGGATGATGAAATTCTGCGTCTGGTGCGTCTCGATGTCACCCGCGCTCAATTATAGAGGGCATTCACTATGGCATACTATTGGAGTCCTTATATTCCGGTAGCTCAGCGACGAGCGAAGGCTCTGCGGAAAATGCAGCAACTTCGCAAAAAGGGCAGGAACATTCAACCTGTCGAAATCGAGGGACGAACCATTGCCCGCAGTTTCTGGGGCAAGGCGTGGTGTGAACATCTTGAGTCTTTTTCTGATTTTGAAAACCGACTACCTCGCGGTCGAACTTATGCGCGTAACGGCTCGGTCTGTCACTTGACTGTCGAAACCGGGCAAATCAAGGCCATTGTCAGCGGGTCGGAACTCTATAACGTCATAATTAAGATCAAACCACTGAAGGCTTCCATCTGGAAGGCAATAAAGAACCGATGCAGCGGACAAATTGGGTCGATGCTCGAACTGCTTCAGGGACGACTATCTGATCATGTTATGTCCATAGTAACCGATCGTACCGAGGGATTACTGCCTTTGCCGGGACAAATCGAGATGCGCTGCGATTGTCCTGACTGGGCTGGAATGTGCAAACATGTTGCCGCTGTTTTGTACGGCGTGGGCAACCGGCTTGACAGCCGGCCCGAACTGTTATTCACGCTTCGCA
>Ga0307380_10010762_pt1 | contig 11495 bp, 36 predicted proteins | sample UN3MG_FD_202239 | JGI IMG/M metagenome (GOLD analysis project Ga0307380, IMG submission 202239) | Soil microbial communities from Risofladan, Vaasa, Finland - UN-3 | ecosystem: Environmental > Terrestrial > Soil > Coastal area > Acid sulfate soil | place: Finland: Risofladan, Vaasa | collected... | reverse complement strand
AAATGGAACAAATATTGATGTCAAAGCAATCTAAATACAAAGACCAATTATGGGTAACATCTAATGATGGTATACAGTTGCTTATATGTATATCTGAATATAATGTAAATATAACATCATGGGATAGTAAAAAGAGATTACTTAATATCTCTAAATCAAAGAAACAACCAAGCAAAACACGTAATTTCGATAGACCACACCGAAAACCACAACCTTCACCTAAACAAAAATTACCCATCAACATACCGATACATGAAATGGTAGGGTGCTGAAAAATGAAAAATGATATAAACAGAATAGATAGACCCGTTAAAAGATGGTATAGAAAGGAGCATTCACCATCAAGTTATCATACGGTAGAAGCTAAGTTATGCAGGTCATGTCATAAACCTTTACCAAAATCGAAATCACCCTTCGGATTCATCTATACCCTTATCTGTCCGAAGTGCGGTAGTAGTAATTAAGGAGATGAATAAATGGAACTATTAATACTAAGTATTGAAATAATGTTTCAAAATGATATACGCATACATTATAATGACGGAAGTTCTTTATTCATTTCATCAGAACGATTAATACAACTTCGTATGAATGGAAAACTAAATTCATTTTTTAAAAACAATAAACATTATTGTTTAACTTAGGTGAAAAATGAAAACTAAAAAAGATATCCCTGAAAGATGGTATGAGGTATTCGGTCTAACAAAAAATGATTTTCAATACTTCGACTCCGATGAATTGTTACGCATTCCTGGTCATGTATTCCTTAAATTCTAGGAGATAAATAAATGAAATCTACCCCCGAAATCGGATATGTGAATCTTATCATCTCAAAACAAAATATGCATGAAGCAATGAGAAGGAATACAATAGTATATTTTAAACTAGATAATCCAATGACTAATTTCAGTTTACAATCCACAAAAAGAACGATAGAAAGACATATTCGTAATGAAATAGGATATATAAGAATTAGGGGTCTTTCATTTGATTATTTAGAAGATTTGATTTACATTGATTTAAAAGTCATTAAGGAAGATTTTGAGACAGATTTCTTGAAACATCTCTGTGAAACAATTTCCCATGAGACTATTCATATCGTATTAAGAAAACTCGATGGTCTTAAGGCATGTAGGGAATACGACAACATCTACAATAATTTAAGGATTCGTGGATATTCGGGGTGCTAGAATGTTGATTGTAGGTCAAATATCGTCACGAGAGGAAGCATACGAGATTCAGAATATAGCAAAAATATTTGTTGTTATGCAGAGGACTAAATATCTGGTTACTCTCATAAAAGAGAAATAATCATGGGATTTGATATGTATATATTTGGATATATGTTTCTGATTGATACTATTATCATGGGAACAGGTATTATTATACTCTTTATATTATTCACATCGGAAAAGATAAAGAGGTTTAAAACATGGTTCAACTCTCGGAATTTACATTAAGATTAAACAAATATAAATTCTATAATGATGTCAAGGAGCTTAAAGATAGGGTTGAATCATCTAAAGATGGTGTAATAAGGAGATTGCAGAAATGAAATATAAAGAAACAATGGTAATTGTAAAAAGGCATAGAAGGAATTTTTATCGACATGAATGTAATGAACGATTAGAATTTTTAATTGCTATGGCTAGAAATGACCCATCCGAGCATAATATAAGAGAGCTTGTATTCTACGGTTACGTGCAAGGAAAAGAAATAGGAATAAAAGAGGGTATAAATAAAGGACTACAATGGAGTATAGACCATATCAGAATAGATAAAAAAGAATGGGAGCTTTGAATAATGATTGAGATAAGAACACTCATTATAATATCCATTACTATTTCTGTTACCGTTATACTTTACTGGATGATATTATGATGAAAGAAAAGAAATGTTCAAAATGCGGTAGGGTAATTCGTGTTTCTGTTATAAACGGTATTTATTTTAATACGTGTGATGATTGCAAGAAATCAACGGTGTTTAAATGAATATCATGGATAAGGATTTTAAAGATACATTATCATATATTTATATGAATAATATTTTAATCCTTGTATTTTTCTATATCATTTATTCATTGGTATTTTTTAGTGATATGACATTTACTCTTAATACTCTTAATAATGTATCATTAGAGGGGAATCCCATCTGTAAATATTTCATATCACTTATAGGGATTCCTCTCAATTTAATTATTCCATTTATTATTATATCTGTAAGTTTAATGGTAGATGGAATAAGAAATATTTTGAAATATAATAAGTATGCTTTTTGGTTAATGTTTGGTGTTCTCTTAATATTTAGTGTAGGTCATGTAAGAGGGATTGTATCATGGCTATAAAAGACATTGTAATATCAAAAAATAGAACATTTGAATATTACAAAAAGCATAATATATTTTGTCATATATTAGATTATGATGAAAAGGATGGATGGATTTTGTTTAATACTAAATCTAAAATATTTTTAAATCTTAAGACAATTTATAATAGATTTATAAATAAAAAATATATTAATGATTTTGGTGATTTTTATAATTTACTTGCTGATATTATTTCACATGAAGAGATGCATATTTTGATTTTTAAAGATGAAGGTATGTATGTTTCTTGTCAATATGATAATATTGTAAATAAATTAAGAAAAGACGGTTATCATGTTTAAATCACTTGAAAATGACAGAATACCACGAAAGTAATATAAATAAGGAGCTACATAATAGATAGTGAGTAATATATGTCAAAGAACTTAAAGAGAAATATTGTAAATAGAAAGGTGGGAGATGAATATAAGTTGCTCCCACCTGAATTATCAAAGCAACTTACGAAAGATGAATGTGGTATACTTAATTATCTTAAACGTAAGGAAATGAATCAATCAAAAAAGTATCTTCGTAAATACGGAGAAAATTAGAGTTACAAATTTTGTAACAGGACAGGAGCTAAATAATGGCAACAAAAAAATATCAAAAACCATTACCCAAACCGAGTAATGATGAAGCTGATGACGACAATAAATCATCTGGATTTGTTGAAACCGATTCGTGGATTAATGGACACGGTAAAGCGGTTTACATCAACGTTCCAGAAAAAGACATCATAGTGACCGTAGACAAGAAATACGGAAACCGATTAACACTCGTAACCTCATTAGCAACCCTAAAAAGGTTCGTTGATGGAGAGATACAGGGTGTTCCGTTATCTCGGTTTAAAGACGATTAGGGATTTTTCCCTATCTCTTTTTCTTTAATAATGGAGAAAATTATGTCTATTGAAGAGCATCAAAATAAATATATTCCTGATATTTGGAAAGAATATAGTAAACAGGAATTAATGATGTGGGTATCTCTTTTATCTAAACGTGCTACCCATCGTTCAAAAGAAGCAAAAAGTAAAGCAATAAAAGACATTAATGATGCAAAAAATTATTTATTAATGTTAGAGATTAAAATAGAAAGTGAATGAGGAAAAATTATGTCAAATGGATTTGCATATCATCCTAAACAATTACCCACTACAGTAAAAAATCTTGTTACCCAACATAGAGAGACAATATTAGAAGTAAATGAAATATATACAGATATTTCTAAAATTAATAGTGAAATTAAAATTATGACAATGAAAATTGATAAATTATATACTATGCGTATTAATGATACAAATAAAAAAAATGACAATAACTTTAAAATAGCATGTGTGATTGCTATTAGTTGTTTTCTTTTAATGTCATTTGTCATAGGACATATTACAGGATTATGTGTATAAATATGTCATCAAAAGCAAGTTTTAGAAACCAAAATCGAGATGTTGATAAAAAAGGATTCCGTAAGATTCGTCAGGGATTCAGAAGCGAATGCGGAATAATGAAAACAAACAAGGTTCGGTATTATCATATCAAGTTCAATCAGCTTGTTAAGATAGCTGAATCCGGTGTTCTTGGTGTATCGAAAGATGACCTTAAAAAACTGATGAAAGAATACATAGAATCAGATAAAAAACCAGAGATATAATGAAAATACTTAAGAATCTATTATATATTATTCTAACAATATGCGGTGGATTCTTAAGTTTATTAAAATTTATCAAAAATAAAATCAAAGGAAGATTCTATGATTCCATTGATTTAGAACGATATATAAAAACCGTAAAATTAGTTAAGAAATACATACGAAAACTTATCTATCCTACAATCATAGTATCTTTATTCCTAAGTGCAATTTATGTTTCAATATGGAATTATTATTTTCATTCCATTCAGTCTATTGTTTTTCTATTCATTTTTATTTTAATATTTGTCGTATTCGTCATAAGGGGGTGTTTGCGTGGGGAAGATTACCAGGATGAAATTACAGGAAATAATTAAGGATTTACGATTCAAATTTATTCTATTATTAATTGTATCTTCTTTAAGTTCCCTCTATTCAATTATCGATTACCTTTTATTAGTATCAATTAAAGAGACAGGTAAATTAATGGGTATCTATCAGTATAATGTCTTTGATTTGATTCCTGGTGATGGTGTTATATCTTCAATAGAACTTATGATTTTTTTCCTTGTCGTTCCTGTATTTTGTTTTATGTTGTTTATGTCGATAGTCTTTGAATTAGAAAAGAGAAAAATGGAGAAATAAAAAATGAGATGTCCTAAGTCAATAACAAAACATCGGACAAATCCGCATAATGGTAAGTCAAAAGGAGATTACAAACACGGAATGAGAGGTCATACGTGGGAAGTTATTGGAAACATACGAAGATGTAAACACTGTCCAAAGACCGTAAAGCGATTATCTATAAAAGAGATAGTAGATGAATGATTTAGCACTTGTATGGGAAACTAGAAAAACAACTGGAATGTATGTTGCTGTAGATATTTATGGTAGTCAAGGAATATCCATTATGTTTAAACCATCGTTATTTAAAATATATACATTGCTTACCAATAAATTTTTATTGGATATCATAGATTTACAGAAAAAAAATAATAAGGTGTATTATGCAAAAAAGAAAATTTAAAATAATAAAATTATATTTATCTAATGGTTGCCCTGCGTGTGAATTGCTTTTAAAATCAAATAAAAAAGCAAATAAATGTAAAACATGTGGTCATTATTACGAGACAAAGAAATGTGAGTTAGACCATGATTTGATAAAAGAATTAAAAATAAGGAGAAAGAAAAAATGAAAACAATATTCGTCACAGATGGAATAGATTATTTATTCAGTTATAATCCAAACATAACAATAGAAATAATGGAGGAATAAAAAAATGAACCCCTGGAATATGAAAAAAGCTGAATTACAACTATTTATGACCGGACATTGTAAACACGGTCATCCATATTTAGAACATCCAAGATGTTACGAAAAAGAAATAGGAACGAATCCAAGAATAGGAACGCTTGATATCGAAACAACATGGGGATTTTTTGCAGATTACGGATTTATGCTCTGTTATGCATTGAAGGAATATCATAAGGATAAGATATATTCATCTGTCATCTCCAAACGTGATATAACAAAATTCGAGTATGATAAAAGAATCGTAAAGAATCTCGTAGATGATTTAAAGAAATTCGATGTTGTCATAACGTATAACGGGTCACGTTTCGATATACCATACATACGGACAAGGGCATTAAAATACAAATACGATTTTCCTAAATACGGTTTTATGAAACACATCGACCTCTATTATATCGTTAAATACAAATTGAAGATTAGACCAAATTCTCTTCAAAATGCGTGTGCAATGTTTGGAATAAAAGGAAAAAACCATGTTGATAGGGAGATATGGTTAAAGGCATCACAGGGTCATAAGAAATCATTACAATATGTTTCTGACCATTGCCTTAGAGACGTTGGTAGATGCACAGAAAAACTTTATGATGAAATTATTGATTATGCACGAAAATCTAACCGGAGCATTTGATGGTATGTCTATTAATGTATCTATCGATGCTTACTGTGATTGTAACAAGAAAAAAGAGTGTAATGGAGTAAAGATGCACAGGATAGGAGAACGAACTATATTAATCACCAACGAATTATTATGTTTATTCAGATGTCCAAAATGCGGTTCTCTTAATTCTGTAAGATTAAAATTATTCTACAATGATTATGGAAAAGGATTAAAGTTTTTATGAAAGACTACATTCATATAACTGAATCAAGGATTATCATTCTCGTATGTTTCAAATGTTGTAAACTCATAGGAACTAGAGAGAATTATTATCTTTTGACAATGAAAAACAAGCATTACGCTATTTGTGAGGGTTGCCATGTCAAAGAATGAATTTATACTTACTCTTTCAACTGAACAGATAAACATGTTAGCATTACTTAAAACATTGATTGAACATTCCATGAAAAAAGATAGAAATAGAATGATAATGTTACTCGTTCAGGAAATGAAAGACGAACATGACCATCAATACGGAGCATTTAAAAATGGTTTAAAATTTGCCATAGAATTATTAGAAAAAGAAGAGTGTCAATGTTAAAAGAATTTAGTAACCAGATACATGATTTCATACGAAAGAACAGATACCGTAAAGCTATCTTCTACTGTGAGATATGTGATAAATCGATAATGATAAATAATAATAAATGTTTATCATCCGATGTAGTTTTGTGCAAACAATGTTTTGAAACTGCATTTATGTTAGGTGTTGATAAATGGTTAAAATCATCTATGAAATCATCTATGGATAGATTAACATGATTTATACCGATATTTTGTTATCCGTTGGGAGCTTTTTATTTTTAATAAAATGCATTCCACAGTTATTTAGGAATTTTCAATATAGAGAAACTATAACACAATCTTTAATGTCAAATATATTCGTTTTAATAGCATCTGTATTAACGGTAATAGGGTTATGGGAGTTGAATATAGTCATTCCGTCTTACATAATGTTAATTCAAATATTTCTAACATTAATTCTTATTATTCAGATTATAATTTGGAGAAATAATTAGGGAGATGAAATATAATGCTTACATTTAACTTAAAGTTTAAATATTTCGATATGATTATTTCTGGATTAAAAGATACTGAATATAGAACAAAAAATAACTACTGGGATAAAAGAATTTCAAAGTTAAAAATAGGAGATACAATTAAAATTATAAAGGGACATACTAAAACATTTATCTATGCAGAAGTTGTTAAAATAGACAAAATCATTTATACAGAATTACCAGAATATGCTAAAGAATTTTTCTATGATTTAGATAGAGGATTTATAGATAATATGCCTGACTTTTTATTATGGTATTATGCTATACAATTTAAAATAATAAAAGAGGAAAAATAGAAATGAAAACATGGCAAGATAAAATAATAATGATTACCGCTTTGATTATGGGTATTATGGTTATACCTATGGTTTTAGATGGTTTTAATGGAGTTATCATAAATCCTCTTACATCATTGGTAACATTCATTGGATTATATATTCTTGCTATCTGTTTCTGGACATTGGAATTAAAACTATCTACGATTCTTTATGTTTTCAATGGAACTTTGTGGTTAATATTATTTATTCAATGGGTGGTGTAAAATGAAAGAGGAAATTACAATAAAACAAGCAATAGCACGTTTAAGATATTGGTTGATAAAAAATAATTCAGGTCTACAAACGATTTCAGATTTTCGTTTACAGATATTCATGTATAATTTCGGTGATATCGTAAAATATCAAGCATATAACAGTTATTATGGAATAGATAAAAATCCTATTAAAATAACAAAAGATGACTTAGTATCAGATGCTATCGTTCAATTCTTTCTTTATTTGCTTACGATGAATGTTGATATTGAGAAAGCTCTATTAATGGGTATAGAAAAAATAGAGAATAATGAGTTTTCAAAAAAGAAATCTACAAATGTTATTAAAATGGAGAGTGACGGAAAATTATGAAACAATATTATTTAGCACATCAGCTTAAGAATCGTCATAAGATAAGAGAGATACAGAAAAAACTAGAATTTTATTCAGGTATTACTCTCATTAATCCGTTCTATGATTCAGAACGAGAAGAGGTTAAATCAATGGATGATAATAAGACAAACAGATATAGTATTCCTATGGAACGGTGCATAGAGATTGTAGACAATGACCTTACGATGATTAAAAGTTGTGACGGTATTATATGCATCCTATTGGACAATGAAGCACTAGGTTCTTACATGGAGATATTTTTCGCATCGTATGTTCTTAACATTCCTGTTTATCTTATCACACCTGATAAAAATCTTCGTAATCATGTTTGGATTAAGGTCATGTGCTATAAGATTTTTTCATCGGTGAAAGAATTTGAGAAATACGTTAAAGAAAACAAGAGTGATATGGTATGAAAAAACGTCTTACGTTCAAAGGAAGCGGAAGCAATTACGAAATATTTAACGATAAAAAACAAGCTCTCGGTGTTATATGGTTTCATAACATGTGGAAATGCTATGTTTGGGAACAATACGAAGGAATCATAATGTCTAAATCATGTCTCGATGAACTTACCGAATACATAAGAAAACTTGAAGCAAACAAAAAATATGGGAAGTTTTAAATGGCTATATGTAATATTTGCGGTAATCATTTTTATACTTCAAATTTGATTTCAAATGGAATATGTGAGGATTGTAAAAATGCCTAATAAAAATAAGATTTTTTCATCGGTGAAAGAATTTGAGAGATACATAAAGGAAAACAAGAAGGATATGATATGATAGAAAAACCTGACCTGAACAAACCTGCATTCAGATTATTTCCTTCAAAAATTGATAATATAGGTGAAGGAAAATGTTCGTTGTGCGGAAAAATAATACATGAAAAAGATTTCAAAAATAATTTATCAAAAAGAGAATATTCAATTTCTGGTATGTGTCAATCGTGCCAGGATAGGATTTTTAAATAGGTGAACCATGCCAAATAAGAATTACAATAGCGGAAGGAATTTCGAATACAGGGTAAAGAAATATCTGGAATCAAAAGGATATCTAGTTTTTAGAAGTGCCGGAAGTCATAGTATAGCTGATTTGATAGCATTTCCTAAATCATCATGGCAATTTTCTACATTATTAATTCAATGTAAACATCATGGTAAAATTTCAAAAGTAGAATTAAAAAAAGGTTCTAATGCTGAACAAAAACATGATTTTATATTTGTTGTTGCTGAAATGAAAAAAAGAAAATTAGTTTTCTCTAAAATAGTTTATTTTAATAAAACTAAAATGACATTATATGAGACGAAGATGATTTAATATGCCCTATATTAAACCCGATGAAAGACCATTTATAGATGTGCTTGTAAAACTATTCATCGATGACGGAAAAATAACAGGGAGATTAAATTATTTCCTATTCAAATTATGTCTTGAATACGTTAAACTGAATAAAGAATCGTATAGTAATTATTCAGAATTTATTAACGAAATTGAAAAATGCCGGACAGAATTACTCATGTGCATTTACGAGATTCAACGTAGAAAAGTAGGTATATACGAGAATAAGAAGATAAGAGAAAATGGAGATGTTGAATAATTATGAAATACTGTAATGATTGCATCGGTTTAGGTGGTATATGGATTCATTCAGAAAATGACCCTTCATACTGGAAAACATGCGAATCTTGTAAAGGAACTGGATTAGATGTTATACACATTCAAATAAAAACAGATGATACGTGGATATGTCTTACATGTCGTTCATATAGACAGATAAATAGAAATACAATTATAGTGAATGACGTTATAATAGTATTCAAAAATATTATAGATAAAATCGATGAAATGATGGAATAACACGAAAGTAATATAAGTAAGGAACGATACAATAGTATATGACCTGTTCAACTATGGATGAATTTGAGAAACAATTTAGGATTAAACACACGCATGGAGATATAGTAAACCATGATAAAAAAGGATTTATCTTTATATCATGTTCTTTATGCTCCGGTTGTATAAGATTACCAAAATGTGATAATGTCACGGATAGCATATAAAGGATGAACGACAGAATAGTAATCACAGGTGAATGAAAAAATGATAATAACACAAGTATTTATCGGGAATGAACGGAGCTTTGATATTCTCCTTACCGTATTGCTTAATAATGGGGTGGTTTAATAATGGAATTAATAATGCTTTTTGAATCACTATTGCCTTTTCTTATTATTTTATTTAGTATTGGAATAGGATATGTCTTATATTACATATTTATCATACATGGGAGGTTAGATAAATAATGCTTCTCTATCATTACAGCAATGAAGATTTAGAAGTCATTGACCCAAAACATTTCGGTAGTTCACATACACCTTTTTCAGCGATACCACGAAGTTACTATTACTTGAATCCTGATTACAAAGAGAAGTTCTTTCTAGGTGCTAGATTCCGTTATACTGTTGGAATAGACCACCGTAAAATATATGATTGCCTATTCGATGATAAAGGTTTATTCTCACGATATTCCCTGGATGATTTTTTAAATAAAATAAAGAAATTAGGGTATATAGGATTTCTTTTCAAGTTACCGAATAACCATGAGATTGTTTGTCTTTTCAATGCACAAAAACCTATTAAAAAAGAAGTGTTTAATGAATAAAGATATTAGAAAATTATATTTCCCATATAGAGGAATATGCCATTCATGTAATAAAAAACGATTCGTTCTTTATGACGGATATTGTAGTGAATGTTTTGATTTTGAATTTGATGTTGCTTGGCAAAAAATGGAAGTGTTTAATGCTTAATAAAAATTTAGTAGATAAATGGATTAAATTAATTTTAGAAACCATTGAAACATTATTAGATTCTATAGATACATCGACAACAGAATATGAAAGATACATGTATTCAAGCATGATTAAAATTGAATATAAACAATATGATATTTTAATTAAACATACATCAACTAGATTTTACAAAGAGGATTAAATGAATAAAAACGATTACATGTATTTGATATGTGTTCCTGTAGCATTATTCTGTATATATTTTGAGAGATACATACAATTCAATCTCTTTTCATTCCTGGTATTCACTTTGTTTTTAGTTGCCTACATGCTTTATCTTGTAGGAATTGTAAAAGGGAGTTATCTATGAGAAAAAATGATATGATTTTTATAATATTTGAGATTCAGGTTTTTCTTATTTTCATATCAACTATAATATTATATCGAAATATGGGGTATATTGTTTTTCAAATATTGTTTTCTCTTATTGCTTTTTTTATTTATGCGATAGCTGATTCAACGATAGGTATATAATCATGGATGAATCATATATAGAAAAATTATATTTATTATATCAAATTAAAAATGATATTGAATTTGCTTTTTCAACTATGGATATATGTAAAAATAAATTTCAACGAGAGCTAGTAAAATCTATAATACTAATAATGTATAAAAAATATGATTTAATTTTAGGAGATTTAAATAATGGATGAAATACATAAGATTATAGCGTATGCAAAAAAGAATAAAGAA
>Ga0307380_10010759_pt1 | contig 11498 bp, 6 predicted proteins | sample UN3MG_FD_202239 | JGI IMG/M metagenome (GOLD analysis project Ga0307380, IMG submission 202239) | Soil microbial communities from Risofladan, Vaasa, Finland - UN-3 | ecosystem: Environmental > Terrestrial > Soil > Coastal area > Acid sulfate soil | place: Finland: Risofladan, Vaasa | collected... | reverse complement strand
AAAAGGCAAGGGGCTTATTTCTGCTCCTTTTTTTCGAACAGGCCTGAATAGAATCTCCTGACGTAATTCTCGGGGATCTTGTCGACCGGGTAGGATCCGTGCATCAGGACGTGGACCCAGCGGCCGTCCCTTTTTTCCAGCACCCCGGTCTGGAATACGTCTTTCAGGCAGGATTCCTTGCCCTTGAAGGCGCCGCAGTCATCGAGGTAGCAGGAATACCAGGCCACGTCGCCGGAGCGCGAGAACTTGATGCGCAGGTCCCTGAATTCGAAGCGCGTGCCGCGGAAATCGGGATCCTTCCACTGCTCGGCATACTTCTTGAAATTGTCCAGGCCGACCACTTTGCTGTTGGAGAACAGCCAGAAGTGGAACAGGTTGTCGGCCCACAAACGGAACATGGCCTCGAAATCCTTCTCGATGGCCCAGCCGATCGACTGCTCGATGCTTGTTTTCACCGCGTCGTATTCGGGGGACGTTTCGGCCGCAACCGCCTTGCTCCCGGCCATGAAAATGGAAAACAGCAAAACAAAGGCGCACAGGAAAATTCTTTTTTTCATATGATGACTCCTTTCTCAAACCTTGCCCGCATTGATCTGCTTTTTTATACGTACGGCCGGCGGAAATGGTTTGGCGATTCGCGAAGCAGCGAGGTCAGGTTTTTTGAATATTGCATTTGGGCTCCGAAATAAAAATTCAAAAAAATGAATTTTCCTGATGCGATTCTTCCTGCCCTTTTCCTACCACAGGCCGGCGGCGACGGGATCGAGCTTGCGCTCCGAAAGGTTCCTACCCTTCACAGCCAGCGCGTGACTCTTACCAGAGGACGGGTCTCTTTTCGGGCCGGCGATAGAGTTTGTCCCCCGGCTTGATATTGAAAACGAGGTAAAATTCCGGGACGTTGAACAGGGCGCCGTTCACGCGGAACTCGCCCCAGGGATGGACGTCCTCCTGGATCATGCGTTTCAAGGCCTCGTCGCGGATCTTGCCCCGCCACAATTGGGCGTAGGCAAGGAAAAAGCGCTGGTCGTCGCTGAACCCATCGATCGGCTGCGGCCTCTTCTTCCCTGCCAGCGAGAGGTGATAGGCATCCAGGGCGACGATCAAGCCCGCGTAGTCGGCGATGTTTTCTCCCAGACTCAGTTCGCCGTTCACGTGAACGCCGTCCGCCGTGGAGAAGGCGCCGTATTGCTCCACCAAAAGCCGGGTCTGCTGTTTGAATTTTTCCGCATCTCCGGGAGCCCACCAGTCGCGCATGTTGGCGTTCCTGTCGAAATTCCTCCCCTGGTCGTCGAAGGCATGGCTGATCTCGTGGCCCAGGGCCATGCCGATGGCCCCGTAGTTCACTGCGTCGTCGGCCTCGGGAAAAAAGAACGGCGGCTGCAGGATGCCGGCGGGAAAAATCAGCTTGTTCAGCAATATGGCGTTGCCGGCGGTCACCTCGTGGGGTTTCATGTCCCAGCGGCCCGTGTCCACCGGTTGGCCGAGCTGTTGCAGATTCTTTTCAAATTCGAAACGGCCCACGCGCCTGATATTGGACACCAAAGCGTCCCGGCCGATTTCAAGCCGGGAATAATCTTCCCATTTGCGGGGATAGCCGACTTCGACCCGCATGGCCTTCAGCTTGGCCAGGGCTTCCCGGCGCGTGGGTTCGCTCATCCACTTCAGTTTCCGCAGACGAATCTCGAAGGCCTTCTTGACATTAAGGGCGAGCGCGTCCATCCGCTCCTTGTAGGAGGGAGGAAAATATTTTTCAACGTACATCTGCCCCACCAGTTCGCCCAGGCTGCTGCTGGTCAAGGAGACCATGCGTTTCCAGCGTTCTTCCATCTGCGGAGTGCCTTTCATGACCTGGGAGTAAAAGCGGAAGTTTTCGCCGGCAAAAGGCGTGGACAGGAAGGGGGCATAGGCCGTCAGGATATGCCAGCGCAGGTAGGTCTTCCATGCGGCCAGTGGCATCTGCGCGATCATGGTCGCCGTTTCCTGGAAGAATTTGGGTGCGGTGACGATGATCTCGGAGACGTCGGCGGCGCCCAGTTTTTCCAGGTAGCGGGCCCAATCGAAGCCAGGTGCCTGTGCCTGGAGTTGCGAAACCGTCATCTTGTTGTACAAGGCGGGCAAGTTGCGCAATTCCACGTTCGTCAGGGAGCTGCGGGCCAAGCGGCTTTCGATGGCCATGACGGTTGCCGCCGCAGCCGCAGCCCGATCCCGGTCGTCTCCCAGGAGCTCGAACATGGCCGTAACGTGCTTGAGATATTCGTTGCGCAGTTTCAGGGAATCTTCGTCCATTTTGGTGTAATCGTCCCGGTCGGGCATGCCCAGCCCGCCCTGGACCAGATAGAAGGCGTACGTTTTGGAGTTTTTCAAATCCACGCCGACCCCGGCTCCGAACAGGGCGCTGCCGTTGCAGCGGTGAATCTCGGCCACCAGGTCCTGCAAGTCCGCGATGGTGGCCAGGGAGTCGATGCGCGCGAAGTCCGCCTGCAAAGGCAAGGCGCCTTGGGCTTCGATCTGCTTCGCGTCCATGGCGGCGGCATAGAAATCGGCTACTTTTTGGGCCGGACTCCCCTTGGCCGCCGAGTCCGACGCGGCGGCCAGCGACTCGAACAAAACGTGAAGCCGCTCCCGGTTTTGTTCGCGAACCTGGGTGAAAGAGTTGTAGGAACTCTTGTCCTCTGCCAGGGCCAGGGCCTGGATCCAACGGCCGTTGGCGTAGCGATAGAAATCGTCGCCCGGCCTGATGGAAAGATCCATGTTCTTCCGGTCCAAGGGAGTGAAGGTTTCTTGACCATAAGCGGGAAATGAGGCCAGACCCGAGGCCAACCACACCAGCGCCAAAATTATTCTTAGGCAAAGCATGGCTTTCATTGTTTTCCTCCTTCGTATATAATTTTGATTCAATTGAAAACCAATTACAACCGCCAGAGATAGGAGACCTTGAAGAAAAAGCTCCGCTTGGTCTCCAAAAACCGGTCAGCCGGAAGATACTCCCTTTCATTCCAGACAATCCTTTCATATAGGGCGCCAAAGCCATTGATCCCTTCTTTGAATAAGTATGGGATCTGTCTCTAATTTTACCTATCATTGTTCTTTTTTATTTTCGATGATGTAGCCATCGTCGAATATTTCTTCAAAACTCACAATTTTGTTCTTTTCTTTTTTAAATCGAACGCGGAAATCATCGCTGTTTTCCACCAGAAAATAGTCCTCAGAGATGGGTATCATTCTGCTTTTTGCTATCGTACCTATAAACTCGTAAAGCAATTCACCATTTTCATAATGAATGACTTTCTTCCCATATTTCCCTGCATAGGATTGCAGAATCGCTTTTGCGACTGCGGCGGGCTCCTTCATGGTTCTTACGCCGTCAATCGCCCAGCGATATTTATTCCTTCTTTTTTCATCGGTTTCCTTTTCCAGCAATTTATTCAAGGCGTCCAAATGGGCGACAACCAGTGCGCTATCCGCTTTCGCCTCGATGTCCGGTTTTACACCCACGCCTTCCCAACCTGCTTCAACGGCAGAATAAATTCTTCGCCAGCAGGGTAGTTTAAGGATGAATTCGTCATCGATGACCACACGATTACTTGGATGTTCGCCTCCGGCCGTTTTTTCGCCCACGAGTGTTGCTCGACCATGCAAATGCTTCATGATGTTTGCGAATCCTTCTGCTGCCGACGCCGTAATCCCCGATGTCAATATGTACAAAGGGATATCAGAAAGGATTTTACCCGGTACATACGTCTCGGTCGCGGATGAATAATAGGCATCATCCAACTTGGAATGGCTGATGCTGAAAAGGACTGGTTCCTCGGCGTCGAAAAAATAGCTGGCGAGAAAGGTGACCATCGTATCCCAGCCGCCGCCATTTTTGCGCAGGTCGATGATGAGGGCCCGGCAATTCGAAAAAAAATCCATGGCGGCAACGGCCGTGGCTCCGGCATATTTGGGAGGGAAAAAGATCCGGAAGTCCAAGTAGCCTATATTTCCATCCAGAATTTTGCACTCTTTAAATCCGAAATTGCCCCAGCGATATTCATCGGCCCTTAAAGCGGCAAATGAGTCCTTTTCACCCGTCATCTCAAGTTCTCTCATCCGCGCCGCCATTTCGGGATCGTATGCAATTTTCAGGTGGCTGTCCTGGCTGTACTTTTCAAAATCTTTGTTCAATTGCCGGACAAACTCACTTGGGGTTTTGCAGGCCGCATATTTCCCTTCAGCAAAATTCTTGCGTATGCTCTGGCTTGTTTTTAGCCCGACTTCAGGAAACGTGTAGAAATTTTCCAGTTTCTCGCAAACCGCAGCAATGAGTTTTTTCTGTTTTTTCATGGTGAAGTTGTTGTCCTGCCGCATTGCGGAAGCAGCACAGTCACCTGAGACGATGAACCACATCGCTATTAAAAGGAGCACTAGCTTGTCAATGTGACTCTCTCTTATGGATATGAATATTGCGCAGCCATGTTTTTTCATCCAAACCTCCTATTTCAAGCTTCTTGTTCATTGACTTTCTTTAATTCTTAATTTTGTGAGTTTTCAAGTTAAAGCCGCCAGAGATAGGAGACCTTGAAGAAAAAGCTCCGCTTGGTCTCCAGGAAACGATTGGCCGGAATGTACTCCCCCTCATTCCAGGTGAGCTTTTCGTATAGGGCGCCATAACCGACGTGGACGACGGTGCCCGGAATGTAGGTGAAAGAAGCGAGCAGATCGATCAGCAATCGCTTGTAAAACGAGTTGTATTCGCCGATCGCCCGGAAGAACAGGTACTTGTTGACCTGGTAGGTGTTCTGACTGCGGACGATGGCATAATCGTATTCCTTAGAACCGCCAGCTGAGCGGATGAAGTCTGAATAGGCCAGGGCCAGGCTGAAGTTGAGTTTTTGCGAGGGGAGATAGGTTATGCTGAACGTGGCATCGCTTCCCCGGCCTTGATAGGGGACTGCGACATAGCGGATCTTCTGGTTGTAGAGATAGTAGGCGTCCAACAACAATTGTTTGCTGATCTGGCTCGTACCGCTCAGGCGGAAAAAGTTTCTGCCGAAGCGCTGGCCGCCAAACACTTCGGTCTGATAGCCGCCGCCGGTGATGAGCGTGGTATTACGGGGCAGAATCAGGCGCAGATAAAAGGTGTTCTGGGTTTCGAGCAGACCGCTGAACTTATCCCGGATGTTGATCGTATGGAAGATGGGATCGATGCGCAAGAACGTCCGGGATTTGGGGTAGACCAGAGGCATGAAGCCGACCTTGAGCCGCGTCAATCCATTGCGGGTGAGATAGCCGGTCTCAGTAAAAAAATCTTTGCCCAGATCCTGCAAGGTAACCTCGAACGCCCGATCCCGGGTCGCATAATAATACTGCAGGTTCAGGGCATGGCCTTTGGCCTCAGCGCTCGATCTGATCGGTTTCGTCTGAGAGACCAGGACTTGAAAGGCGAACGTGCTGGCGGGATTGAGCCGGATATAGCCGTCAGACCCGGCGACGACATTATATCGGGAACCAATAAACCGGCCGGTCCAGATGCCGCCGATGAAACTGTCGCCGTTCAGGGCATGCTTGTAGCGGGCGATGGTCACATGGGCATAATTTTGTTCTGCTCCGGGCTCCAGTTTGTCAAGAGCGTAGATTGAAGCGAAGGTGTCCCTCGGGCTCACCTTGCCGATGAGATTGAATCCGAGCAGCGGATCGACGATCGTTCGGGTATGGACGACCGACTCGAGCGGGTTTCCCGCCTCGCTCCCCGCCAAGGTGAATTTCTCCCGTCCTTCCAAGAAAAATGGGCGCTTTTCCGGATAGAAAAGGGCATAGCGCAGGTTGAAATCGACCTGCCCGGCGTCCGCTTCGACCTGGCTGAAGTCGGGATTGATTGTCCCATCCAGCACCAACTGGGAGGTCAGACCATATTTCGCTGTCAGGCTGAGATCGCTCCTCGCTTTTTGCGGCTCCAGTCTTCCCTGGTTCATAAGGCTCGCCTTGCTGGTGGTAAAGGCCGGGAGAATTTCGATGAGCGTGTAGTGTTTGATGCCGGTGAAGTGGAGCGGCCGCGTCTGGGTGAGGAAATCGAGCCCTCGGGCCGGATCAAGTGCCGGGTAAGTGCCCGCCTCGGAAAGCCGGCTAATATGCCGCTCGAGGATGATGCCCATCTCGACGGGATCGCGCTGCCGGTAGCGGAGGCTCTTGAAGGGGATGCGCACCTCGGCGGTATAACCTTCGGCGTCGATGCGACCCGCCGAAAACCAGACGAAATCGATCGTATAATCCTCCTGGTTCCCTTCGAACTTGGAATCGGCCTGAATACCGAGAGGATTGACGTAGAACATATATAAAGACTGCTGGTCGTTGAAGGTATCGATGTTAAGACAGATCCAGTCGTCCTGGCTGATGGTGTCGCGGGCCGCAACCGAGGCCTTGATCTTGGAAGGTTCGTGATCATAGCAACGGTAAGCGAAGTAGAGGTTTTCCCGGTCATAGGCATAGTAGACAATTGTTTTCTCCTGCATGTCTTTGCCGATATCGGGCCGCCAGGTTTTGAATCCCGTCTCCGAGGGCGCTTTTTCCCAGACCGGATCGTCGAGCACGCCGTCGATGACCGGCGGAGTGTCGCTGCGGTAAGGTATCAAAGGTCGGAGCTTTTCGCTTTCGGCAGCGAAGCCGATCAAGTATCCGGCAATCAGCCAAAGCAGACTCCATAAAACCAGGCGCGGCCCTCGATTCATGATCATCGTCCTCCTCTGCACGTTCTCATCGCTTTTACGGCCGCGGAACGGTTTTTAGCCGACCTTATTCTGCGAACGGCAGGATGAATCGCCGAGAGGTCAAAAAAATAAAACCTTGGCAATGATTTATTGTTAGATGCGAAAAAGGATCTGATAGTATCCCCTGCTATTTTATCTCTGCTGATGTTCCTTTGACCTTCTCGAAGGGTTCATTTCTTCCCCTGAGATGCCGGCTGAAAAATTGCTCGATCCGACCGTTGAAATCCATCGCATTCTCGGGTCGTACAAATCCGTGCCCTTCATCGGCATAGACCACATAATCGACAGGGAAGCCGCGTTCGCGAATGGCCTTGACGATTTGATCCGATTCCTGCATCTTGCATCTCGGGTCATTGGCACCCTGCCCGATCAACAGCGGGGCCCGAATCCTGTCCACATGAAAGAGCGGCGATATTTTTCGGTTATACTCTTCGTTATTCTCCGCATCACCGAAGATTTCGACAAAAAGCGTTTTCAACGGTCCAAAGAAAGGGGGGATGGAGTCGAGCAGTGTCTTGATGTTGCTGGGTCCGCACTCCTCTGCCCCGCAGGCATAGATTTCAGATGTGAAGGCCAAACCGGCCAGCACAGCATACCCGCCGTAGGAACCGCCGTAAATCCCGATCCGCTTGCTGTCTGCATATCCTTTGCTAACGACCCATTGCACCGCGTCAGTCAGGTCTTGCTGCATGCGTCCCACTCCAAGCTCCCTGTTTCCGGCCTTTTGAAAGGCCTTGCCAAATCCGACCGATCCACGGAAATTAACCTGAAGCACGGCATATCCGCGGTTGGCCAGCATCTGGACAAAGGGATCGAACATCCAGCTGTCTCGCGCTGTTGGACCGCCATGGACATAGAGAACCATGGGCAGATTCCTGGGCTCAACTCCCACTGGCAGCGTCAGATAGGAGACCAAAGTCAGACCGTCGCTCGCCTTAATGATAATGGGCTCAACAGAAGCAAGTTCATATTTCTCAAGTTCCGGACGATCCGTAAATAAAGGGATCGCTTTGCCCTTTTTTCTCTCGAAAAGATAATAGGAGATCGGCCGGTTATCAGCCCGAAAAGCGACAATCCACCTGGTGTCAGTCCGGTCCCGGCTTTCAATCGAGAAATGGCCGCGTTGAACAGATTGGAGAAGGTTGAAATCCATTCGAATGGAGTCATCGAGCACGCGCCATTCAGGTTTCAAGTATTCGACCTCATAGGCTTGAATTTCGCCGGTTTCAGGGTGGCAAAAAACTCCTTCAAGCCATATGTCGCACTTTTCATCCGTGGCAACGATTTCCAATTCCTTCCCAGTTTTAATATCCATCTTGACAAGATGCGCCTTGTCCACACTCGTGCTGGAGATGACAAATAACGCCTCCCCGTCCTTGGTAAAACCAGCGACTTGGCCGTCAAATAATGATCCGAAAGGCCAGCGAGCCAGCTCTCTCCAGGGTTTTCCTGCTCCATCGCGGATTTTCAAGATAGTATCCCCTGTTTTGAAATCCAGGGATTTGGCAGCACGGAGACGACCCTTGGCATCGGCGATCCACTCGCTTCCTGTCATATAGACCACATCACCAGGGTTTTCCGTATCCAGGGATACTGCTCCTGTATTAAGGTCAATGCGGTACATGTCAAAGACTTGCCTGTCTCTGATGTTAAGGCCAACCAAAAGAGATTCGCCGTTCATAATCAGGTTAACAGCGCGTATCCCCTGGAAGGGTGTCAAGTCACGAACGAGCTTTGTTTTACATTCCACGAGATAGGCATGGTAATTCTCGTCACCGTCGCTGTCCTGGAGGTAGATCAGCCTTTTCCCATCCGGGACCCAGAAATAGTTTCGGATACCCCGGTGCCGGTCGTTGGTTACCATTGTCTCCTCAGCACTAGCGATCTCCCGCACCCATACATTTAGAACTCCAATTTCAGATGGAGCCACATAAGCAAACTGCAATCCATCAGGCGAGATCCGGGGACGACTTTTCACGGGATTGCCAAAGAGTACCTCGCGTGGAATGAGACGCGGCAAGGAATCCTGGTAGTTATCCGCAGTCGAGGTTGAAAAGGCAGGAATCGCAACAAGAAAAACGCCTAATAAAGCCAAGAAAATTTTATCGATCCGAGTTTTCATGTGTAACCTCCTTTATCTTCGCTTCCCAGGGATCTCCTGTTCTCCGATCTTGAGAACCAAGCCTGTGGGACGGCCCTCTTCGTTCTTGACGGAACTGAAAATGACTTCGATATCGGGACCAACCGAGTTGACGAAATAACGCTCGGCAGAAAGGGGAAAAAGTTCAATCGTTCCCTCGCGGCCACCGTTCAGGTGAAGAAGCAGTCTGGCCTCCCTTCTCTCGACAGTCAATACCAGGCCGGGAGGCCCCTCATACGTTCCAATGCAGGCCTCTATATTTTCCGGGGCCATGGATACGGCTTTTTTTTCCTTGGGATCAATGAACCGCCTCTCTTCCTGTTCTTCCCGCTTCCATTCTGCCCTGAGCCGCACGATATCCCCATCCGCATCAGTGGGAGAAGCAAAAACCCTGGCCAAGCTCTGGGCCTTATTGGCCGCTTCGCAGTTGGGCTTCAGGTTTCCCTCCCGCAAAGGGGCATATACTTCCAGGCTGGATTGGAGAAGCGCTCCACTGCTCAGCCTTTTCATCTCATCCGCGTTCAGGGGGGCTCGGTAGATCATCCAGTCCCGGCACTCCATTTCGGCCGATCTCCCGCCTCCAACCACGAATTGAGCGGGGCGGAGGGTTTCCGAGATTGTCGCATCAGGAATGCCGTCGACATAGATGATAGTTTCATTCTTTAGTCCATGATGAACGATTCCTATCTGGTGCCAAGCTCGGTCTAAAAGGGAGGTCCGGATGACCTTTTCGGTTCTACCAATGGAACGGTAGATCAGGTATCCTTTGGCGGTAATCGACAACTCAGCCTCGGCTCCGTCCAGGCCCCGAACGACACTCAGTAATCCAGTGGCGTGGGGGAAAATATCGAGCACGCAGGTGAAGGAATGGACCGGATCCATCGGGACATGGCTCAACATGCCGGCCTTCAAGCCGGTCTTGCCAAAGGCCGTGAATCCGGGGCCGGTCTCCTTTAGAGGCAGGGGTTTGCCTGCGACCAGGGCCTGGAACAGACTCGGCACGATGGAATGGAAAAGCTCCCGATGACCAAGGTCCGCGGGGTGATCCAGGTCGAAAGCGATCCCGGGGATGAATTGGCCGGCGCCATTGTCCAGGGCTCCCATCAGGTTGATGCTTGGAACATCCCAGGTGCCGATCTCCATGTTCATGTTTTTGATATAGGAATAATGTTCAGCCCGGGTGAAGTTGTCGTTGGGATAGCAAGTTCCCAGCATAGGAATGATGCTGTGTTGCCGGCATTTGCTGATGATCTCGCGCAACCCGTCCTTGAATCCGGCATAAACCTGTTCGGGATCCTTTCCCCACAGGCCGCGGATACCTTCGTTCTCAAGCGACAGGGAAATGATAACAAAATCGGGTTTGAGGGGGATGAGATCCTTATCCAGCCTCGCTAGCACTTTTGCGGTCGTGTCGCCGGGCACCGAGACGTTGACGACCTTGAAACCACGAGATCCGAGAAGACGGCCCAGGCGTTGGCCGAAACCGTTTTCCATGTCGTGCTTCGCTTCCCGGCTGGTCACCCAGCCAGAGGCTACGGACGAGCCCAGCACGGCAATGGTTTTTACTCTGTCTGAAGTTCCCGCTTCGCCTGGCAGGCGGCTTGAGAGTGGAGCAAAAAAAAGAAACCACGCACTGACCAACGCCATCAAAGTTTTTTTCATTTTCATCCTGCACTCCTTAGTTCGTCATGCCAACATCATACAAAATATGAATTAACTCAAGAAAATATTCACAATTCGACTCATGATCACAAGAAGGTTTCCAGACATGCATGTTCACATTATTAATTTACGATCCCAAGGGCTCGCCAGGATAACATTAATCGATAAGCGGTCAATGGGGTCGATGGACGTCAAAACGAAACCGCTAAGCTTTCATAATTGCCGGGCGTGCACTCAGATTAGATGGAAGCTTGTCTGGACGCTATCCACGGGCTTGCAGCCATCTTCCGTGAATTGCACAATCTGTTCCGTCTGGCATCCAACCCGTTCGTTGTCCCACTCCGGAACGGTGTCCACAATCGCCAACTCCATCGCGTAGCTTGAGTTGTATTCCAGCTTGACTTCTCCCCTGCCTGGATAGGGGTCCCGTTCCCATGGGAGACCGATGACAGGACCGGGTTCGTGCAGGAAAAGGCCCAGAGAATGCGAGAAGATTATCGGGGTGGGTATGCCGGCTTTGCGGGCTGAGGAGAGGATGTTCTCCAACAACTGGTTTCCGCTTAGACCCTTCTTGAATTCGTGCATGAATATGTTCTGCAGGCGGTTGTTCGCCGCCAGCAGGTTCTTCAGTCCAGTGGGTGCGTCCGTTTCATCGATTTGCCTGACGTAGGCCAGTTCCTGGTGATCTGTTATGAGACCCAGGTACCTGATCCCCACGTCGCAACCCAGCAGATCTCCCCTGCGGATGATTTGGTCGGAGAGCGGGTGTTTCTTATTGGCTGAATCGCTCCTACAGATGGTAAAGTAAGGCTTGAAGGACTGTTCCAGGCCAAGATCAGAACAGATCTGCCAAAACGTCCAGTTGAGGTCCTCGACTGTGGTGACGCCTGGTGTGATCGAAGCTGGGCTGAAACAATGGGCGATAATCCGGCGCGCGATTGAGGATATGT
>Ga0307380_10010757_pt1 | contig 11499 bp, 5 predicted proteins | sample UN3MG_FD_202239 | JGI IMG/M metagenome (GOLD analysis project Ga0307380, IMG submission 202239) | Soil microbial communities from Risofladan, Vaasa, Finland - UN-3 | ecosystem: Environmental > Terrestrial > Soil > Coastal area > Acid sulfate soil | place: Finland: Risofladan, Vaasa | collected... | reverse complement strand
GCCGGGTCAGGAGACCCGGCACGCCTGTAGTTCAGGGCGGCGCCTGTTCTTCCCAGTGAAACCCGCGCCGCCCGTTTTCGGGCCTGTTTTTCCGGCGGCCGGGGTGCTATTCTTGGCCTCGGTTGGTCCTGCGACGCTACTTGTCGCGCGGCGGCCTTCCCAGGCCGCCGCGATTGGGCCCGACGTGTGTTCCTGGCGGCCCGCCTCGGGCGGGCGGGATGATGTGGCGAAGCAGCGCGCAGGATTAGGAAGCCGATCATCGGCTGGTCGCCCCGCATGAACCTCGAAGACACCATCGTGGCCGTCAGCAGTCCGGCGGGCGCCGCCGAGCGGGCTATCGTCCGCCTCTCGGGCGGACGGGCCATCGCGATGGCCGACCGCCTCTTCGTGCCCGACGACGGCGGATCGGTTGGCGCCATGTCCACCTACACGGCGCGGCCCGGTGCGGTCCGGGTGCCGGGGCTGGGCTGCGCGGTGCCCGGCGTCGTCTACCTGATGCGGGCGCCCAGGTCGTACACCCGCGAGGACGTGGTCGAGTTCCACGTGGGCGGCTGGCCGGCCGTCGTGCCGGCGCTGGTGGCCGACCTGATGGCGGCGGGGGCGCGGGCGGCCGAGCCGGGCGAGTTCACCTTCCGGGCCTTCGTGGGCGGGCGCGTGGGCCTGGCCGAGGCCGAGGCCGTCATGGCTGTCGTCGACGCGGGGGGCCAGGCGGCGCTTCGGGCCGCCGGGGACCTGCTGGCCGGGCACCTGTCGCGCGAGGTCGCGGGCCTGGTCGAGCCCCTCCGCGAGACGCTGGCGCTGGTCGAGGCGGGGCTCGATTTTGCGGACCAGGACATCGAGTTGGTCTCGCCCCCGGAGGTGGCCGCCCGCCTGGCCGCCGCGCGGGCCGCCCTGGCCGACATGGGCCGCCGCGCCCGCAGCATCGAGACCTTCGGCGGCGACGTCCGGCTCGTCCTGGCCGGGTGGCCGAACGTCGGCAAGTCGAGCCTCTTCAACCGTCTGCTGGCCCACGACCGGGCCATCGTCGCGCCGGTGCCCGGCACCACCCGCGACGAACTGCGGGCGGCCCTGCACCGCGGAGGGCTCACGTTCACGCTCTCCGACGTGGCGGGTCTGGACGCGGCCCGCGACGAACTCGGAGGCAAGGCCCGGGCCAAGGCCCTCGAGGCCGTCGGCCGGGCCGACCTCGTCATCCTCGTGCTCGACGCCACCGCCCCGTCGTACGGCCGGACCGAGGACCTCGTGTCGCTCGTGGCGGCGCCGATGGTCGTGGCCGTCGCCAAGTGCGACCTGGCGCCGCCCGACCGGGCCCGCGTGTGGGTGGCGGCGCGGGGCCTGGCGGCCGAGGTCGTACCGACCAGCGCCGTCACGGGCGAAGGCGTCGACGACTTGGGCGAGGCGCTCGTCCGCGCCGTCGAGGGCGGCACGGTGGACCGGCAGGCGGCGGGCCCGGTGGTGACCGCGCGGCACCGCTCGGCGCTGGAACGTGCGGCGGTGGCCCTGGCCCGGGCGCACCGGCTGGCGCGACGGTCCGAGGCGCCGGGCGAACTGGTCGCGGTGGAACTCGGCGAGGCCCTGGGCGCCCTGGGCACCATCGTCGGACGCGACGTCGACGGCGACGTCCTCGGCGACATCTTCTCACGATTCTGCATCGGTAAGTAACGGCCGCGCAGGCGGCCCAACGGAGGACGTTCCATGAAACCACGCGACCTGGTGCTCGAACAGATCCATCACCGCCCGACGCGGCCGGTGCCCTTTACGCTCTCGTTCGAGGGCGACGTGGCCGAACGGCTCGACGCCCACTACGGCGGCGGATGCTCAAGCCCCGGTGGGCCCGCCTGTACCAGGCCGTCCACGACGCCGGCAAGTTCACCATCAGCCACTGCTGCGGCAGCGTGGTCGACATCATGCCCGACATTATCGAGATCGGCCTGGACGTGCTCGAGAGCGTTCAGCCCGAGGCGCGCGGCATGAATCCATACGAGTTGAAGCGCCGCTGGGGCGACCGCATCACCTTCTGGGGCGGCCTGGGCAGCCAGAGCACGATTCCGTTTGCCGCGCCGGACGCCATTCGGGCCGAGGTCCGTCGCCTCGTCCGCGAGATGGGCAAGGGCGGCGGGTACATGCTCGCCCCCGCCAAGGGCCTCCAGCCCGAGACGCCGACCGAAAACGCCGTCGCGGTCCTGGAGTCGTTCGTGCACCAGGATGGCGGTTGACGCAGAAGGGCGCGGCGTGGCTCAGACAGGAAGATTGCGGCTCGGTTTCGTCCTGCGAAACTGATGGGTTACTGCGGGGCGGGCTTTTTCCTTGACGGTCCTTTGCGGCACGCGTTCTAATAAGGGGGAGAGGCGGCGTCCGCCACAGCCTGCCCGGCGTGCCGCTTGGCCAATGCGAGACGCAAGGGGCGGAACAGGCGAGGCCGATGAGGCCCGCCTGCCACAGGGTCGGGGGACCCGCCGAAGCGTCGCCCAGGTGAGGAACACGTTATGCCAAGCACCAAGACCGTTTGGGGTATCGACGTCGGGCAGTGCGCGCTGAAGGCGCTGAAGTTGCAGTACCGCGACGGCAAGTTGCGGGTCCTGGGTTTCGACGTCATCGAACACGCCAAGATTCTGAGCCAGCCCGACGCCGACGAGCAGGCCCTGATCCGCAGCGCGCTGGGCAAGTTCCTGAGCCGTAACTCCATCAAGGGGAGCACGCTGGTCATCAGCGTGCCGGGCCAGGCGAGTTTCGCGCGGTTCATCAAGTTGCCGCCGGTCGAGAGGCGCAAGATTCCCGAGATCGTGCGGTACGAGGCGCGGCAGCAGATTCCGTTCGACCTGGAGGACGTGGTCTGGGATTACCAGACGATCAGCCCGCCGTCGGCCGGGCCGCGCGAGGTCGAGGTCGGCATCTTCGCCATGAAACGCGACATCGTGGCGGATTACGTGTCGGACTTCCTGGCCATGAAGATCGAGCCCGACACCGTCCAGATGGCGCCGGTGGCCCTGTACAACTTCCTGCGGTACGACAAGTACGAGGGCGGCGGCGCGACGATCCTGATCGACGTCGGGGCCGAGAATACCAACCTCGTCATCGCCGACGGCGAGCGCGTCTGGATCCGCAACGTGCCGCTGGGCGGCAACAACTTTACCCAGGCGCTGTGCAAGGAATTCAAACTCCAGTTCTCGAAGGCCGAGAACCTGAAACGCCACGCGGCCGAGTCGAAGCACGCCCGGCAGGTGTTCCAGGCGATGCGGCCGGTCTTCGGCGACCTGCTGACGGAGATCCAGCGGTCCATCGGCTACTACACCAGCCTCCATCGCGACAGCCGCATCGAGCACGTCATCGTTCTGGGCAACGCCTTCCGCCTGCCGGGCCTGACGAAGTTCCTCTCGCAGAACCTCGGGACCGAGGTGGCCAAGGTCGAGGGCTTTACGACGCTGGGCGACGCCGAGGCGCTGTCGTCCCCGCTGTTCCGCGAGAACGTGCTGTCGTTCGGGGTGGCGTTCGGCCTGGCGTTGCAGGGGCTCGGCCTGGCCTCGATCAGCACGAGCCTGCTGCCGCCCGAGATTCTCAGCAGCAAGATCATGAAGAAGAAGCGGCCGTTCTTCGTGGCGGCGGGCGTGGCGATTCTGGCCGCCGTCGGCGCCTTCGGCTACGACCAGATCGCCACGAGCAACGAACTGGCCGGCAGCCGCGGCGAGGTCGAGGGGCTGGCCGCCAACGTCCGACAACTCCAGAACCAGAACACCGAGCACGAGGGCAAGTTCGAGGAACAGAAGGTCGCGCTCGTCGCGCAGCAGAAGAAGATCGGCGAGGTCGAGGACCTCATTGCCAACGCCACGTACGCCTACGACGTGCTGCGAACCGTGTCAGACGCATGGCCGCATGACGACAAGTTGTCGAAATACGACCCGTGGAAGAACACGCCGCCGCGGACCACCCTCAAGATCATCGAGATGCTCAGCCTGTCGATGTACTATGTGCCGGACGTGCGGGTCTACAGCGACCAGGCCCGCCGCGGGTCCGGCGCCAAGGCCGGCATCACGGTGGTCGGCCACGAGCCGCCGCCTCCGGCCGACGGCGCGGCCCCGGCGCCTGGCGCGACCCCGGCGGCCGACGTCCCCGTGCCGGGCCTGCTGGTCGAGATCTCCGGCATCACCCCCAAGACGGGAAGCGACGGCCAGAAACTGGTCGACGAGACCCTGATGGCCGGTCTGAAGAAGTGCCAGCGCACCGTCGTCCTTCAGACCCCTGCCGGCCGGGAGGTCCTCGCCATGATGCCGCTGACCGGGGCGTTCAAGAATCAGCGCGACTACCAGAACTACGTTGGCCGGGGCAGTCGCCGGAAGCCGGCGCCCGGCGAGACGCAGGCCGACGTGCCAGACGTCGATAAGAGCACGGATTTCTGGTTCCGGGCCCAGTGGCTTGTCGGGGTCGGGCCGCTCATGCAACGCCAGCGCCAGCAGGTGTTCGCGAAGATTCTCGGCCTGACACGGGAGGCCGGCCTCGACGACCCGCGCAAGATTGCTCCGGCCGCGGCCACCGGCGCGGATGCCGCCAAACTCCAGCAGATCGATCGCGGCCTCGAGGAACTGACCCGGATATGGCTCGTCACGCGGGATGACCTCTCGATCATCGCCTCGGAGGGTGTGACCAGGGAGTGGGACAAGGCGGCCGAGTGAGCCGCGCACGTTCGGGGCGCCCTGACGCCCGCTTGGGGGCGGGGCAGGTCCCGCGAGGGAAGTCGAGAAGGCGAGGAGCCACACGATGATGGAAACCATCAAACGCCACGCGTTCCTGTTGGGCCTGGCCGCGGGCGTCGTCGTCGTCTCGCTGGCGGTCGTCCTCACGGTCTACCTGGTGTATGTGGCGCCGAACGCCGACATGCGGAGAACGCTGAGCAGCACCCGGACCCGGGCCAAGTCTCTTATGAGCGGGGGCCTCTTCAGCCAGGACCTCGTCAAGCAGATGGCCGACCAGGTCGAGGGCCGCAAGAAACAGCACGAGGAACTCCTCAATTACATCCGTGGTCTCGGTCGCCAACGCAAGCCCCTCGTCGACGGCCTGTTCCCGACGAGCACGGACATCAGCCTGCGGCACTCGTTCAAGACCGAGTACGACAAGACGCTGGAGGGATACATGAAACGCCTCGGGGCCACGACGCCCAAGAGGCCGGCCGTCAAGGGCAAGACCAGCACGGAGGCGAATGAGGAGTTGCAGAAGGAGATCAAGAGGTACCAGTCGTTCACGATGATGGCTCATCCGAAGCAGTCGTTCCAGCGGCCCGACTGGATCGATCGCCAGGACGCCCCCTCGATGGAGATGGTGCGGCAGAGCCAGGAGGACGCCTGGCTGATGGAGGACATCGTCGAGATCATCGCCGTCATGAACGCCGAGATCGCCAAAGCCAGAAAGGTCAAGCCGGAGGTGGCCAACGTTCCCATCAAGGAGTTGATCGAGATTCGCGTCGGTGGCGAGATGGCCGTTCTCCGGGACGCGAAAATGTCCGGCTTGGGCGCCCGGTACCGGCCGCTCACCGCCCCTGGCGTGCAGGTTCAAGAGGGAGCCCCGTTGCCCCCGGCGCCGACCCTGTTGGGGCGAAATCCGAAGCCCGAGTTCTTCGAGATCCTGCCGTTCCGCATGGCGGTCGTCGCCGAGGCCCAGTACGCCGGCGAGCTGGTTCGCCGACTGAAGGGAAGAGAGACCTTCCTGAGTGTCGAAGCCTGGCAGATGAAACCGATTACCGACGTGTCCTTCGAACGATCGAACGACTTCATGGGCGCGTCGCGGGAGGACTACGGCACGGAGGGACTGGTCCGGCTGGAGGTGGTCGGCGAGTCACTGGTATTTACGCTGCCGGGCGGGAGGGTCACGGCGCTGGCCAAGGCCCCGGCCGCCGGCGCCAAGAAGGCGGCGACCGACGAAGAGGATGCCGCAACACCGGCCAAGAAAGACGCCAAGAGATAACCGTAGCCCTGAACGCGGAGCCGACGACGCCGCAGCGCATGCCTAAGGAGTTTCGGACATGGCAGCCGACCTGACGCAGTCTTTTGTGCTCAAACATGTCGAGAAGATCGCCCTGGCCGTGGCGGTGGCCGTGTTCGTCGGCGCCTTCGCCTGGTTCATCGTCATGCGCGAGCCCCAGGGCAACGTTCGCCGGGACGTCGCCCGCCTGGTCGGCGACATCCGCCAGAAGAGCGAAGCCCCCCAACTCGCCGACGCCCTCTCGAAGGAGGAAATCGTCAGCCTGGGCATCGGACATCGCGCCACCACGGTGGCCGAGTTCGAGAAAGAGCTCAACGGCCTGCCCGGGACCTGGAACGCCGTGGCCAGCATGGTGCCCGGTCAAATCGGCCCGAGAACAGTGGTCGTGGTCGGCCCGCAGGAGGACGTGACGCCCCCCGAGCGGATCCTGGCCGTCGAGGAGGTCCAGGCGTGCTTCGGCCGCGGCGTCACCAGCGACGAGGTCCCGACGCCGCTGGCCAAACTCGAGGTCAAGGACGGCGCCCTCAGCGACGTCGTCTGGGCCGGTTGCGTCGGCAAGTTCGACCTGACGGCCCAACTCGACGTCTTCACGGCGGGCAACGCGCCGCTTCAGCCCATCATCATCAGCAAGGTGGAACTCCAGCGGCGCGACCTCAAGAGCGACGGCGAGTGGGCCGACTGGGCCGCCGTTCCGCCGGCTGTCTCGCTGGCCGTGGCCCAGGAGTTGCCCAGGTTCCCCGCCGACCCGCGCGAAAAGCGGACCGTCGGCGCCTGGTACGCGGGGCTCACGAAGGCCCAGATCGCGATCCGCCGGATGCCCTTCTACGGCCTGGTGGCGGTCGACGGCGAAGGCAGCACCGTCGAGATCCTCGCCGGCGCCGGTGCCGGCGACGAGGCCCTTCAGCCGGACCTGACACCGCCCAAGGAGGAGAAGCCTGACAAGAAGGAGCCGGCGAAGGTAACCCCTGCCAGGGCCGCCCCGAAACCCAAAACGGCCGAGCCCGGCAAGTCGCCCTGGGAACTCATTGAGCCCGCCGAGAAGGTGCCGGAGGCCGTCGAGGTGCCCGACGAAGAGGTGTCCGCCGAGCACGTCTATGCCACCGTCTGGGCCAACGACGCTACCGTCCTGCCGGGCCGGACCTACCAGTACCGGATGCGCGTCGGCGTCGCCAGCCCCGTCTACAGCCTGCCGGGAGTCAAGGACGAGGAGGCCCGGTGGACCCCGGAGTACGTGGGCCAGTGGAGCGAGCCCACCGAAGAGGTCTCGGTGCCGGAGGTCGTCCAGTTCTACTTTGTCGGCACGTTTGGGCAGCGGATCAATCTGGAACTGCACCGGTGGATCCATGGCCAGTGGATTATCGTCCCCAGCGCGCCCAGCAACGTCGGGGCGCCCGTCGTCTACGTCAAGAAACGAACGCGAATCGCGGTGCCCGGCTCTAAAGATAGCACAGAGGTCGACGCCGACCTGAGCCCCCAGGTTCTGCTCGTCGACGTCATCAAGGGCTTTCCGTATCAGGAGGGCGGCAACAGGCCCATCCGCACCAACGTTCTGGTCTTTTCCGACGCCCAGGGGCGGCTCGGTCAACGGATCGAATGGGCCGACCGCAAGGAATCCACCATCGCCCGGATTAGCCGCATGGCCGCCGATTCGACGCCGACCAAGGCGTCCGGGAGAACGACCAAGCCCTCGACCACTCGCACCCCGCCGAAGAAGCGGCCGCCGGCCAAGACGTCCACGAGACGCTGACGTCCCCCGGCCGAAGGGGGCCGCGATGAGCCGCCGGGGGATGGGCGTTGCCTAAGCGCTTTATTCGCAAGATTTTACTTGCGGCCCACGGCGGTTTCGTTACATTGGCTGCCGCTGGCTTGGACCAAGGGAATTCATTCTCCTTCATGCTCGATTATAGAACGGTGTTGGGCAAATAGGGTCGTAGCAAGAGGGTCACCGAAGGACACCCCCGGAAAACCGCGTTCTCAACATTGAGAAGCGGTAGGATCACCCGAGGACCGGGTGCGGGCGGTGTCCGCGTGTCTAGACCCAGAGAAGGAGGCGTGGTTTGAAACTCCGTCCGATCATGTTGGTTGTTGCCGTGGTGGGTCTGGGGCTTGTGCTCGTGGCAGGCGTCTCGCCGGCGGCGACCTCGCCCAAGCAACTCCTCGAGGAGGCCAAGAGCCTCCATGCGGCCCACAATTACGACGCCGCGCTCAAGCGGCTCCGACAGATCAAGCGCGACGACCTGGGGTTCTTCGAGAAGGGGGGCTTCGATTCCCTTCTTAGCAAGACCCAGCGAGCGGTCACGGGCAAGGCCGTCGATGAGAAGGCCTTCGCCGACGGCAAGGAGGCCCTCTCCAAAAAACAGTACGCCACCGCCGTCGAGAAACTCTCCCAGGCCGCTTCCAGCCCGTACCTGGAAGCCGACAAGAGCGGGCCGGCCAAGGGTCTCCTTCGCCTGGCGCAGGACGGACACGACAAGGCCCTCGCCCAGGCCAAGACGCTGCTCGCCCAGGCGGCCGCCGACGTCAAGAGCGGCAAGACCGCCGACGCACGCAAAAAAATGGACGAGGTCCAGGCCCTGGACGTGCGCCTCGGCGGGACCGAGCGGGCCTCCCTGGCCGACCTGAACAAGGCGATGGCGGCTCCCCAGGTCAAGACGGCCGCCAAGCCCCAGGTCAAGACGGCCGCCAAGCCGGCGGTCGAACCGGCCCCGAAGCCCGAGATCAAGCCGGCGCCGAAACCGCCGGCCGGGCCCTCGGCCAGCGACCTGTACGCCGCCGCCAAGAAGCAGTCCACGGCCGGCGACTACAACGCCGCCCAGGACCAGATCGCCAAGATCGACCGGTCCCAACTCGGTTTCTTCGAGAAGTGGGGATACGACGGATTCGTCAAGGGTGTCCAGAAAGCCATTGACGAGCGGGCCGCCGGCGAGAAGGCCCTGGCTCAAGGGCAGGGGGCCCTCGACAAGAAGCAGTACGCCCAGGCCGTGAAGTCCCTGTCGGCCGCCGCCTCGAACGACTACCTTGCAGCCGACAAGAGAAAGGCTGCCGAGGCCGCCGCCACGCTGGCCAGGAACGAGCAGGCCAAGGTCCTTGCCGCCAAGACGGCCGACGAGGAGAAGGCCAAGGCCCTTGTCGCCAAGAAGGCCGAGGACGAGCAGGCCAAGGCCCTCGCCGCCAAGAAGGTCGAGGACGAGCAGGCCAAGGCCCTCGCCGCCAAGAAGGTCGAGGACGAGCAGGCCAAGGCCCTTGCCGCCAAGAAGGCCGAGGACGAGAAGGCCAAGCCCGAGCCGGCACCCAAGACGCCTGCCGGTCCCACGGCCAGCGACCTGTACGCGGCCGCGAAGACACAGTACGACGCGGGCGACTATGACGCGGCCCAGAAAGAACTCGCCAAGGTCGACCGGTCCCGACTCGGCTTCTTTGAGAAGTGGAGCTACGATGCGCTCGCCAGGAACGTCCCGAAGGCCATTGCCGGGCGGGCTGCCGGAGAGAAGGCCCTCGCCGCAGGCAACGATGCCCTGGCGAAGAAACGCTACACCGCCGCCCTGGAATGCCTCTCGGAAGCGGCTTCCTGCGACTACCTGGGTGCCGACAAGATCGCGGCCGCCAAGGCGGCCCACCAGATGGCGGTGGCCGAACACGGCCAGGCGGTGGTCGGCGCGAAGGACCGGATGGCCAAGGCCAGGGTCGCCGTGGGCGAAGGCAAGGCCGCCGAAGCGCGCAAGATGGTCGACGAGGTCAAGGCGATGGATATCGACCTCGGCTGGTGGGCCGGCCGCGACCTGAAGGGTCTCGACAGTCGCGTGACGTCGGTTGAGGCGGCCCTGGTGGCCTCGGCGGCCAAGCCGGCCGTGGAACCCACCAAGGTGGCCGTGGCCCCGACGACCAAGACGGCCGCCCCGTCTCCGGCTGAACCGGCCAAGCCGGCCGAGGAGCCCAAGCCCGCACCGGTGTCCGTTGCCGACCAGGCCAAACGGGCCCAGGCCGAGGAAGAGATGAAACTCGGTGATGCGGCGCTGGCGAAGCGCGAGTACCAGAAGGCCAAGATCCGCTTCGCGAAGGCCGTGGACCTCTGGCCCGCCTCGACGCGGGCCAAGAACGGGCTCGACCAGGCGATGACGTTGCTGGCCGAGCGCGAGGAGCCCCTGGGCGACGTCGTCCGCGACGTCCGGGCGCTGGAACGCCAGCGGATCATCGCGGGCGTCCAGGAACTGGTGGGCCGCGCCGAACGCGAGATGGGCCGTGCCGAACGGCCCGAGGATTACGTCGAGGCCCTGCGGCCGCTGTCTCAGGCCGACCGCACGATCGACGTGGCCCCGGTCCTGTCGGTGGAGGAGCTGGAACGCCTCCGCGAGGAAGTGTACGTCCTGCGCAAGGAAATCCTGACCCGCAAAGCCGCAGCCGAGTCGGTCCGCGGGAAGAAGGCCGTGACGGAGGCCGAGAAACGCGAGCAGGAACGCCGCGTCGCCGACCGCAAGGACCGCGAGAACAAGGTCGCTCAACTATGGGAACGCGCCACCGAACTGCGTAAGGGCATGCAGTTCGGCGAGGCCATCGAAATCCTCGACCGCCTCATCGCCGTCGACCCGAACGACGAGCGGGCGCTGCGGTGGCGCGAGGACCTGCTGTACCTCGAGGCCCAGGCCCGCCAGGTCGACGTCCGGACACGCCGCGAGGACGGCTTCGTCGAGGCCATCACCGACTCCGAAGAGGCCGCCATTCATCCCGGCGAGAAAATTCGTGGAGAGACCGAGTACCTGCGGTACCCCAGCGCGAAACACTGGAAGGACCTGACCGATTTCCGCCGCTCCTTCACCAAGGCCGTCTCGGCCGAACCGAAGGCCGTGTCCGAGACGCGGCGCCGACTGAAAGAGCCCATCGACCTCGACTTCGAGAAGACCAGCCTCGATAACGTCCTGAAGTACATCAGCGAGGTCCAACGCGGGCTGAACATCGTGATCGACCCCGACGTGGCCACGGCCGGCATCGACCTCTCGACCCGCGTGGTCGACCTCAAGGTCAAGCGCGTCGAGGTCGAGTCGGTGCTTGGCCTGATCCTGGGCGCCGACCTGGGATACAAGGTCGAGTCCGGGTACATCCTGGTGACGACGCGCGAGAAGTTGCAGCAGAACCTGCCGGTGGTCACGTATCCGGTGCAGGACCTGGTGGCCCAGATTCCGGACTTCGGCGGCGAAGCCCCGCGGTTCGAGGTGGGCGACGTGACCCAGGCGGCAGCCTCTGCCGCTTCCGGCGGCGGGTTCGGCGACCTCTTCGGCGGCGGCGCGGCCACGCCGGCCGATCAGGCCGTCGGCTGGCAGGAACTCGTGGACATCATCCAGAAGACCGTCAACAACCAGTCCGATCCCAGCGTGGCGGCCTGGGCCGATGAAGGCGGCCCGGCAGCCATCGAGTTCCTCAACGGGTTGCTCATCGTCACCCAGACCCGCGTGGGACATGAGAGGGTGGCCGACCTGCTCGACCAACTCCGCCGCGAGCGGGCCATCATGATCAGCGTCGAGAGCCGCTTCTGCG
>Ga0307380_10010756_pt1 | contig 11499 bp, 12 predicted proteins | sample UN3MG_FD_202239 | JGI IMG/M metagenome (GOLD analysis project Ga0307380, IMG submission 202239) | Soil microbial communities from Risofladan, Vaasa, Finland - UN-3 | ecosystem: Environmental > Terrestrial > Soil > Coastal area > Acid sulfate soil | place: Finland: Risofladan, Vaasa | collected... | reverse complement strand
ATCCCAAGGGCGACGATGAGGGTCGACGCAACCTGTCCCATCACAAGTATGAGGCTTCCTCTTGCAGATCTCTTCAGAATCTTTGAGAGCTCACGGTCCAGAGTTTTTCCCTGCCTGTTTCCTCTTCAATACCGGTGTTGGCTATTTTATCTTTGTCTACCCTTTGACGACGTTATTCTAGTATGCGTGGCTTTTTGCCTATAAAAATTAGTAATACGTTTTAGAGAATCCGCTTAAAAAAATTGGTTTAATATTCTTGAACCCCGATGGCTCCATTAGATCCCTAGCCCTCCCCACCGCAGAATATAACATAACACCGTTTAAGATTTACTAGAAAAAAGATGGGAAATTTATTGCTCAGGTTTTTCCTCCGTACTTGTAAGCGACAGCTATGGCTATGACTGCTATTACTATGACGGCGCCCGTCACCGTGGGTCCTTGTGTCTCCCAGAATCCGAGTTCCTCGGGCTCCTCCACAAAGGGTTCCACGGCTTCCAACGCGAAGGTGGTCAGCTCGGAGGTGAAGCCGGTTGCCTTGGCCTCGACCCTTATGGTGTAGTCACCTTCATGCCAGTTCGATGTAGAGAAGACACAGTCATATTTTCCTGATCCGACGTGTTCCAGTACGTATGGGGTCGGGTCTCCAGTCAGCATGGCTGAGACGCTTGCGGTTGTGACAGGCCCCTCAGGGCCGGTGTATGTGATTCCGAGAGTAAAGGCTTCACCGATCTCGCATTCTGGTGGTGGCGTGTTCAATACAGAGACGCTCATCGATTTCATTTCAACTATAGGTCGGAGGTTTATGTAGTTCCAGAAGTGGTCCATTCCAGATTCGAAGTGCTCTATCCATCCGGTTAGCTTGTCGTTTCTGTAGACGCTGGGGCTCTGCATGAAGTAGAGTACGACTAGGGGGCACTCCTCAGCGAGAATCTCCTGCATCCTCCATATGCTTTCCTGGCGCTCTCCGACGTCGAACTGGGTTCCTTGGAGCAAAGCCAGCTCGTCATACTCTGCATTCACGAAGCCATAGTAGTTAGGGTTGGGGATGTTGTCGGAGTGTAGACGCGTGTGCATCCACGTCGGCTCTGAGGATTGCGAGGACCCTAGAAGCCATGAGTCGACCTTGGCAGGAGAATCCAAAGGCAGGACGATCTTACCCCACAAAGTAGCCCACTCCATGTACTGGACTGTCGCCTTCACGCCTATCTGGGCGAACCATTCGCTAAGCAGCTCGGCGGCTCGGCATCTTACCGGGTCATAGATTGGTGGTCCGATGTCGAACTCTAGAGGTTCACCCGCGTGATCTCCTGTGCCCTCGCGGACACCGTCGCCATCTGTGTCTATCCAGCCTAGGTCGTCGAGTATCTTAGCCGCCTTTTCCAAGTCGAAACTATATGTCTCAGGCACGTTGGGGTTGTACCAGAACTCATAGAACGGGGCTTCGACACCGCATGTACCTGGTAGTCCGTACCCGAGCAACAGGGTGTCGACGATGTCCTGCTTGTCGATGGCATTGGCGAGGGCGAACCTGAACTCCTTAACGCTGAAAGGCCACATGTAGGTGTTCATGCCCCAGTGGTACATGTAGGGGTTGTTGTAGAGGTATAGGCCGATGCCCTCTTCCCTTAGTAGGCCGGGAATCGCCGTGGAGGCAAGGAAGCCTGTGAATATATCCACTTCTCCCCTCTTCACGGATAGTAGCTCTGCGTCGCCGCTTGTGATTATCGGTCTGAGGATGTAGTCGAGGTAGGGCTTGCCGTGCCAGTAGTCGTCGAAGGCCTCGAACTTGTACCATGCGTTGGGTACGTAATCCATATATTTGTAAGGTCCGCAACCAATTTGTTCGTCTGCAGTGGGGACGTATGTAAACCAGTCAAAGTCTGGTCTCTTAGATATCGGCTCCCATATGTGCTTTGGGTAGATGTATGGCGTTCCTAGGGTGTTACGTGGGAAGGGTACATACGGCTCCTTGAGGTGGAATCTCAGGGTGTATTTGTCGATTATCTCCGTCGGCTTCTCGCGGCTCAGCATCTGCCATACGTTGGACATCCTGGTGAAGTTGTTCTCCATGATGAAGTCAAAGTTCCACTTGATGTCCTCGGCTGTGAGCTCGACTCCGTCGTGGAACTTCACTCCCTCTGTAAGATGGACCACGTAACTCAACTTGTCCTCTGATATTTCCCAGCTCTCAGCGATCCATGGTATGACTGCGCCGGTGATGGGATCTGTACGCGTAAGGTAGTCGTTAAATATATCTAGGAAGTTGTAGCTGGCAGTCGCACCTGCGTTCCATTGATGCATTTCAGGTGGGTCCGAGGGGGTTGCGACGGTCAATGTTCCTCCGTGGATGACATCGGGGTCGTAGATATAGCCCTCGAAGGGCTCCGAGATAGCGACCCCAGAGCTTGTAAGATCGGGTTCCCATGTTACAGGTCCCGGTGAGATCACCTGTGCAAAGATTGGTGAAGTTGAAGATAGCGTCAGTATGAAGGTTAAGAACACTAGTATTAGTTTCCTCATTTTCAATCTTCCATTATTGATTTTTTCTTTGTCTGCACATTTTGCGCATTATGGTTCAATGGTTCTAATAATTACTTAAGCTTTAGCCTTAGAAATATGGGAAATAATGCCGGATCTGTAACTTGTGCAAACAAATATGATGCATAACTAGGCTAGCGCCTTCGCAGCCTCGGGTTTATGATCTCCTCCATGGCCTGCCCAATCAAAACCAGGGAAGCCACGGTAAGAGCCACACAGAGCCCCGGGGGGATAATCCACCACCAGGCGGGGTAGCCCATGTTGGCGTACCAGCCTCCCGATGTCTCGGCGTAGTGCAGTATCATTCCCCAGCTCTTGTGGCTCGGATCCCCAAGCCCGAGGAAAGCCAGCCCGGCTTCAGACATCATGGCCCCCGCGACTTGATAGATCATTGTCGCCATGATAAGGGGTGAGACGTTGGGCAGGATGTGCTTGGTGATTATGTGTCTGTCTCCAGCACCGATGGCCTTGGCGGCCTCCACGTACATTCTCTCCTTTATTGAGAGAGTAGATGATCTGACGAGTCTTGCGGTTCCCGTCCATCCCATGATTGAGAGTACTAGTATCATGATCATGAAGCTCTGTTTACCGAAAAGGGCCATCAACAGAATCATCAGTGGAATACTCGGGAGGATCATGATGACATCGGTGAAGCGCATTAGAACCTCATCCACCGCCCCGCCTAGGAATCCGGAGACGACGCCTATTAGAGTCCCGATTATTACGGTGAAAACGGCGGCCATGAAGCCGATGGTTAGGGATACCCTGGTTCCGTAGATCAGTTCGGAGAATATGTCTTGGCCGATGTCGTTGGTGCCTAGGATGTATTTCTGGGAAGGGGCTATTAGGGGTCTGTCAACCCTCTTGTATGGGTTGTAAGGGGCTAGGATTGGCGCGAATATCGCCGTAAATATGAAGAAGAGCAGGATTGCTAGGCCTAGGAGGCCGGACTTGTTTCTCCTATATATTGATGCGAATGACTGCACGCCTTTCATGAATTTGTTGATGCTCATCCGCATCCGGGTACTCCGAGCTTTCTGTTCCGTCAAGTCATCTCACACATTAAATTTTTATTCTAGGATCCAACCAAGCACATAAAATATCAGCTACAAGGTTTGCAAGCAGAACCGTGATCGCGATAATGAAGAAAGCTCCCTGAAGTAGGAAGAAGTCGTCGTTCATTATGGCTTGGTAGATTAATCGTCCTGTCCCAGGAAGGGAGAACACTGTTTCGGTCAGTATGGCCCCGTTCACCATGAAACCGAAGCGTATGGCCGTCACGGTAACCATCGGGAGCATCGCGTTCCGAGCCGCGTGTTTGAACATGATAGATCTTTTTGGCACTCCCTTCGCCTTGGCTGTGACCATGTAGTCCTCGCCGAGGACCTCCACGGTCGAGTTTCGCATATACAGGACATACATCCCTATCTGCCTGACTATCAACGTCGTCAGCGGGAGCGTATAGTGAAACAAGAGGTCTTTGAGGAAATCGTATGTGTTTTCATGCTTTACGCCAGGCGTCAAGGCACCGAACAAGGGAAAGATTGGAATGTAGTATGCGAAGACAAGTAGAAGTATCATGCCGAGCCAGAAGTGGGGGGTAGAACGGATGAACATGCATATGTTGGTTCCCCAGATATCTACCCTTGTGCCTCGTTTATAGGCGAAATAGATTCCAACCACATAGGAAACTATGGTGGATACGGTTATGGATATGCCCAATAGGAAAATAGTGTAGGGCAGCCTCTCCATGACTACGTCGAACACCGGTCTTTTATAGTACAGGGAGTATCCGAACTCTCCGTTCAGGGTGTTCCTGACGAAATCTAAGTACTGCATGTGCAAAGGTTTGTCAAGACCGAATTTGGCTCTCAGCCGCTGGATCTGCTCTGGAGGGATCCTCGGGTCCTCGGAGAGGTATCTTTCGAATGGATCTGTTCCGGCGCTCCTTGCCAAGAAGAATAAGAGGGAGATCACAACTGCGAAGGTTATGATCCTAGACGCGGTTCTTTTTGCTATGTACGCCATTGTGTCCAGATCTCTCCAATCTATTTTATTTATTGATCATAGAAGAGATGCTTTGATTTAATATTTATTTTCTGGTATGCGTGTTCATATATAAAATATTAATGTTTAGATTGCAGATTCAATCGAAGGCTAATCCTGCTACCAATGCAGTTATAATAGAAACGAACGTCACTGCTAAGAAGTATTGGACAACCCTCAAGAAAACTGCTTGTATGAAAAGGTTCTTGTAATAATTGTCTTCGATGATGTTGAGCAAAACAGGCGCTGAAAGTGATATATGAGCAAACAAGGCAGAGAGAAGAATAAATGAAAATGTGTATGCAATAGTTCTTCTCAAGCTCCTCAGGAACCAGCCCAAGAAGAAGACGATGGAGCTAGGAATAAAAATCACCGTTAGAACACTTGAAACCCCGTAGAGATTCGTTGCAACGTAGCCACAGTTAACGATCAACGCACTCGCCAAGACGAGGCCTAAAGGGACGAGTTTCCTCAGGATTACCATCATCCTAAAATTTGTATTAAGGTAAATTAAATATAGTGTTTGCCATCTTGTTTAAAGCCTTGATTCTCTTATGGCTAAGCGAGATAGAACAGCGGAAGAACAATGATCTTGACCAATGAACAAGAATCTCGAGAAAGAAAAATTAAGATAGGCTACATGGCTCTGTTCTCCGTCGCGTTGATCTCAACGCTGCTCACCGGATGTATGCTAAACCAGTACACAGCAACCTACAGTATCGTGATGAAGACTGAAATCGATATCGAGGTGACCTATTTCGATTACAGCCGGGGTGAGCCCGTACTGAACTTAAGCGTGAGAATCGTTAATCCGAACCAGAAAGAGCTGCAGCTTCGTAAGATAGAGTTTGACGTTTATTTGAACCAGAAATATATGGAGCACCAGGTCATAACGCATATACCAGTTGTGATTCCTGAGTCTCAGGCAACCTTCGACCACACGATGAGCCTGCCGCAGGATAGGATGTTCACCGTCGAAGATGCGCAAGAACAGGGGAAATGGGAGTGGAAAGTCTCGGGATCAGGATACGTGGAAACCCTGTTCGGCGACACCCTCCTACGATTCAAGACCATCAACAAACTCCCACCAGCTACTGGTTAGCTATCTGTAAATTTCTGGTGTGATAGGTTACACTTTTTCAAATTGCGTGATGGCATGCCACGAAATGCCTGGTTCCCATCTCTAATAATTCTGGATCCTCTCTACGGCATATTTCTGAAGCCTTGGAGCATCTGGGGTTGAACCTACATCCAGGTGGAGGATTGATGGGTGTGGGGACCTCTCCACCAATTATGGCTCGAGCCTTCTCATAGGTCGGGTCGGGTACGGGCACCGCTATCATCAGAGCATTGGTGTATGGGTGGATTGGATTCTTGACTAGGTTATCCATGGACGCCATCTCGACTATCTTACCCAGATACATGATCGCCCCCCTGTGACAAATATGGCGAGCATAGGCGAGGTCGTGGGTGATGAAGATGTATGTGATTCCTTGGGCCTCCTTAGTCTTGAGCATCACCTTCAGGATACCAGCCCTGATGGATACGTCAAGCATGGAGATAGGTTCATCCGCTACTATGAAGCTGGGCTGCAACACCATAGTCCTGGCGATGGCGACCCTCTGCCTCTGGCCGCCACTCAGCTCGTGAGGGAACCTCTCGACGAAGTCCTCCGCAGGCACGAGCTCGACTTCCTCGAGGGACTTGTAGACGACCTCCTCCGTCTCTGCCAGTGAGTCGGCGAGTTTGTGCACCGAGATGGGCTCCGAGATTATGTCGAACACCGTCATCCTTGGGTTGATGGATTGATAGGGGTCTTGGTAGACGATCTGCATCTTCCTTCTCATCTTCTTCATCTCGACCTTGTTGAGTGATGTTATGTTCCTCCCCTCGAAGTAGACCTCTCCGCTGGTGGGCTCAAGGAGCCTAAGGATCGTCTTTCCGGTGGTCGTCTTGCCGCATCCGCTCTCGCCTGCTAGGCCGAATATCTCGCCTTTCTTTACCTCGAATGAGACATCGTCAACGGCCCTCACGTACTCCGTTTTCCTCGAGAGGAGGGTAGAGACGATTCCCTTCCTCACTGGGAACCATTTCCTGAGGTTTACGACCTTGAGCTCCGCTTCTCCGTTCATGCCACTAGGCCTCCTTTGTAAGCAGATGGCAGGCGGCGAGGTGATTCTCGTTCAATTCCGTGTATTCCGGCTTCTCCTTATTGCAGACATCCATGCGATTGGGGCATCTAGGGTTGAACCTGCAGCCTGTCGGCGGGTTCAAAAGGTTTGGAGGGACACCCGCGATGGATTTCATCTCCCTCCTGTCCTCCTTTATGCTGGGGAATGCGCTGATCAAAGCCCGGGTATAGGGGTGGACGGGGTCTTTGAATATGGTCTCTATGTCTGAGTACTCCACAATGTTCCCGGCATACATGATGGCGCATGTGGTGCATGTCTGGGCTACCACGGATAGGTCGTGGGTGATGAGCATCATTGTTAGACCGAGATTCTTCTGTAGATCGTTTATCACCTTTAGGGTCTGGGCCTGGACTATTACGTCCAAGGCGGTGGTAGGCTCGTCGGCGATTATGAAGTCGGGGTTGCAGGCGAGGGCCATGGCAATCATCGCCCTCTGCTTCATCCCTCCGCTGAGCTCGTGGGGATAGCTGGTCACCCTCTCTGGGTCGATGCCGACAAGCTTGAATAGCTCACGGGCTCTTTCTAGCGCTTCCTTCTTCTCCACGTCCTCGTGGATAGTTATCGCCTCGGCTATCTGATCCCCCACCTTGAAGACCGGGTTCAGAGCGTTCATGGCTCCTTGGAATATGTAAGACATCCTCTTCCATCTGTAATCCTTATCGAAGGTCTTCTCGTCGAGGCTGATGATATCGACATCATCGAGCCTGATCTTGCCCTCGACGATCCTGCCGTTCCAGGGGAGTAAGCGCATTATCGCCAAAGCCAACGTTGTCTTGCCGCAGCCAGACTCACCTACGAGTCCGAGGGCCTCTCCCCGATCCATCTGGAGCCAGACATCGTCCACAGCCTTGACGTCTCCTTTAAGAGTCGAGTAATATGTCTTGAGGTCCTGCACATCTAGGATTTTCATTTTCTATCAACAGCCACTAGTTACAGTTTCTTGAGTTTTTCCTAGTTTAAAAGTTCTAGTATTCTTTTTCTCGGAGCACGGAGATCCTCTGCGGCGTTCGGCGGTAGACCATATCTCTTCTCCTTCATATTTTCGATCATCTATTACCACGATGTCTCAACTTAAGTATGATTCATGATTTATAATAACTGTTAAAGTGAGGGACTTTGTCGACGGAGCTGATTTTGGAACTCAACGGGGATCTCGAAGAGCTGCGAGGGATATTCATGGGATATCTGGAGGAGACACGGTTTCTTTTAGTCGATGAGGAGGAGGGCTTGGACGGAGGCTTCAGGGTATTGGGTGTCAACGAGAATAGGCGTTCCATGCTCTCCAGCGTCATGATGTCCCTGATAGGAGGTTTCAGCCCTAGGAATAGGGTGGCCTTGGAGCTTATTGCCCACAAAAGAGACATGGGAGCATTAGCCATTCTGAGGTGTGCCCCTTATCTGGATAATGCAGACCTAGAGACGGCGCCCCAATCCCCGCAGGAGAGTAAGAGGTGTGAGGAGCTGGCAAGAGGCTTAAAGAATAAGATACTTGTGAAGCTCAGCGGAACGTTAACAGTCTGACATACTCTCGCGAGTTCATTGGCTTATCTCAGAAAGTAGCTTCTCTATGGCCTACTTCAGTAGCTCTGCCACGTCCCCGTCGGGGGCGATCTGGGCGGGCCTATCGTAAACGTTGGGCTCTATTCGTATGGGCACGAGTCGCCACTTCAGCTCCTTCCCCAGGAGCTCCCTGACCATGTCCCTGGTCTCCGGCATCGTCAGACCCTTCTCCATGACCTCCTCCGCCAGCTTCAGTTGCTGCTCAGGCTCAAGCCTGAGGAGGGCGAGTGCATGCTCCCGGGGGATGTTCTGCTGCCTGACGGCCTCCCTCACCCTAGGGTGCAGCCTGAGGAGCCTCTTTTCTTCGGGTTTCATCCTGAAACCTACGTGTACGGACAACACGATTTCACTCCGTAAAACGTTTATAGCTCGATACTAATAAGTTCATATTAGAAACTTGATTTTGGTTGTGGGTTCAGAAATTGAAAAATATATGGCATGCTGTCGACCATGAGAAACGGAGAAAGATACTGAAGCAGCTTGTTGAAGGTGACAAAAGCTTCAATGAACTCTACGAAGCTGTAGGATTGGGTAGGCAGACCCTAAATGTCTATCTTAAATTCTTGGTCCATGAAAAATGCATAAAACGCGTGAGAAAGGGTAAGTATGTGATCTATTCTCTTGAGAAAAACCACCCTTATGTGTTGCCACTTTTGGAACGTGTTCGTGTCCTAGGAGAAATAGACCTTAAATGTTTGGATGCTGAGGGATTCCTCGCGCAGTGGCTCAACTCCATAGAGTTCGCCTTCCTAAATGTAGTGCAGTATTACATCACATTAGGTGTGGGGATAAAGGAGGTGAGGAGCAAGGCTGGTGGGGATTATCAGCCGATAGAAAAGCCTCTGAGGGAATATCTTTCAGACATGAATGAGGTCTGCCAACTCTACGGTGAGTTTCTATCCGAGAGGATCCGAGGCGGGGAGCTTAAACCAGAAAGGATGTGGATCGTGAGAGACAAGCTACTTGAAAAATTAAAAAAGGATCGATCGAGATGATTGAAAAAGAAACGGGAACATACACACTCGCGGTGCCAATGGACGAACAAAAAAGAAGCAGAGTTGTATATACGAAGATCGGTATGGTCATTTTATACTGCAAGGAGGGATTTAGTGAAGGCATTTTATCATGAGGTTTATCACGCTAATGACCCAGAGAGAAATGAAGATTGGATACCTAGAATATGGGAAGATCCAGTATGGAATCATCCAAGGGAGGTTAGGGCGAGGGCATATTCGGATAAGATGTTTCGGAAGTTAAAGGATAAGAGAAAAATAATCATGACAAATGCGCGTGCTATGTTATTAATGGTACCATAAAAAAAGGGGAGTATTGCGCGGGATTCTCAGGGAGTTCTGGGGGATAGTGGGGACTACCGTCTCTCTCTCTCTCTCGCGTGCGCTTTAGTCACCGAGCGTAAAACTAATATCAAATAGCGAATGCGCTTCTGGAAGAAATAAAAATAAGACGTAAAAAATAGAGTAGATTATGCTTGCTTGAATTTCTTCAACTCTGCCCTTATCTCGAGCATCCTCTGGACCCTCCTGAACGCCGGCATCATCGCCCTAACCTGATCCTCAAGCTCCACGAGCTGCGTCTTTAGCGTCTTGTTTTCGTCGTATATCTCAGAGACTGTGGCAGCGGAGGTGACTAACTTTTTCTCAAGCTCCTCTAGATGCGCCTTCTGCTCCGCTACGGTCTCTGAGAGATCGGTGACATCACTCTTGTCGACGTTGAACAAAGTCACGAAGGGTTCGACCCTTATGTACTCCCTGAGGAATGAACCCTCGCCCTTCTCCAGGTAGCTCGCGGATACTCCGGTGGTGTGCCCCATCATCGCCTGGGTATAGCCTTCATCTATGCGTGCCGCGCTGCACGCTTCTCTGAAGGCGTGCCTGAACCGCTTGAGCCTGAAGGGGTTTGCCTGCCCCGGCTTCGTGTAGCCCATCTTTTCAGATGCTGCCCTGAAGGTCTCCTGCAGGGCGTGGATGTTTAGGGGTTCGCCGTTGGTCATGACGAATATGGGGTCCTCGTCGCCTGCGTCTGATCGTTCCTGCTCCACATACCTCTTGAGGCAGGTTGTCGCCTCCTTTGAGAAGTACGTCCTGAACTCTATGGCGTCCTTGATCCTGTTGCCATGCCAGGGGATACGGGGCAGCTTGATGATCTGTCCCCTGCCGTCCTTCAGGAAGCCTATCTTGAGGCTGAGAAGGTCGGAGGCGTCCGCGCCCGTGGCTATGAGGCATATTGCTATTGTCTGGTCCCTGAAGCTCAGGTTGCTTACGAAGTGGTTGAGGAGCCCGTTCATCTGGGTAAGCTCCCTCTCCTCGTCGTACTCGAACACCGGCGTCTTGGAGTCCCTCTTGGAGACCTCACTCCTCTTCCTCTTCGGGACCTTGAACCGCTTGGGGAAGATCATGTCGTTATGGGTGTAGAAGCCTCTAATCACTGATTGGTGGGTGCATGCGCTGTTCCAGCTCAGGGGTACGGATCGCGGGTCTACTCCCTCGACCTCCTTGCCCGTCATCCAGAGGAAATAATCCGTCAACCCCTTCATCGCGGATTCGGCGTCCTCCGCTATAAGCTCGTCGGGGGTCATGCCCATCATTTTAGAGTACTTTTTTATGGTTCTGATTCGTTGTTGCCACGCCTTCTTCGTGAGGAGCTTGCCCCGTGAGAGTGCGCTCTGCTCTAGGCTTGTTTTCCAGTTCTTTACGCTCTCGTATTCTTCCATTTTCATCGGCTTTTCAACGGCGAAACCATTATGTAAGGATTACCGATTTACGTGGGTAAAAATCCACATTTATTAATGTTATGTTAGTTTAGTGCGCCTTTTCGTCGCGAAATTGCGGCTTCTAGTGGGTTTTGTTTGTTTAGTTTGTCGTGAAGATGGGTTTCTCATGTTTTTTCTGGTTGTTTGGGTGGTATGTATTTAATTATGTGTTGTTTACTCTCATAGGTTGAGGATAACGGTAGGGTTGTAGCATCATGTACGGAGACCTTTCATCCGATGTCGTTCACTGCCCAAACTGTAAGGAAGACGTGCCCAAGACGCTGTACTGCCTGAACTGCGGGTACCCCCTCTACAAGATAGAGCAGGAAGAGAAGGCCGAAGTCCAACCGGAAGCAGAGCCCGAGGCACTCGAGGTCTTGGCCCCCGAGGAGC
>Ga0307380_10010755_pt1 | contig 11500 bp, 7 predicted proteins | sample UN3MG_FD_202239 | JGI IMG/M metagenome (GOLD analysis project Ga0307380, IMG submission 202239) | Soil microbial communities from Risofladan, Vaasa, Finland - UN-3 | ecosystem: Environmental > Terrestrial > Soil > Coastal area > Acid sulfate soil | place: Finland: Risofladan, Vaasa | collected... | reverse complement strand
GGTGCTTCTGCGACTATTGGGCCAGGACGCGACGGTCCTCGGTCGGAGTATCGATTCGCCGCGGGCCTCGATGTCCATCGAGAGGGGGTGCGACGCAATTCACCCCTCCGCCCTGTTTCTTGCGGCCATCCTGGCGTTTCCCGCCTCGCTCCGGAAAAAGGTGGTCGGCGCAGTGGCGGGAGTCGCGCTGTTGTTGGCGATCAACCTCCTACGGATCATCAGTCTGTTCTACATTCGGGTCCATTTCCCCGCCGCTTTCGAGATCATGCACGTGGAGGTGTGGCAGGCACTGTTCATCTTCCTGGCCCTGCTCTGCTGGATCGTCTGGGTGGCCCGGGTGATGCGGACAGTGGATAGGCCACCTCATGCTTCCGTATAGGCGAACCGGCGGATTCTTCTTGCGGCTGCTGCTGGCGTACGCCCTGCTGATCGCCGCCTGGCCGGTCCTGCGGGGAGCTTATTCGGCCGGCTACCGGGCGGTGGGGAACGTCGTATTTCAATGGTTCGACCCGCACGGAGAGGTCCGTTTCCTGCCGTTCTCCGATGCCGGCAGGAAGATGGACACGGTGGCTCATCTCCTCAACCGGCGCACTGGTTTCAGCATTCCGATGGGCCTGAGCAGCCGGCTGATGGGCTACGTACCGACGGCGGAGGTTATCGCCCTGATCCTGGCTACACCGTTGCCATGGTCGCGGAGATGGAATGCGTTGCTGTACGGCTTGATTCTCGCGCACGCCCTGGCGTTGTTCAGAGTGACCATGCTGGTCCTTCATGGGTTCAGCGGTACGCATGAGGCCGCGTTGTACGCCCCCGGGCCGTTCTGGAGCACGATCCTGTCCGCCGCATACACGGTTATCGCAGCCTCTTTGGGCTTCGCGTTCGCGACGCCGATCCTCGTGTGGATTCTCGCGACCTTCCGCCGAGGCGACTTGGAGCGGTGGCGCACGGCCCTGACAAAGCCCGATGCCCGAGCAGTAGGCCTCGGTCGGCGCCACGGGTGGCACGGGGCAGTCGAGTCGCCCCTGCACTCGAAGAGCCGCTCTGCGATTGGCTCGGACATGCCCGTACGGTAGCCTGCAATGGGCCGTTCCCTGATCCCGAGAATCGGGACGGTACTGATCCCCGGCACCATCCGATGTCCGACTACACTCTCAGCGAGCCCGCCGGTTGTCAGACAACCGCACCCGTAAGAGCTTCGTGATACAATAAGCCGCTCTGGTAAGCCTAAGGTAGGAAGGTCGCTGACCTGCCTCTGCGGTCTCGGTTGAGGCGGACGCCGTCGTCCTGCGAAGATGAAGAAAGCTGCATCAACCGTGCTGCTTACTTCGATGCTTGCCCGAACAACTCCCTGAGCAATTCGTCCCGGCTGAGGGCGAGGTGGTCGGCGACGCTCCTCAAGATCGCACTGAGCGTGCCGATCTTGATGGCCTCATGGGCCGGGATGGTCAGGTGATGCTCGCCGCCGCGCTGCGTGGTCAGGCGGACATGGCCGCCGGTCTGGTGATCCACCTCGTAGCCCAGCCGGGCGAGGGCCTTGACCAGATCGGGACCCGACAGGTCTCGCGGCAGCTTCACGAAGCTATCACCTCGTCACGGACCGTATGCAGGCGGATCACCTTGGGCCGGGCCTGCTTGTCAGGGAAATGGCAGCGAACCGCGTCGCGTATCATCTCCCGTAGCTTGTCCATGTCGTCGGCTTCCGTGATGATCGACTCGCCCAGGGCGCGGGCGGTGTACCCGCCGTCAGGGTCGTCCTGGATCAGAAACACGATCTCAGTCATGCCCGCCACTCCCAGTACGCACATTCCACCGTCAGACGGACGGTGTCGCCTTGCTCGATTCCGTATACATTTTCGTCTCGTGAGCCCTCCGAGGCAACCTTGCTTTTCCTTGCGTCGGGCGGGTGGGCCAGGCTGGCTTGATCCTGATGGTCTCGCCGGCTCGACTTGATCCGCCCCCCTGGCACGCGGCACCCAAGCGCACGGGCGGCGCCGGTTGTCAACCGTCCGGGGCGGGCGTACATTCCAATCCATGAAATCGACCATCCGCCAGGTCGCCCAGCGCGTATCCGCCGCCCTGACCGCCGCCTTCGGCCAGCAGGGCGCGGCCGCCGATCCGCTCGTCCGACCCGCCCAGAACCCCGACTTCGGCGACTACCAGTCCAACTGCGCCATGTCCCTGGCCAAGCGGGTCAAGGCCAAACCGCGCGACGTGGCCGACACCATCGTTCGGCACCTCGACATCGACGACATGTGCGACCCGCCCGAGGTCGCCGGCCCGGGCTTCATCAACCTGCGCCTCAAGCCCGCCTACGTCGCCGCCCAGCTACAGGCCGTCCCACCGGCCGCCGAGCCCGACCGCATGGGTCTCGAGCCCGCCACCGACCCGCGCGTCGTCGCCGTCGATTTCTCCAGTCCCAACCTGGCCAAGGAGATGCACGTCGGCCACCTTCGCAGCACGGTAATCGGCGAGTGCCTCTGCCGCATCCTCGAGTTCGAGGGCCACACGGTCCACCGCATCAACCACGTCGGCGACTGGGGCACCCAGTTCGGCATGCTCGTCGCCCACCTCCGCGAGACGCAGCCCCACGTCCTGGACGACCCCCAGCACCTCCGCCTCGGCGACCTCGAGACCTTCTACGTCGAGGCCAAGCGCCACTTCGACGCCGACCCAACCTTCGCCGACGCCGCCCGCCGCGCCGTCGTCGACCTGCAGGGCGGCCACCCGCCGACGCGCGCCATCTGGAAGGCCTTCTGCGAGGAGTCGCTACGCCACTGCCAACAGGTCTACGATCGCATGGGCGTGCGCCTCGACCACTGCGGCGAGAGTTTTTATAACGACAAGCTCGCCGGCATCATCGAAACGCTTGAAAAGCAGAACCTCATCACCATCAGCGAAGGGGCCGCCTGCGTCTTCCTCGACGGCTTCACCACCCGCGACGGCGATCCGCTGCCCATGATCGTGCGCAAGTCCGACGGCGCTTACAACTACGACACCACCGATCTGGCCGCCATCTATCACCGGCGGTTCGTGCTCGGCGCCTCGCGCCTGATCTACGTCGTCGGCGCCGAGCAGAAGCAGCACTTCGAGATGCTCTTCGCCGCCGCCCGCCGGGCCGGCTGGGCCGACGACGACGTCGAGCTGGTCCACCTGCCCTTCGGCATGATGCTGGCCAAGGACGGCCGACCCTTCCGCACCCGCACCGGCGGCACCATCAAGCTCAAGGACCTCCTCGACGAGGCCGTCGCCCGGGCTCGAAAAGTGATCGAGCAGAACGAGGCCGACCAGGCCAAGCGCCGCGGCCTCGCCTCCGATCAGATCGACCGCATCGCCGAGACGGTGGGCATCGCCGCCGTCCGCTACTACGACCTCTGCCACAACCTCGCCAGCGACTACACCTTCGACTGGGACAGCATGCTGGCCATGGACGGCAACACCGCCCCCTACATGCAGTACGCCTACGCCCGCATCCGCTCCATCGGGCGCGAGGCCGGCATCGACTACGCCGACCTCCCCCCCGACGCCCCGATCCTGCTCGAACATCCGGCCGAGATCGGCCTGGCCAAGGCCCTGCTGCGCTTTCCCGAGCGGATCGAGATCGTCTCCGGCGAGCTGCGCCCCAACGTGCTGACCGAGTACCTCTTCGAGCTGAGCAAGGCCTACAACCTTTTCTACGACCGCAAGCGCGGCGTGCGCGTCAAGGACGCCTCGCCGGAGCCGGTCCGCATCTCCCGCCTGCGCCTCTGCGACCTGACGGCCCGCACACTCAAGCTCGGCCTGGGCCTGCTGGGTGTCGGCACCGTCGAACAAATGTAGAAGCCCGCCACGGGTGCCACTGGCAGCTTGCCTGCCAGTGTCTGTCTGCCGTTGCCCGAGCCGCGAGCTTCAGCTCGCGCGGCCTCTGCCGCGCGACCGGTGCCACTGCCAGCTCGCCTGCCAGTGTGTGTCTGCCGTTGCCCGAGCCGCCAAGTCGCCCGTACCACCCCAACGTTTTTCCCTTGCCGTGCAGGTAGGGGCCTGTACACTGCGCGGCGTTCATCCTGCGCGTTCGCGCCGGGTATCCAGGTGGGGTCCTGTCAACTCAACAGGCGAAGGAGGCCTTGAGCATGTCGACGAACGTGAAGCGATTCCTGGCCGTCGGGCTGGCTCTGGCGTTCGGTGTGGCGCTGCACTTCTCTTGTGCCGGTGGTGGTGGTGGGACGATCGTCGAATCCCAGTTCACCATCGGCGGTAAGACGTTCACCTTCAAGCTCGGCGTGACCGGTGTGATTGCCGCCCGAGCCGGTGACCCGCCTCAACAGAAGGCCGGCATCGTCTCGCCCCTGTTCGATCAGACGCCGACCGACACGCCGCAAACCGCGGCCATCACGCTTCCGACCTCCAATGTCACGGTCATCCCATTGGCCCCGGCGAAGTTCCAGTCGGCCGCACAGCCGGTCACCGGATCGGGCGAGCTGTCCATCTACATCGACAGCGCGTCATCGACCGATCCGTGCAACCAAGGCGTCCTGATCGGCACGTTCGGCCTGACCTTTACCGGCGGCGTTGTGACCATCGATCGGGCCAGCCTGGACGTACCGCCGGCCGCGATGGACTTCGTGCTCAGCGGCACGTTCACCATCTGTCTGGAGTTGACCACGACCGTGGATGTCGAACTCACCGTCCCCGACATGGGCGTCGAATACGGCCCCAGCGGGGCGCCGCCGAGCGACAACGTCAACGAGAACATTTCCGACGTCGGCACCACCGGCGCTCCCGGCTTCACGCTCACTGTGGACCTGCAGGGGCAGGGCACCGTCGAGCTTGCGCCGCCCGGTGGCACCTACGAACAGGGCACCGAAGTGACCGTGACCGTGACGCCCGACGCCGGCTGGGTTTTCGTCAACTGGGCAGGCGATCTGGCCGGGACCCACAACCCCGACACCATCACCATAACCGGCGACACGACAATCACGGCCGTCCTCCTTCAGCCCGAGCAGATCTTCGAGGACGCCACCGACTTCGAGCAGGGCACACTGATCGGCCTGGGCTTCGACGAGCAGGCCGGCGGACTGACCCTCTCCGGAGAGTCCGACACCCTGCCCTTCATCTGGGTGCCCAACTCCAACGAGGGCACCATCTCCAAGGTCGATACCGACACGGGCAACGAACTCGGCCGGTACCGCGTGTGTCCGGCCGAGGTCTACGGCAATCCGTCGCGAACCACCGTGGATCTGGCGGGCAGTTGCTACGTCGGCAACCGGGCCACCGGCACGGTCGTCAAGGTCGGTCTGTTCGAGAACGGCGGCTACGTCGACCGGAACGGAAACGGGACCATCGAGACCTCCAGCGACTTGAACGGTGACGGCGACATCACCGGTGAGGAACTGCTGACCTGGGGCCAGGACGAGTGCGTCCTGTGGGAGGCGGTCCTGGCCATCGAGGGCGAGGGCACCTACGTCCCCGGGACCTTCACCGGCACCTACCCCAACGACGACTGGAACCCGGGCACACGCAGCATCGCCGTGGATGCGAGCAACAACGTCTGGGTTGGCGCCTATGGCACGCGGAAGTTCTGGTACCTGAACGGCACGACCGGCGACATCCTGAGAACCGTGGACGTCTCTTCGGTCAGCCACACCCCCTACGGAGCGGTCTTGGACCGAAACGGCATCCTCTGGTCGTCCGGCCAGTCGGGTTACCACGTCCTGCGGCTGGATCCCAGTGATGACTCCTTCACCACCATCGCACCGGGGCATTTCGTGTACGGGCTGGGGGCCGATCGCGAAAACCACCTCTTCATCTCCGGCTGGTCCGACACCAGGCTCACTCGGCTCAACGTCGTGACCGGCGAGGTGGACTGGAGCGTCCCCGGCGTCTACGAGTCCCGAGGCGTGGCCGTCACCGACGACGGCGACGTCTGGGTGGCCAATTCCAGCCCGGGCACCGTGACGCGCTGGTCGAATGACGGCGTGATTAAGGCCACCATCAGCGTCGGCAATACGCCCACCGGGGTGGCCGTCGATGCAAACGGCAAGGTCTGGGCTGTCAATTTCGGCGACGCGTACATCAAGCGCATCGACCCGGCCACCGACGCCGTGGATCTCGAGAAGGCGATCCTCGGCACGGTGCACTATGGCTACAGCGACATGACCGGCATCGTGGCTCGGTCGGTCTCCACGCAGATCGGCAACTGGACGGTGGACTACGGATCGGCCGAGGCCCAACAGGTCTGGGACACGGTCGCCTGGGGCAGTCTCGAGCCCCAGGGCACCAGCATCTCGGTTCGCGTGCGAAGCTCGGACGACCAGATCACCTGGTCGGATTGGTTCGAGGTGACCAGCGGGACCGACCTGGCTCAGGTTCCGCCCGGCCGATACCTGCAGATCGAAGCGACCTTGCAGATTCTGTCCGGAGACCTGTCGCCGATCCTGTCGTATCTGGCGGTCTTTACGCAGGATTGAGCACGGGGCGCGTTTCGTCGTGCTTCACGAATCGCGTGGAGCGACGCTCGTTCGGTTCCCAGAACCGACCGTTGACGGGTTTCGGTGCGCCGACGGCTGCCGCGCCCGGGCGTTCCTCCCGACCCTCGTTACCGTCAGACTTGACCGGCCCGTGGCGGCAACGACGCCTCCGCCCGCCGACCCGTTATGCCGCGATTCGTGTTGCCGCCCGCCGACGTTCGTGTTAAGCTCCTTCATCGCGATTCAGACAGGGGGGTGCCAGGGGTGAGCCTCCAGTGTTTCCATTCTTGATCCTGCCAATGAAGAGAGTCCGGCCATGTTGACTCGGTTTCGCCGTTTGCTTCCTTTAGGGATGGTCTTGGCCCTTTGCTACGTTGCGGCCTGTGCCGTCAGCGTCGGCGGCGGGGGAGGGGTGGCCCCGTTTATCGCCTTCACCATCGGGAACAAATCGTTCGTTTTCTCGTTGGGCAACGCGGGGGTCTTTGCCGTCCGCCGGGGAGCGCCACCGGTGAAAGGCGGCCTGCGCGTCGAGAACCTGTTTGAGCCGCCCGCCGACCGCCCGGTTTCGGGTGACCTCACGGTCAACCCGATGAACGTGCGCGTGACCCCGTTGAGCGTGGGCAAGCCCGTCGCCCCCATGCAGGGCATCAGCGGCTCCTTCGTCGTCGTCGTCCTGCTGGGCAACGTCGGTGACGACAACCCCTGCGAGACGGGCACGAACGTGGGCACGATCCACGCCACGGTCACCAACGACGCCGTCTCGCTCGACACCACCGCCCTGGCTCTACCGGCCGCGGCGCTGGTCGAAGCGATCACCGGCGACTTCTCCGTCTGCCTCGAGGTCAGCGGCGACATCGACGCCACCATCACCATCACCGAGCTGGGCATCACCTTCGGCCCGGCCGAGACCGACGGCGGTGAGGCCAACGAAAACGGCGGCGGGATCGACACCACCTCGGCCTCTCTGACGTTTCACAACCAGGACGTGCAGCCCATCCACTTCCTCGGTGCCGGTGACGACTTCGGCCCGCAGAATCGCGTGGAAGCCGGCCAGACCAGCACCGACGTGATCGAAAACGCCATCATCGGCCTCCCCGTCAACATCCGAGCCGGACGCAACGGGACCGTGCTGGCCGAGACCGATTGCCCGGTCGTGAACGGCCCCGGCTACACCGCCACCGTCGTCTGGAACGGCTTCACGGTGTCCTGTGAGGCCGATCAAGGCACTGCCGCGGGCGGCATCATCCAGGTCCCCATCAACAGCGCGGGCAACGCCACCGCCGTGACCGACACCATCGGTGGAGTGGACTACGGCATCGTCGGCGTGATGGAAGTGCTGTCCACGGACGGCACGATCCCGGCGCCCGACGTCGTCACCGTCGACCTGGCCGAGCTGGGCCTGGAGTACGTCGAGACCATCTATCTGGCCACCCATTCCTCCCACTCCTGGGACATTCCCAACGGCGTGAAGGTGGCCACGTTCACCTGCAACTACGTCGAGGGCGGCAGCCCGACGACGCTCGACATGGTCATGGGGTCCAACACCGCGGAGTGGGCTTTTGAGAACCCCCAGCAGTTCGAGTTCATGGGCGGGCCGGTGTCGCACAATCAGCCGACCATCCTGACCAGCGCCCCGACGACCGTCGACTCCACCGAGGAGTACGACGGGCACGATTTCGCCGCCTCCCTGAGCCTGGACACCTCGCGCACCCTGGCCAGCCTTACCCTGGAGTTGGAAGACCCGGTCGCGGTGGCCGCCACCCGAACGCCGCCCAACGCCGCCTTCTTCCTGCTCGGTCAGGCCCACATGGGCATCACCCTGGAAGGCCCGGCCGGCACGCCCGACGTGGACACCGGCGCCACCGGGGGAACCACCGGCGCCGAGGCGTTGGCCGGCTGCTGGCAGGTCACCGTCCACGAGGACAAGGACGGTGAGCTGAAGGAGCAGGTGCTGGTCCTCGACATCGACGCCGCTGGCGACCTGGCCACCCTGTGGTTCGAGACCGAGTCCGGCGATCCGCCGCAGACCCAGCTCATCGAGTTCGCCCGCTTTACCGAGGCCAATGCCGGGCTCTTTGCAGCGCTCATCACCGACGCTCAGCAGTCCGTTTCCGTCAACGCGGCCGGCACGGAGGCCGACATCTCCTTCAGCTTCAACATACAGGCCGACGAGCAGAGCAACTCGCTGGCCCTGAACATCACCGACGCGGCGCTTTCCGGCAATCCGCCCGCCAGTTTCGTCTCCAACACGGCCACCAGCACCGACGACACGGAGTTGGTCCCGCCGGCCGAGGGCCGGCGCACGAATTGCCCCGACGTCTCCCAGGAGACGGTTATTTCCCAGGAGGAGTTCGAGGTGGACTTCGAGTTCGATGACCTCTGCGGTTCGGGGACGGGCACGATCATGCCCATGATCTTCCTTGCCCTGGGTTGGATGAAGCTGCGCAAATAACCGGGCGTAGCGGAACGCCGCCGGGTCTACCGGTTGGAATGCCCGGCGTGCTAAAGAGGACAAACGGATGAAGTCATTTGCAGGGTCCGCCGGACGGACCGGCATGCTGGATACCACCGACTGCAATAGGGAGGTCTGATCATGCGCAGGAACACCTTTGTGCTGCTGAGCGCCGCAGTCCTGGTCGCTCTTTGTGGGATCGTCGCTTGTTCGGTCAGGGTCGGCGGCGGGAACGGGATCGTGGCGGAAGTCATCATCGCCGGCAAGACGTTTACGTTCACGCTCGGCCAGGTCGGCCAGATCCAGACGCGGGCCAACGATCCGGTCCAGCAGGTCGGCGAGATGACCTTGTTCCAGCAGCCGCCCGCCGACACGCCCGTTGCCGGACAGATGCGCCTGCGCAGCAGCGACGTCACCGTGACACCGCTCGACCTTTCGACCGGGCGGCGGGCCCAGCAAGCGTCGATCGACGGGTCCGCCACCGTGCGCTTCTCGATCGGGCCGATGTCGGCCGCCGACCCGTGCAGCACCGGCGCCCTCATGGCCGAATACCGCCTGACCGTCACGGACAACGTCGTCACCGTTCAGACCGAGCTGCAGACCATGAGCTCAGCGGCCCTGGCCCTCGTCCTGAGCAACAACATCGCCATGTGCGTCCAGGTCACGGCCGACTTCGACGGATTGCTGATCATGCACCAGTTCAGCCTGGAGTTCTCCAGCCAGACCGCCGGAGGCGAAGGTGAAGGCGAGGGCGAAGGAGAAGGCGAAGGTGAGGGCGAAGGTGAAGGTGAAGGTGAAGGAGAAGGTGAGGGCGAAGGCGAGGGAGAAGGTGAGGGTGAGTTCGAGGACCTCCCGATCACCTTCTCCGCCGTCTACGACCGCCTCTGGGACACCGATCAGCAGCGTCAGGGCATGACCATCCAGAACGCGGTCCTGAGCGGCGACGGCAACAAGCTCGTCTGGCTCGTTTCCGACGACGACACCGGTGATTGGTCCTTCTACGTCATGAACGCCGACGGCTCCGGCCGAGTCGCGACCTCCACCGCAACCGTCGAGGGCAACATTACGGACCTGGTCGTCAACCGCGACGGCTCACGGGTCTTCTTCTGCGGCGGACGGTACCGCGTCTACAAGCTCGAGGCCGGCGTCATCACCCAGATACTCCTCAATACCGACCTCGGCACGTCGGCCCCCTACGCCTTCGAATCGATCCAGACTGATGCCGCGGGTGACTACGTTTACATCAACACCGATCACGATTTCGGCTTCAGCGACAACGACGTCTGGCGCGTGGCCCACAGCGGCGGCACGCCCGAGAAGATCATCGAGGACACCGAAGTCATCCGCGAGGAGGGCGGCATCGGCCTCGTCGTTTCCCAGTTCGGAGTCTCCGCCGACGGCGGAACCATCGTCTTTGCCGTCATCTACTATAGACCCGAAGGCGGTGACCCCATCACCAAGGAGGAGATCTTCATCAGGGACCCCGGCGGCGCCATCCGCCAGTTGACCAACGACACCGAGGCCGTCGGCAAGGGCCGTCTGACCCTCAGCGGTGACGGCGCCACGGCCGTCTTCTACGCCAACTACACCTGGTACTCGATGAGCACCGCCGACGGCACCAGGACCGACCTCGGCCCGAGCGGCTTCAACACGGGCGGGCCGATCCTCAGCTACGACGGCACGGTCATGTTCTACAGCGACAGTCAGTCCGGCGGCACCGTGCTGCTGAACACCGACGGTTCGGGGCGTCTGAACCTGGTCCCCGCGTGGAACGTCACCAGCATCGCCATCGGCGCCAGCCGATATCACGCCATGAACGAGGACGGCGACCGCATCGCCTTCTTCACCGAGTACGGCATACTGCCTCTGAACGCGGCCTATTACATGGGGTACCTCAACGACCCCGACGCCGTGGCCGACGCGCCGTCGATCGATTCGGTCGCTATGAATCCTGCGGTCTTCCCCCGCGGCCTCCCGGACGCATCCGTCGTGCTCACCGCGACGGTCAGCGACGCCGACGGCATCGCCGACGTCACCAGAATGAGCCTCGACGAGATGATCGACGGCCTGGCGGAAGGCGATTCCGCGAACCTGCCGGTTAACTTCCTCTGGATCACCGACGACGGCGCCGATCTGGACGCGGCCGCGGGCGACGGAGTCTGGACCACTTGGGGCGAGCCCGGCGGAGCCATCGACCTGCTCGACGAGATGACCGTGCGCCTAGGCGCCATGGACACCGACGGCAACGTAGCCGTAGCCGACGTAATAGTAACCGTAGGCGAATAACTTCAGCATGAGTAGGGTGCATCTTGATGCACCTGACTGGTGTCGGGTGGCATGGTCCACGCTCGCGTGGCCATGTTCGGCGCCGGGTGCCACTGGCGGCTCGCCCGCCAGTGCTCGTGCCTGGCGGGTGGCATGGCCCACGCTCGCGTGGCCATGCGGGTGCCCCACCTCCTTCGGAGGTGGGGGAGCCGATGATCCTGAAACGTAGTGGGCTGTCTGTCGGGTGGCATGGCCCACGCTTCTATGAGAGCCCGCCGCGCGTCAAGGGCAAAACGCACCGCCCCGGAGCTTCAGGCGCCGGGGGTTCTGATCTGCGGCA
>Ga0307380_10010754_pt1 | contig 11500 bp, 4 predicted proteins | sample UN3MG_FD_202239 | JGI IMG/M metagenome (GOLD analysis project Ga0307380, IMG submission 202239) | Soil microbial communities from Risofladan, Vaasa, Finland - UN-3 | ecosystem: Environmental > Terrestrial > Soil > Coastal area > Acid sulfate soil | place: Finland: Risofladan, Vaasa | collected... | reverse complement strand
TCAACTGTCAAGTCACCTCCCATGAGCTCGTACGTGGCTGGCTCCAGGCAGTAGTGTGTTCCGACATCAAGAAGGTGGAAAAAGACATGTCCCCCGCTCTGATAGAACGTGGAAAGACCCTCTAAACGAGCCCAGTAAGCACACAAGTCCCCTGCACTGATTTCGTACGAGCCCTGGGAACCGGCCTGCCGCGCTAGGCAGAGCCAACAGCCGTGGTCGCTGCATAGGTCAACGATCCCACCCATCTGCGTGAATGCGCCTGCACCATAATTCCCGATGTGTATTGCAGACGCCGTTACCACGCCGTCGCCTGTGAGTTGGTAGGTACCGTGTGCCCCGGGTTGGTGGCCAATCCACAACTGAGAGATGCTGTTCGTTCCACCGCTCTGGTGGAATACGCCGGTTCCTTGGTACCCTACGTATTCACTGCTTGCTGATAGCAACCCTACACCGCTCAGCGTGTACGTACCCTCTGAACCCTCTGCTTCGCCGAGTCGCAACTGCGTGAGGGTCAGACTGTTGGGCATGATACCCATCTGTCCCAGTGTATTACCGGTCATGTCAAAGCCGACATAGACTGTCCCGGCGTACGCGTTCCCATCGGTAATCAGCGGGCCGCCACAGCCGTTATCGATGTAGACGGTATCGCCCGGCCCCGGGATGTGCGGAATCCAGTTGTCAGCGTCGAACCAGTCCCCGTTGCACACGTCCCACCAACAGTTGTCTCTCTGCGCGTGGGCGCTCGTCACAATCATCCACACAATCATCAGAATGCTAGCCGCTCTCATGACTTTTCTCCTATTCAGCGTTGCACCAAGACAAGTGAGTATCAGACGTTATCCTCGCGACACACAGAATCCTGCCGTCTTTCGTCCCACGCGAGCTACGGTGGTGGGATCGGTTGAATGCTGTCCGGCTCGACCTTTCCGCCCGTGTCTTGTGCCTCGGGCCCTTCCAGGTACGTATAGGCGTCTGGAAACGTTACGTTGTGCCATGGTGTAGTCAGTCCAATATCGACGCTGCCGCCGTCGGGAGTCGGCGCGGCGGGCACGATGACTCGGATCGACGTATCGCTAAAGACCTGGAACTCGGGAACGCTTTGGCCGCCGAACTCAATCGCCATTACAGGGCCAAGATAGTCACCGTCGAGGATTACCTCGTTCCCGCCGTTGTTGCGGCCGTAGTCCGGCAGAACCATGATCAGAATCGGCGCGGGTGGCGGTTCAAAGTCGTCGAGATCGTACGGCGCCGTAACATAGTCCGCCAAGGTATCGGCTACGAGCACCTGATCGTCATCGATGAGCTGGATATCCGTCAGCGTCCACGGGCCGTCCACGCCGTGTGCGACCAGCGTGCCAGCGTCGAACTGGAGCGTCACCGTGTACCCGCTGGGCACGTCCTGCACCTCGAACTGGACATGGTCTTCGCTGATCATCTCCTCCATGTAATCCTGCAGGACGGCCATTACTTGGTAGTCCCCTGCCTCGTCGACCTGAACCTCGATGTCGATTTCAAGCCGATCGATCTTGCCATTGCTATCTTCGTCAACCGGCCGCTCATCGGTCACCCCCACCAGAAAAGCCGGGGATGAGTCCACGACAAACATGCCGATCGCCGTTCGCTCAACTACCTCGTCGTCGAGCGTGATCTGCGCGTGGCCGTTGACCATATAGCGACCGCCCAGGCTGGTTGTATCGAACGTATTGGCATAGACGCCGTCGCCAGCTTCACCGTCATCATGCTGGCCGTCGTCGAACAGCGGAAGGACCTGCTCGCTCTCGTCCGGCAGCACAAGCGTGACCTCCGCCGAACCGCCCGTGCCGACGATCACTGTGTCATCTGCGTCGCGCATACTCGCAATGACCGTCACGGGCGTTTGTGGACTGACGGGTTCTTCCGGTACCTCTAGGCGCAGCCAGCGCCCATTCGCGAACGTCACTCCCACGAATGCCGCTGCCGGTTCATCTCCGGCTGCTAGCTGCAGCGTCGCCAGGCCGATTGGCGGTGCATCAACCGAGAAAGTGACGATCTGACCGCCTTCGAAATCGATAATGTCGGCATCCCCGGGGACCCAGCTTTGGTCGTCAGGCCCGAGGAGGTCGAACGCGCAGTCGGCGCCCTCCATCACGGCCAACACCGAAATGGACAGGTTCTCATCGAGAAAGAATGGGATTTCGGCAACCTCTTGGACATCCGCCTCCAATCCTGTCGCGTATTTCGCAGGAATGTCATCTGACAGCGGACACGGTGGATTGTCCTGACAATCATAAGCGTCTCCCGATACGTATGCATCCTGCGGCGGATAACCTTCTGCCAGAAAGCGTGCTACTTCGTAGATGACGTTTGCGTCTTCCTTGATCGACCAATGGTCGAAGTTCGTGTGCCATTCCAGTCCGCCGATAAACCGCCCCTTGTGGTCATTGGGATCGGGTGACCATTTATCCCGCATGGTTCTCCCCATGCCCAGTGCCGAACAATTTGGGTTGACCACGTTAGCCCCCAGACGGCTTGCCGAAAGGAGCAAGTATTTCGTGGACGCTGCAACTTTGCGGAAATAGTCCCATCCAGGGTTGATCGGGGGAAGGTCCTCGTCCTCATTGTAACCATTCATATACCATTCTGCAAAACCTCTTATGCCCGCTCCAAGATCGAAGAAAAACGTCGTACCGCCATGCACACCGTCGAAAGACACATACCGCCTTACGAGCCCTGACTTATAGTGCAACCACCCTCGCGTGATAGTTCCCCCCATGCTATGCCCACACAAGTGGATAGGGAGGTGAGCTCGCTCCTGGTCGTCCGGGATCAGATCCCGAAGCGCTTCGCGAACTCTTCCGTTGATATAGTCATCGAGTAGGTGTACATTGTCGTTATGTTGGTGATGCGAAGGAGGAGCACCATTGTGGTAACCCCAGGCGGGCTGCTCATCAGGATCATTACTCGGCATCGTGAAGGTCATGAAAGCGGGTAGCCCCTGTTGCTCGCTCGGCCTTGTCGCAGGATCTCTTCTAAGGAAATCTCCGAAGACCGTCCACGTATCGACGCCACCCAGCCAACCACCCTGTAGCACGACCGGCAGGGGAATCCGGACTACTTCCGTACCCGTAGTCTGACCCTTCGGAGGAAAGGGGTCGTTGTTCGGGTAATTGACGGCGTAGTAGCCTAGGTCTGCTCCCGGATCCCAGTACCCGACTTCTGCTAAGAGGCCCAGCCTACGACCATCGTACTGCGGGTCGGTGAACGCGTCCGGCCGTTCGTACTTTCCGTGCTCGTCGGTGTAGTTTGGCTCGTCGCCGATCGGGGTGATTTCATTATACTGTCCGATCAGATAGGCCCACACTGCCGCTCCACTGATCGGCGTTCCATAAGCGTCCGCGAACAAGACATGCCCAGAAGAAGGCAACGGCGAACCCACAGCGACCTGGGTTGACTCTGAACCGTCGTCATGTGTGGCCCAGAAGACGATGTCGCCCCTGTTGTTTAGTCCATCCCAGAGTTCAACCCCGGCGACCGCCGGGCTCCCATTGAGCTCGTCTCCGATTCGCACGATGACGTCCACCTCCGCGCCGTAGTCGCAGCGGAACAGTGTGCGAATGTCCCCCTCGGTTGTCCCCATGAAGGCAACGGCGTCATTGTCGTTGAGAGCCACGCGGCTGTCTCCGTCGATGCCGTAGACCGAGCCTTCCAAGGGGACTACCAGTTCAGGCCCGGTGGCGCGCTTCCAAACGTGGATCCCTTCCGAACCGCCAACGCCGTAGAACGCCACGTGATCGAGGTTGTTGATCGAGGGCCGGATCCCCGTGATGTCGAAATCAGGCGTCGTTGCTACTCGCTCGTATCCATTTTCGTTACCGACGAACACACCAGCACCAAGCGAGGGATGAGAGCCCGTGAACGCGACCTGGCCCCCATCGTTAATGCTGGTGTAGTGATTGAAGCTGCTGAAGTCCGGTTGCGTCGCAATTAGCTTAGTGTGGCTCACATGGTCTCCTTGTGATCCGTCGCCTTTCCTGATCTGGTGGCGGACTGTGTAGTCCACAAGGACCATGCCGTAGAAGGAAACCATGCCGTCGCCTTCGGTACACACGTCGGTCGGCTGCATGAGGCCCTTGAAGTACCAGTTGTGCTCGTCGACGGTTGTGGCAAACGCTACCCTGGTGAAATCACGCCTGATTGAGAACGACACCAGTGGTCCCGACATGCGGCGGCGATAGGACACATTGCCATATGAGTTGATCCCGATATAGTCGGAGAATTGTACGGAGTTGCCGTCCCCCTGATCTACAATCTCCCAAAGGGAAAGGTCGTTGGGATCATATTCGCCGTCCGCATTCGGGGTAGCCCGGACGATCGCCTCGTCACCGTTGTCCAGTGCGACCTTGAAGCCGACCTGTCCCTGATCGTTCATCGAGGCCCATCGGCCAAAGCTGGCCACGGGCGATGACAGCCCCGGTATCGTGACCCCTGTCCGAGCTACCTCCCGGAAGTCGATCTGAGCCCAGGCGACCCCGGCTGGAATAACAAGGAGAAAAACGCTGAGCGTGAGTCGGTTCATGTGCCACCTCCCAGTCTTGGGCTGCCGAGCAGCCGCCCCTTGGTTGCCCGTTGATTCCACATTTCCCAGATACCGGACCTCAAGCGGCCAACCTATCCGAACGGCCTGCTCGATTCAACGCAAAGCGGCCTCCGTCGCCTCAAATTGCACCGGTTTTCCCGCTCCAACGTGCCAATCCTACCCCTGATGCCTCCGGGACAGCGGGGCCGGGCCGTTCCCGCGCAGCATCAAGCCTGGCCCCCACTCGAATCACCCACGTTTCACTCGGTCACAAGCGTCAGCCGCGCTGCACCAACGGCGGCGGCACGCCGAACCACTGGATTTGCTCCAGGATCGTGGCGAACAACTCCCACCCCACAGCAGTCCCCGGGCCGCTGTCGCGGCGTAGCCAACCGCTACGGGCACCCCTCACCCCAGTGGGCCAGCAGGATGCCGAGGTCGGCCTGGTCGGTGTCACCGTCACAATCGCAATCGCCTGGGCAATCGTCGCTTGTGCATCCCCAATCGGCAAGCAAGATCCCGAGGTCCGCCTGATCGACGCACCCATCGCCGTTCAGGTCTCCGGGGCCGAAAGCCCTGGCCCATTTGGCGATGCAGCCGGAGGCGAAGTCGCCGGCGGTCGCGAAGCCGCCGCCTACGTACAAGGACGGGCCGCCACCATCGTCGAAGTCGGTCATGGCATAGACGTATGGGTTGGCGCAGCCGCCCATCCCGCCGCCTAGCGCTGACCAATTGGAGCCGTCCCACCTCGCAATATGATTGACGAACGTTCCGCCTGCGCGCGTGAAGGGACCGCCGGCATAGAGCGCCGGACCGCTGCCCTCATCGAACACAGCCAGGGTGTACACCCAGTGGTTAACTCTCTCCGGCAACGCCGACCAGTTGGCACCGTCCCACTTTGCGATGTATTCGGCGGGATCTCCGCCGGCAGTGGTGAAACCGCCGGCGGCATAGAGGGCTACACCGCTTCCGTCGTCATAGGCCAGCAAGTCTCTGACGCGGGCGTCCATACCACTACCGAGTGCCGACCAGTTCGAACCGTCCCATTTTGCCACGTAGTTGGCCGGCAGCCCGCCGGCGGTAGTGAAGTAGCCACCCGCATACAATGCCGGACCACTTCCATCGTCGTAGCCTGCCAATGTTGAAACGTAGCCTTGAAATCCGTTTCCCACACCATCGCCGAGCGGCGACCAGTTCGAACCGTCCCACTTGGCGACGTAGTTAGCCTCGATGCCGCCGGCGATCGTGAATTCACCCCCGGCGTAGAGCGCCGGGCCGGTACCGTCGTCGAAGTCGAAGACCGTGAGCGCGTGGACGGCGGGCCACTGACCCGTGTTCGTTCCCATCCCGCCGCCTACGTCGGACCAGGCCGTGCCGTCCCATTTCGCGATGCACCACATGACCTCTTGGCCCACCTTGTGGAAGGGGCCTCCGGCGTACAAGGCGGGGCCGTTCCCGTCGTCGAACACCGCCAGGGCGTACACGAAGGGATTGTATCCGCCAACGCCGTCGGCCAGCGCCGACCAGCTCTGGCCATTCCACTTCGCGATGCCGTTTACGACGATCCCCCCGATCGTGTCGAAAGCCCCGCCTGCGTAGAGTGCTGCGCCAGCGCCGTCGTCGAACTGGGCCAGCGCCAGGACCGGCTCTGCTGTACCGTGACCGAGCAAGGGCCAATCGACACCGTCCCACGCTGCCAGGCATTGAGTGATGCGACCGCCGGCCGTATAGAAATATCCCCCGGCGTACAAGCGGGGACCGTTACCGTCGTCGAACCCCGCGAGCGCGTAGACGCGTGCGGCATCGCCGCCCATTCCATCGCCCAGCGCGGACCACTCGGCTCCGCCCCATTTGGCGATACAGTTGGCGCCGACGCCGCCGGCCTCCGTGAACCGGCCACCGACGTACAGGGCCGGACCATCGCCGAGATCGAATCCTGCCAACGCGGTTACGTAGTTGTTCGTGCCCGTACTGAGCGTTGACCACGCGGTGCCATCCCACGCGGCGATGTGGTTGGCGCTCGATCCACCGGCCATCGTGAAGTAGCCGCCTGCGTAGAGAGCTTGACCGTCTCCACCGTCGTGGACGGTCAAAGCGTACACGGCCGGATAATCCCCGCCCATCCCACCGCCCACCGCAGACCAGCTAGTACCGTCCCATTCCGCGATGCCGATAGCGGGTATCCCGCCAGCGGTGGTGAACCACCCGCCGGCGTACAGGGCCAGCCCCTGCCCGTCGTCGAAGGCGGTCAAGGCCCGCACATCCTCGTTCATGCCGGTGCCGAGTGGCGACCAACTCGAGCCGTCCCATTGCGCGACGTAGTTGACCTCCACTCCACCGGCGACGTTGAATTCGCCCCCGGCGTAAAGCGCGGCTGGCCAGCGGCCGTCTCCATCGACGACTGTGAGGGCATGCACAAACGGGTAGTCGCTGCCCGCCATCCCTTCGCCAACTGCAAACCAGGCGGTCCCGTCCCATTTGGCGATTCCGTCCACGGTTACGCCGCCCGCCGTGTCAAAGAAGCCGCCCGCATACACCGCCGGGCCGGTCCCATCGTCGAAGACGGTCAACGCCATCACCCGGTCGTTCACGCCGCTGCCAAGCGGCGACCAGAGTGAGCCATCCCATTTGCCGATGTAGTTGGCCTCGACGCCGCCGGCCTTGGTAAACCAGCCGCCGACGTAAAGGGCCGGGCCGTTGCCGTCGTCGAAGACGGCCATCGCGAAAACCGTTCCATTTGTACCCGGCGCGGTGAAACCTGGTGCCCACTCAAACGCACACTGGCCTTGGGCCGGCGTCAGGCCGGCCACGGCGTGCAACGCCACGATGCCAGCTACGCCAACGAGCCTCGAGATGTTGATTCGATTCGACATCAGACAGCACTCCTTTCTCCCGGAGCCACGCAGGCCAATTCTGCCTGGCAATCGGGTGATGGGGGCTGGCGTCCGGGCGGTCCTGTCGTTGACCGCCCGGAAGCGCCGCTCGCCACAATGCCGCTCGCGGCACTGGGGTATCATCGCTCGTCAACCTCGACATCCACGCTCGCGCGGCGGAATGCACATTTCAGGTCGCCGTTCGTTGTGTCATAGTAGCTGATCACCGGGAGACGTGTCGGGAGGATTGCCAGGCTGGTGTGCGAGCCCACCTGGCCCTCGTCGTCCACAGTGTCCCAGTTCCAACCTTCGCAGAAGTTGAAGTTGTTTGCGTTGTGATAAGCGTACCTCAGCTCCGCGGGGCCGCTTAGCCGGTCCTTGGCGAAGCTGATTGCCGGATGGCCGTTCGGCAGGATTGCCAGACTGGGGTACCTCCCTAGAACCGCGCCGCGTTCAACCGCCCTCACGACGATGCAATGGTTCCAATCGTCGCCATCGCGCCAGGCGAAGTTCAGTGAATCGGTATTGCCGTCGTGGTAGGCGATCGCGGGCTGGCCCGGAAACACCGGATGGGCCGGCGGAAAGAACGCCAAGCTGCAGAACCACCCCGCGTCATCCTCGTATACCACGTTGTCGATGTCCCAGTCGGCAGCGTCCTCCGACGACGCGTACTTCAGCACGCCCCAGTCGGGACCAGTGTAGGCGATCGCAGGCCGCTCGTTGCTGTCCGCCGGATCGATCGCCATGCTACAGCGGTAACCTGCGTACTTCCCACCCTCAATGGGCGTCGGAACGAGGGGCTCTTCGAAGTAGAGCAACCCGGCATCGTGTGGAATGCCGGGATAATGGCCGCGAACGGCGACGACTGGGGTTCCTAACCGAAACTTCAGGCTGCTTGAGTGCGCGGCGTACCCGTGATTCAGCTCCGTGTACCAGACCGCCGTCTGCCAGTCCATCTCCCAGTCAGGGAGGCATGCAACCTTCAGCCAATGGGGGGTGAGGTCAACTCCGTAGTAGCTGACGTAGCTGATGTACGGCAGTCCCTCGTCCGGCGAAAACGCCAGGCTGGTGAGCCGACCCACGTCTCCCACTGAGTCCACGGGCTCGCCCACTTGCCACTGGCTGCCGTTCCACTGAGCGTATTTCAGGTCGCCATTTGTGCGGTCCCAGTAGCTGATCCCCGGCCGCCCGGAATACGGGCCTACGGTTGGGATCGCCAGACTGTTGTATTCTCCAACGTCGGCGTCGGCCCCGTCCACGACGGTGATTCTCCACTTGAGCCGAGGGTCACAGTCGTACGCCTCGCCGCCGCCGGGACCCCCTGCGTCCTTCGTTGCCATTTTCGGCCCTGCGCTGGGCTGCGCTTGCGCCGGCGTGAGCGCCACAAGTGCAGATCCCACCAACAGTCCGATCACTGCGAAATGAAGCGGTTTCATGTCAGTAACCTCCTGATGCCCCGGTTCCGGTTTTCTGTGATTCCCCGGCAGGGCGCCCACACGGGCGACGAAGAGCCTGCACGCGGGAATCTCTGACAGCGGGCCGGTTCGGAACGCGCGTACATCCCCTGGGGACCGAACTCGGCCCTAACCTTCCTTGCGGGGCCTGCCGGGGCATCGATACAGGGCCTCGCAAACCTTGCTTAAACCTGTAGTAGCAGAACTAGTCTTCGCGCGGGCCGCTGTTGCCCGCACTGCGGTCAGCGGGACGGATCACCAGGCTGCGGCGGGTTTTCCGTCCTTAGCGCACTGGCGGATCAGCCGTACGTACAGGGCCAGCAGCGCCACGGGTGGCAACACAAACCCGGCGATGGACCACAGCAATTGCCGCGTTTGGCGAAACCCGAGTTCCATCGCCCACTTAGCCGCGATGATCGCCGCGATTACGCCGACCCAACCGTAACCGACATAGACGCTTTCCATGGTTCACCTCGCAATTCCTGTTGCGTCCGTTCCGTGCTGCTGATCTGCGTTCCATGTCCTTCGCACACGGGCCGGCGTCCTCTTCCGGGATCTCCGTGATCCCAAGCCTCGGTGCCTTCCCTCTTCTTTAACACGCGGGAACGGCGCGCCGTTTTCACGCCGAACCGCCAAGAAACCCGGTCGCCTTCGCGGTCTTGCCGTGGGCCACTGCGCGAACCTGCAGCCACAGCCTGTCGGCCGCACATTGCGTGTGCGTCCCCCGCGGTGGTTGTTGGGCAGGGTTCAGTCCCCCCGCTCGCCCTCCTGCGCTCCGCTCGCCGCCCTGCCAGTTAGCAGATCCTCTGCTTCATTTAGAAGGTCCTGCAGCTCTCGCATCTCCGCATGCTCCGGGGCCTCCATGAGTTGGCGAAGCCGAGCTAACGCTGTGCGCGCCTGCGCGGTCTGTCCAAGGCGGTGATGCGCCATCGCGATGAACGCGACGTCCGCTGGATGGTTATCTCCATGCTGGGCGGCGTTGACTTCGTCGGCGCGGTGTAGCGTCGCGAGCGCATCTTCGTACGCGCCCACCCGGTACTGTGCCACGCCCAGGCTCTTGAGGTAAAGACCGTTCCCCGGATCAAGCCGCGACGCTTCCTGGGCTCGTTCCAAGGCTGCCGAATAGTCGGCAGGGTCTGCTGCTGGCGACCGCAGAAACCACCAATCGATGGCGACGCACGTCTCGATGTCCTGCACGTGCTTGCGGACGTACCCAAGGGCGCGGGAACGCACCGACTCCAGAATTGTCCCGTCGTTCTCCAAAGACTCAATGACCTCGTGGGCAGTGCCCAACTCGTAAAGCAATCGTTCCGCCAGCTCTTGGGCGAATGCAATTGTCTCCTGGGCCGGCAGCCGCGCTCGGTATTCGGCCGCCCTCTCCGGCTGGCCCCAGGCCTCGTACAGCGCGGCCAACCTCTCGAGGCACCGCCGCGTGTTGGGATGATCCTCGCCGCGCATCCAGGCCTCCTCTTCACAGGCGGCCAATAGCTGCGCCTCGGCTTCCGCGTACCGTCCCAACGTGGCCAAGCACTGGCCGTAGCGGCACTGATGCTCAGACCGAAAAGGCACGTCAGTCGAGCTGGGCTTTTGCTGGAAGATCTCCTCGACGCGCCGAAGAGTACGCTCCGCTTCATGTAGGCGCCCCAAGCCACTCTGCGCCGTTGCGAGTTCACCCAGGAAGCTGAGCGTGATCCAGTGTTCCTCGCCGCTCAGTCTTTCGGACGCCTCCGCACCTTCGAGGCATAACTGCTCGGCTTCTTCATGCTGCCCCAGCTCGTTCAGGAGTTTCGCCAACTGAAGCATCGTGACCCGCGTGTAAATGTAGCTGGCCCCGAGTACCTGACGCTCCGTTGCGAGAATCTCACGAAGCTGCTGCAGCCCTTCCAGGTGGTTGCCAAGGTTGCCGAGAATCCGTGCCCGCGTGGAACGGGCGTTCAGCACGGTCGGATCTGCAGCCCCGCAAACCCGTTCGGCGATGCGAATGAGCTGCTGGAGAACGACGTCGGTGGCACGATAACGGCCCTGCCCGGCAAGAGGCTCCGTCAGTATGGCCATTCCCGCCAGGAGCATGGCGTCACTTTCCTCGTCACCTCCATGAACTGCAGCGTGGATCAGCTCGCGAGCCAGCGCTTCGCCCTCTTCCAATCGACCGGCCCTGGTCGATAGTTTTGCTAGCCACTTCAGTGACCACAGTGCCTTGTTGAACCCACCGGGCACACGACGCTGTAACTCGAGCGTATCGCGCAGCAGGAGCTCCGCCTCCTCGTGCCGTAGCTGCTGGTACAGGGAAGACGCCAAGAACTGTGCAGCCCTAAGCGTTTCCGGGTGCAGTTGCCCCAGCGTCTCGCGCAGCTCGTCGTAAGCTGCTCGGAAGATCTCCTCCGCCTCACTCTGCTTATTCTCGATGTGCAGGATGAACCCAAGATCGATCATCGCGCTCAGCGACTCGACGTGCTCATGGCCCAGAGCTTCGCGACGCAGCCCCAGGACCATGCGCGCCTGGCGCTCGGCTTCCTCGCGCATGCCCAGAATGAGAAAGGCGTTGGCCAGGCTTGCGCGCACGTCGGCCTGCAGTCCCACGTCAGCCGGGAACGTCCTCGCGATCTTGCCCTCCAGCC
>Ga0307380_10010748_pt1 | contig 11503 bp, 10 predicted proteins | sample UN3MG_FD_202239 | JGI IMG/M metagenome (GOLD analysis project Ga0307380, IMG submission 202239) | Soil microbial communities from Risofladan, Vaasa, Finland - UN-3 | ecosystem: Environmental > Terrestrial > Soil > Coastal area > Acid sulfate soil | place: Finland: Risofladan, Vaasa | collected... | reverse complement strand
TCCGCGGAGCGCGGTGGCGTACTTCGTGTCGTACTACGATTACTACCAGCCGGAGGCCTACATCCCCGCCCGCGACATCTATATCGAGAAGGACGCCTCGATCAACGACGACATTGATCGCCTGCGGCTCCAGGCCACGAGCGCCCTCTCGAGCCGCCGCGACGTGATCATCGTCGCCAGCGTCTCGTGCATCTACGGTCTGGGCAGCCCGGAGGATTACGAGCGGATGGTCATCCACCTGGCGGTCGGCGGGCGGATCGAGCGAGACGACCTCCTCCGGCGCCTCGTGGACCTCCAGTACGAGCGGAATGACATCGAGTTCGGGCGGGCGCGATTCCGGGTGCGCGGCGACTGCGTGGACGTCCAGCCGGCCTACGAGGAGTTCGGGCACCGAATCGAGTTTTTCGGCGACCAGGTGGATCGCATCGCCCTCTTCAACCCCCTGACGGGCGAGATCCTCGGCGCCGAGCAGGAGACGTTCATCTACCCGGCCAAGCACTATGTCATGCCGGAGGACCGGGTTGGGCCGGCCTGCGTCTCGATCGAGGAGGAACTGGCCGCGCGGCTGACGGAACTCCGCCGGCAGGGCAAACTCCTCGAGGCCCAGCGCCTGGAGGCCCGCACGAAGTACGACCTGGAGATGCTCCGGGAGGTCGGCTACTGCTCAGGGATCGAGAATTACAGCCGCCACCTTTCCGGCCGGGCTCCCGGCGAACGGCCCTACTGCCTCCTGGACTATTTCCCCGACGACCACCTGATGTTCGTGGACGAGAGCCACGTCACGATTCCGCAAATCCGGGCCATGTACGCCGGCGACCGCAGCCGCAAGGAGACCCTGGTCGAGCATGGTTTCCGGCTGCCGTCGGCGCTCGACAACCGGCCGCTGAAGTTCGAGGAGTGGGAGACGCTCGCGCGGCGTTGCATCTGTGTGAGCGCGACGCCCGGCGACTGGGAGATCGAGAAGTCCGGCGGCGAGGTTGCCGAGATGGTCATCCGTCCGACGGGCCTCGTGGACCCCGCGATCCGCGTCGAGCCGGCCCGCGACCAGGTCCGCCACCTCCTGGGCGAGGTCCGGACGCGCATCGCGCGCGGCGAGCGGACGCTCGTGACGACCCTCACCAAACGCCTGGCCGAGGACCTGGCCGAATACTTCCGCAAGGAAGGGATAAAATGCGAATATCTTCATAGCGAAGTGGAAGTGTTCGAGCGGAGCGAGATCCTCAAGGACCTTCGCCTCGGGACGTTCGACGTCATCGTCGGCGTCAACCTCCTGCGCGAAGGGCTCGACCTGCCGGAGGTCAGCCTGGTGGCCATCCTCGACGCCGACCGCGAAGGGTTCCTGCGGTCCGAAACGAGCCTCCTCCAGACGATCGGCCGCTGCGCCCGCCACGCAAGCGCCGAGGTCATCCTCTACGCCGACACCATGACCGAGAGCATGGCCCGGGCCGTCGAAGAGACGCGCCGCCGCCGCGAAAAGCAGCAGGCCCATAACCGCGAGCACGGCATCAAGCCCGAGACGATCCGCAAGGCCATCCGGGCCGGCATCGAGGCCGAGGTCCAGGGCCGCCGCGCGGCGCGGCTGGCCGTCCATCTTTCCGAAAAGGACTTTGCCCGGACCGAACTGGTCCGTGAACTCGAGACCGAAATGCACAAGGCGGCCGAACGCCTGGAATTCGAACGCGCCGCCGAACTGAGGGACCGCATTCAGGAACTCCTGCATGGCACCCAAACGACCGCCCACCACCATTCCCATGGAACGCCTTAGGGCCCGAGCGCTGGACAGCCTCCAGCCGCTGCTGACCCTTGCCCTCGACGAGGACATCGGACCGGGCGACCTGACGAGCGATGTCCTCATTGATACTCAGGCGGCTGCCTGCGGGGACCTGCTGGCCAAGGCCCACGGCGTCGTCGCGGGGCTCCTGTTTGTGGCGCCGATTGTCCAGCGCGTGGACGGACGGCTACAGTTCGAGGCCGTCGTCGAGGACGGATCGTCCATCAAGCCGGGCCAGGTTCTCGGCCGAATCGCGGGCCCCGTGCGGTCGCTCCTGACGGTCGAGAGGACGCTCCTCAATTTCCTCCAGGCCCTTTCCGGCGTCGCGACGCTGACGAGCCAGTACGTGGCCGCCGTGGCCGGCACCGATGTGGTGATCCTCGACACGCGCAAGACCACTCCGGGTTGGCGGTACCTCGAAAAGTACGCCGTCCGGATGGGCGGCGGCGTCAATCACCGCACCGGGCTGCACGACGGCGTCCTCATCAAGGACAACCACCTGGCCGTCCGCGCCCCGAACCACGTGGGCGAAACGATCGCCGGCCTCGTCCGCGAGGCCCGCCAGTGCATCGCCCCCGAGATCCCCATCCAGGTGGAGGTCGAGCAGATTGACTATCTCGAAGAGGTCCTGGCGTCCCAGCCGGACGTCGTCCTTCTGGACAACATGGCCGTGCCGATGATCCGTGAGGCTGTCGTGCGGAGGGACCGCCAGTTCGACGGCGGCGGGCCGGCCCTGGAGGCCTCCGGCGGCATCTGCCTTGAGAACGTCCGGGCCGTCGCCGAGACCGGTGTGGACCGCATCAGCATCGGCGCGCTCACGCACAGCGCCCCGATCCTGGATATCTCGCTGGAGGTCCATCGCGCGTGAGGCCGCCGCCAGGCCGTCCCATCAAGTGCGGTCCACGAGGAGAGCCGGTGGCTGACCACGCACGGGTTACACTGGCGCTGCGGGGACTCAGACACCGGTCAATCAGCGCGGCCCAGCTGGCCGCCCAGGTCGGGCTTTCCACGAAGCGCCTCCTCGAGGTCGTTGACGAGTTGGCGAGGCGGGGATTTGTTGTTGAGGCCCATCCGCACCTCGGCCTGCGCCTGGTCGCCGTTCCGGAGGAACTTGGCGAGGACGAAGTGGCCTGCAACCTCGGGACTCGGCGCGTCGGACGCCGGGTACGATGCGTCGGCCAGGCGACCTCCACGAACGACCTGGCGTGGGAAGCGGCTGCCGACGGGCCGCAGGAAGCCGACGGCCTGGCGATCCTGGCTGAGCACCAGTCGGCAGGCAGAGGGCGTCGCGGCAACCGTTGGCTTGCTCCGCCGGGTTCTTCAATCCTGTGTTCCGTGGTCGTCTGGGTTCCCCGTTCGCCGGACCAGGGAGCGATGCTGATGCGCGCGGCCGCCGTGGCTGCCGCAGAGGCCATCGAAGATCACACGGGCCTTTCGGCGGGCATCAAGTGGCCTAACGATATGGTTGTCGAGGACCGGAAGGTCGGCGGCATCCTGGTCGAGGCGCGGCCGGTCGCAGGCGAAATGGGTCCCGTTGTCATCGGCATCGGCCTGAACTGCACGCAAGGAGCGGAGGCGTTTCCCGCATCGGTCCGCTCGTCAGCGGCCAGCCTGGCGATGTTCGGGGCGGACGTGGACAGGACCCTCCTGACACGGGCGCTGCTGACGCGGTTGGATGAGGGCGTGATCCGAGCGGCTGACCGGCCCGGTGAGGAAGAGATTTGTCGCCGGGCGGCGGCCAGATGCAAGACGTTGGGCCTCCGGATCTCCTTGCGGGAGGGCGAGACAACCTATGCCGGGGAAGTCGTGGACCTCGATTTCGACTATGGCCTGGTCTTGCGCCTCCCGGAAGGGGGAATCCGCCGGTTTCCTGCCATGACGACCCAAGTTGTCGCTCAATAGGACCGTGTGTTTTCTTGTCCTGCCCTGCATATCAGCCAATAGTGGCCACACCTCTTGGCGGGGACTGGCAAGTCGTCCGTCCTCAAGTGCCATAGAAAACGCACAAATTCTCGCCGTGGCTTTCGTGAATGACGGACGAGGTCGAGGAAACTCCAAACCGGCGAAATTGTCAGAACCCCTTATTCCGAAAGTGGTTGCGCGAGGACTTCCGGAGGTTGTCCGCCGTTTCGTGGCGTGCGAGTTGCAGCTAATGAACTTGTCATTAGGCTAATAGGTGATGGGCAGGCCGCGACGTCAGCAGGGCCCGCTTTCCCTGGCGGCCACGTGATAAGATGAGTAGTATGGAATAAACGGATAATTTAGTGAAGTGGGGCAGGTGTCTTGACGATATGAACACCATGCTCAGAAAGTCAGGGGGTAACGCTAAGGGCGTGACCTGGCAACTCAAGCACAGGAGTCGCATTGGCCCCCAGGGGGCGACGGCGACGAGGTAAGGAGAAAGGGCAATGCTGCAACATTCGAGAAAAGGCTTCACACTGGTCGAAATTCTGATCGTCGTGATCATCCTGGGCATTCTGGCTGCGATCGTCATTCCTCAGTTCACACAGGCCTCCACCGAAGCCAGGATCTCCAACCTCAAGACCAACCTCCAAACGGTCCGAAGCCAGTTGCTGCTCTTCAAGGTGCAGCACCTGGAGAGTTATCCTGGCGCCACGTTCGCGACGCAGATGACGCAGTACACGGACATCAGCGGGGACGTTGCCACGTCGCCGGACGCGACGCACACGTTCGGCCCGTACCTTCAGAGCATTCCGGTCAACCCGATATCCAATGTCAATACGCTCCGGATTGTGACTGGCGCCACGACGGTGTTTGCCGCCCCAACAACGGACGGCGGCTGGTGGTTCAACAGCACGACGGGCGGATTCCAGGCCGACCTGAAGGATTCGTGGGCGGCTGCTGACGGTTCGAAATACAACACGTTTTAATCGCTGTGGGTGCGCAGCGGTGACCGCCTGTCTCTTCGTGTAGGGGCGAAGAGACATGGACCTGGGGGCAGAGACGCGCGTCGCGTCATCTGCCCTCCGGCTTTTCCGCCCAAGTTGCTGCACAGCGGGCTTATCGTCCGTGGGTCGGCCTCCTCGCGCCGCTCAATTGCCGCGAAGGCCCGCACCCCGCGGCTGGTGAGATCTCATAAGTCCGCCATGATCCTCAAAGCAAGGCCACAATATGGACAGGATGCACAAAATGAATAGTTTGGTTAAGATAGAAGGCATTTTTGCCGATATGCTTATACAGGGCCGCTCAGGGGCGTTCCCTGGGCAGACGTGCGGACTGGCAACTCTCATGGGGGACTCTATCCTGCCGGTGCAGGACAAAGGGAAGACCGATTCCTGGCGCAGCGGGTGGTCACCCGCCGACAGTCGCCAGGTAAGGCGAAAACAAGGAGAACAGGCAATGAAACGCAGTGTAAACGGCGGGTTCACGCTTGTCGAGATACTGATCGTCGTCATTATTCTCGGCATTCTGGCGGCGATCGTCATCCCACAGTTCACGCAGGCGTCAACAGAGGCCAGGATCTCCAACCTGAAGACGAACCTTCAGACGGTTCGGAGCCAGGTGGAACTGTACCATTCACAGCACCGGGATACCTATCCAGACGCCGAATTCATTAACCAGATGACCCTTGTGAGCGACGCTTCCGGCGAGGTGGTATCATCCCCGGACGACACTCATAAGTTGGGGCCGTATCTGAAGAGTATTCCGGCCAACCCCGTGTCGAACCTGAGCACGGTCAGGATTGTCTCAGGCGGCACCACGGCCTTCTCGGCCCCGACATCGGACGGCGGCTGGTGGTACAACAGCACGAGCGGTGAGTATCGGGCCGACCTGAAGGACTCGTGGACAGACTCCGACGGGACGAAATTCAACGTGTTTTAACCGCGGTAGTTGTATAGCGATGACCGCAAGCCTCTCTGCGTAGGGGCAAAGAGGCTCGGGTTGGGGGCAGAGGCGCGCAGGCGCCTTCTGCCCTTATATGTTTTGTCGTGTGAAAGGCAGGAGGCCAGCCCGGCTGAACATGGGCCTCTCCGGGGGCGAATCCTTGAAGCGCGGCGCCTTCCGCTGCCGATAATTCAACCGTGTCTCAGAGCGCCTATAGTCACTGTTTTCGGGCCATTGTCTGTAAAAGTAGGGGGTATGGGAGGGACGAGAAATGCCTTCCAAGCATCTGCAAGCGATTGCGCATGGCTTGGTGTTGGTGGCTTTCATGCTTGGTCTGATAGCCGCAGCCCTATGGTTCCGGACGGACAGCGTTGAGCCGAAGGTGCAGGCGCAGGCACAAACCGCTCCGCGCCCCTTGCCTCCGGGGGCAGACGGCGCCGGAATCCCCGATAGCGGTCGGCAGAGACTCATTCAGATTGAGCAACTCGACACGCTCAACAAGCGATTGGCCGACATCGAACGCGGCTTGCGCGAGGGTTCCTACTCCATCCAGGTGATCAACACGAAAGGAACCGCCAAGCCGGCGGACAATGACCAGGCCAAGGAACGCGAGCGATGAAGATAGCGCGCTACCCGACACGGTCGGCCCTGACGCTGATTGAAATTCTGATCGTAGTCATGATCCTGGCGATCGGGGCGATGATCGTGATTCCGAGCATCGGATCCGCTGCCGACACCCAGGCCGTCGGGGCGGCCCGGGTGCTCCAGGCGGATCTGGAGGTGGCGCGGAGCCTGGCGCTGACGACGCAGCAGCCGTACTCGCTCGTCTTCAGCCCGGACAAGCAGTCTTACAAGGTGGTCCCCAACTATGCGGGCGGCTCGTACTCCTCGGCCGTGGCCGTGGGGCATCCGGTCAACGCCGGAAAGCTATTTGAGGTCACGTTGGCGCGCCTGAACGGAATGCCGTTGGTCACCGTTACGAACGTGAGTTTCGGTGGTCTGACGTACGTCACGTTCCTGTCGCAGGGCGATCCGGTTGCGGCCGGGAGCGTGACCATCCAGGCCGGCACCGTCGAGATGGTGGTCGCCGTCGAGGGGCTGACCGGGATCATCACGGCCACGCGGACCCGCGGCTGAACGCCGGAAAGGAGTTTGTGGTGAGGTCGCCGCCAATCGGGCTCGACGTCGGGACGACGGTGGTTCGGCTGCTCCAGGTGGGAGGAGCCGAGAGGGATCTGCGCGTCGTGGAGGCGGCCCAGTTTGCCGTCCCGCAGGAGGTCAAGGGAGACTCGAAGCGGCGGCAGGAGTTCGTCGCCGACGGCCTCCGCCGCCTGACCCGCAAGAGCCGGAAGATGTCCGACGAGGAGCTGACCGCCGCCGTCAACTGGGAGGCCCAGAACAAGTTCCCGTTCGACACGGCGACCGCCGTCATTCAGCACCTGCGGGCCGGCGAGGTCCACGAGGGCGACCAGACCCTCGATGAGGTGATCCTCCTGGCCGCGCCGCGGGCCGAGGTGGAAGCCCAGATTCAGTTGGCGTGCGAGGCCGGCCTGGACCTGGTGAGCCTCGACGCGGAGCCTTGTGCGATCTTCCGCGGATTCCAGCGGTTCCTTCACCGGCGCGAAGACGAGGACGTGACAAGCGTGCTGGCCGACATCGGAGCCCAGACCAAGGTTCTGATCGCGCACGGGCGGGACATCGTGTTCCTGAAGACGATCCCGATCGGCGGCGCGGTCTTCAACCGGGCGGTTGCCGAGAGTCTGGACCTGGCGCCGGCCGAGGCCGAGGCGCTCCGGCGGCGCCTGGGGCGCCGCGCCGGACCCCAGAACGAGGATCAGGATGCCCAACATGTGGTGCGAACGGTCGCCGACGCCATCCGTCCTCATCTGGAGGACCTGGCCGACGAGATTGAATTGTGCTTGAGGTACCACAGCGTGACGTTCCACGGGCCGCGGCCGCAGGCGATCACCTTCAGCGGCGGCGAGTCGCACAACGCGGACCTGCTGGCGGCGCTCGGGGAGCGTCTGGGCGTCGAAGCCCGGCCCGGCGACCCCCTGCGCGGCGTGCGGACGGACCACCTGGGTCCGACGCTCGACCGGCGCGGGGCCCTGGGGGAATGGGCGACGGTGTTTGGCTTGAGTCTGAAAGGGTTCTACCTGGCGGCTCAGTTTGCCGCCGATTGTGCGGCCTGACGGCTCACGCAGGGTGGGCCTGGGCCGACCGGAGGGCCAGGCGGTGCGCGAATTGGAATTTCTGCCGCAGGATTACATCCGCGCGCGGTTTCAGCGGCGCATCGGGTTTATCCGTTCGTGGCTCCTGCTGGCGGTGGGCCTGGCGATGGTCCTGTGGAGCCTGCAGCTGGGCGCCTCGGTGCGCGACGCGAAGGCCGAGTTGGAGGCCCTTCAGAACGCCGACACCGCGGTGGACGCCGACGTGGAAAAGGTCCGGACCCTGCGCAGCGAGGCCCAATCGTACGAGCAACGCATTGAACTGCTGCGAAGCCTGAGGCCGCAGATCACCGCCAGCGACATGATGGTGGCGATGACTGACCTGCTGCCCACGGGGGTGGTGCTGGACGAAGTAAACCTGGATCACCCCGAGCGGACCGGCCGCGACGAGGCACACGTCCGCCTCAGCGGCTGGGCCCCCTCGGAGACGGCCGTCACAGAAACATTGAGGGCCATGGAGGCTTCGACCGTTTTCCAGCGGGCGGTCCTGGCGGAATCGAAGGGGGTCGGCGGCCAGGATCTGGGACGGCGATCGTTTGTCGTCGAGGCGGACATGGTTCCGCCGCCGGCCAAGGAGTGACGCGCGTGGCGCCAACCGCAACGGTGCGCAAACGGTGGGCCGTGGACCGTCAGCAGTTCCTCATCCTGCTGATTGCGTCCGTGATGATCGGCAGTTTCGTTCTACTGGTCCTCTGGCCCAAGCAGAAGGAACTGGCGGACCTGGGGTCAGTCGTGACGCGCCAGAGGGACCTCGTGACCGAGAAGGTCCGCACCAGCCAGGAAGGCATCTACGTGTCGGCTCGGATTCCGGCGCTGCGCCGTCTCCAGGAGCGCCTGGACCGCCGGCTTCCTCCCGAGCCGCGACTGGCCGAGTTCCTTCAGGCAGTGGCCGAGCGGGTCGAGGCCGAGCCGGGCGTGTCCCACGAGATCCAGCGGACCGAGGCATCCGCGGCCGGGCCGGCGCCGGCCGTCCCGCTTCGCCTGCGCCTGACCGGGCCCTACGAAGGGGTGCACCGGTGCCTGGCCCAGATCGAGGAACTCGAGCGGCTGAACCGCTTCCGCCGCGTGCACTTCAAACGCGTGGGCGACGGCAAGGTTGTGGCGGATGCCGAGGTTCTCGTTTACTACCTGTCGCCCGGAAAGTCCGCGACCACCGAGGCCGCACGCCAGGGCTCCGGTACGCGTTTGCAGGGGACTTCCGGATGAGTGAACGCACATCCCAAGGCCGACCGTTGACGGCAAGATCGCGGTTCTCGGGCCTCGTGGCCTGGCTGGCTTCGTATCCGCGCAGCCGATGGGCCGTAGCCAAGGCCCGCCGCGTGCAGATCGTCCTGACGGCGACCCTGCTTCTGACGGGTCTGACGGCTTGGGCGCTGGCCGTCGTTCAGCCGTGGACCAGCCGCTTCGAGGTCAGCCCTGTCCTTGTGGGGGCCCCTGGGCTTGACCCCGAGAAGGTCCGCGCGATCTCGGCGGCGCTCGAGAAACTCTACAGCGATGTGATGCCGCAGCCCTCCGCGCCGCTTCGTCGGAACCCCTTCGCGTCGCCGGACGGCGCGGGGGCTCCGCCGCAGAGCACCCCGGCTGCCCGGCCGGCCGAACGGTCGTCGGGTGAGCCCCAGTATCGGTCGCCGGAACCGGCTCGGGCCGAAAGTCCGGCGGCGCCGCCGGCGTCCGTCTCACCACTGGCCGCCCTCGAGGCAGCCAAGCGCCTGCGGCTCGAGGTCATTCTCATCACGCCTGCCGGCGATCGGTGGGCGGTCATCAATGGACAGAACTATCGCCAAGGCGATGCCGTCGCGGGATTCCGCATCGTGGAAATCCAAGAGGGGAAGGTCAGACTGCAACAGGCGGGGACGATCTGCCTGCTGCGGATGGAGTAAGGAGAATGGACATGAAGTGCAGAGAAACCCCTATGCGCCCCAAGTGGTACAGGCACCTCGTAGGGGCCGCGCTGGTCTTCGGATGCCTGCTTGTCAGTGCGGCCGCCGCATTGGGTCAGGGTCTGTCGCCGTCCGCACCAGCGGTGGCGGGCGACGCCAAGGCCGCTCCGGCCAAGACCGGCGCGACGACTCCGGCTCCGGCCCCTGTGGCGCCAGCCACGAAGGTTGAACCGGCCCAACCGGCCGCGCCGGCCGAGTCGCCCACAGCGCCGTCTGCGCCGGCTCCCGCGCCGGCGGCCGCGACGGCCGATCCGCCCCCTTCCGTCGAGGTGATCCAGACCGCGATGGCGCCCGACGGCACCCTGGAATTCCATGCCAAGAATGAAGACCTGGCGAATGTCCTGGAACTGTTGTCGCGCCAGTTTCAACTGAACCTCGTCACCAGCAAGAACGTCAAGGGCCGCGTCACGATCGACCTGTACAGGGTCACGATGGACCAGGTTCTGGATGCCATCTGCCGCTCCAACGGCCTGAAGTGGTCAAGGGAGAAGGGCGCTATCTATGTGTACACGGCGGAGGAAGGCACGGCGATGCGCCAGGACGAGGCCCGCCTGGTGACCGAGATGATCCCCTTGAACTTCCTCACGGCGGAAGACGCCGTGAAATTGGTCGCCCCGGCCCTTTCGACCAAGGCGACCGTGGCCGTCACGGCACCCTCCGAAAAGGGTATCCCGACCGGCGCCACCGGCGCCACCGGGGCCAACAGTTACGGCCTGCGCGACTCGCTGGTGATCCGCGATTTCCCGGAGAACATCGAGGCGGCCCGGGCCATCCTGAAGCGGTTGGACCAGCGACCGCGCCAGGTCCTTGTGGAGGCGACCATCCTCCAGGTCAAACTCGATGATTCGACGAGCCTCGGCGTGAATTTCAACGCCCTGGCCGGCGTGGATTTCCAAACGCTGACCCCCACCACGGCCGTCACCGACCCGACGGCCTCCCTGGCTAACGCCGGCAGCCCGCGGGGCCAGGTCGCCACCGTCGGTTTTGCGGCGGCGCCCGGCACGGCGGGTCTCAACATCGGCATCATGACCAACAACATCGCCCTCTTCATCAGCGCCCTGGAGAAGGTCACCGATACCACGGTCCTCTCGAACCCGAAAGTGCTGGCCCTCAACAAGCAGCGGGCCGAGGTGATCGTCGGCCAGCGCATCCCGTACATCACTAGCACCGTGTCGGAAACGACCACGATCCAGACGGTCAACTTCCTGGATGTCGGCACGCAGTTGATCTTCCGGCCGTTCATCAGCGACGACGGATTCATCCGGATGGAAATCCACCCGAAGGTCTCCAGCGCCGAACTCATCGGCAACCCCGACAACCCCCTGCCGAAGGAGACGACGACGGAAGTCACCTGTAACATCATGGTCAAGGACGGCTATACGATCGTCATCGGCGGCCTCTTTGACGACACGACCACGATCACGCGCTCCCAGGTGCCCGGTCTCGGGAACATCCCCTGGCTGGGCACGCTCTTCCGGAGCAACAAGGATTCCTCGGTGCGCAACGAGATCATCGTTCTGCTGACGCCGCACATCATTGACGATGCCGAGGAGGCCAACGCCATCGGAAAGCAATTCTTCGACGACGTCAAGCGCCGGACCCTCGGCTTGCGCGAGAACTTCGCGCCGTTCGCGCGCGAACGCATCGGCACCGGTTACCTCCAGGAAGCCGAGAAGGCCTGGCAGCGCTTCGACCGGACGGGCGACCGCGACGACCTC
>Ga0307380_10010747_pt1 | contig 11503 bp, 8 predicted proteins | sample UN3MG_FD_202239 | JGI IMG/M metagenome (GOLD analysis project Ga0307380, IMG submission 202239) | Soil microbial communities from Risofladan, Vaasa, Finland - UN-3 | ecosystem: Environmental > Terrestrial > Soil > Coastal area > Acid sulfate soil | place: Finland: Risofladan, Vaasa | collected... | reverse complement strand
TAGGAAACCCTTGAACCGCCGACGAAGAGAACGCCCTCGAAAGCGAGTTTCTCGACGCGAACGGGAAACACGCGCCAGACGGTTGTTGATCACAGGGACCGGTCTGGTACTGGGTGTTGTGGTTCTGGTCCTCGGCTGGGGCATCTATGAGCAGTATGTGCTTCGTCCTCGTCAGCCAGTGGCCACCGTCGCGGGGGAGACCATACGCCGGAAGACCTACCAGGATGTGCTTCGCTATCGGCAGTGGTACTATGGCACCTATCTGAATCGCCTCGAAGAGCAAGAGCGAGAGCTGCTGGCAAGCGAGGAGAGCAGCGCCTTGATCCCGTACATCAACCAGCAGATCGGCCAGTTGAAAAGCGAGCTAGCGAACCTGTCTATGTCGGTTCTGGATGAATTGATCGATGACCGTCTGGTGCGCCAGGAATGCAGCAGACAGGGGATTACGGTCTCTGCCGAAGAGGTGCAACTCACACTGGAAGAGCAGTTTGGCTACGTCCGCAACGCATCGGCACCAGCGCCAGTGACCGATACGCTGCCCATCACCATTACGGCGACACCCACCGCGGTGCCCATGACGGAAGAGGAGTTCCTTGCCCAGTCCACGGCCTGGTTCCGCACCATGTATGACGCGGCGAGCTTTGGTGAGAGCGAATACCACGGGCTGCTCGAGAGCATGTTATACCGCGAGAAGCTGGAGGAGGTCATCAAGGCGGGGGTCCCCACTGTTGCCGATCAAGTTCACGCAAGACATATCCTGCTGGAGACACTCGAAGAAGCGGAAGCTGCACTGGTTCGGCTGCGCGACGGCGAGGGTTTCGAGGAGTTGGCCGCCGAACTCTCGCAAGACACTGCCAGCAAAGACCAGGGAGGCGATCTCGGCTGGTTCCCCCGCGAGCAAATGGTCTCCGCCTTCAGCGAGGCCGCCTTTGCCCTGGAGCCGGGAGAGACCAGTGGAGTTATCGAGAGTGAGTTCGGCTACCACATCATTCGAGTTGACGAGCGCGAAACGGATCGTGAACTGGACGCCACTGCCCGGTGGGAGGCCGAAGGCAGGGCGGTCGACGACTGGTTCGCCGCCCAACGCGCCTCGCAGGACATTGTGCGACACTGGGATTCGGTACTGGCGTCAGAGGAGTGATCTGGGCGGACCGGGACGTATCAGAGGCTAGTGGGTCATCGCGAACCCTGACGGACCCAAGGGGAATCGAGAGCTCCCCAAAGCCTGCGCCTGAACACGCCCCCTCCCAACAGGCATCCCCGTCCCCCTAAGCGAACGACTCACGCGCCACATCAAACACGTCCCGCAGGCCCTCGATCTTGCGTAGCAGTGCCGAGAGCTGGCTTACGCTCTTGACCCCCATGGTGGCGATGATGGTGGCAGTGTGATCTTGGCTGGTTGACACGTTGACCGAGCTCATGCTGATGCCCAGATCTGCCACGGCGCCGCCGATGTCGCGCAGCAGGCCGCTTCGGTCAAAAGCCTCGATGCGAATCACCACCGAATACAGTTGCTCACCCTGCGCCCAAGACACAGAGATCAGCCTCTCCGTGTCCTTGAGATTGACGATGTTGGTGCAGTCCGCCCGATGGACGGTAACGCCCTTTCCCCGGGTGATGTATCCCACGATAGGGTCTCCGGGAACTGGCGTACAGCAAGTGCCCAGCCTGGTCAGGAGATCGCCCACCCCCGCCACCCGAATGTCGGAAATGGCTCTTCTTGGGATAGCCTTGAACTTTAGATCTTTGCCCTTGGTTCTTGTGTCGTCGATCTTGTGGGCGATGTGGGATGGGCTGATGTCGCCATACCCAACGGCCGCGAGAAAGTCGTCCAGCTTGTTGTATTTGAAGAGCGCAGCGATTTCTGTGAATGATTCCTGCTCGAAGCCCAGACGACGCAGTTCCCGCTCCAGAATCTCCCGCCCGGCCGCAACATTCTGGTCGCGCTGCTGACGCCGAAACCACTGGCGGATCTTTTGGCGGGCACGCTGGGTGGCGATGTAGTTGAGGTGGGGGTTCAACCAATCGCGGCTCGGCCCACCCTGTCTCGCCGTGAGAATCTCCACCTGCTCGCCCGTCCTCAACTGGTAGTCGAGCGAAACGAGGCGGCCGTCGATCCTGGCGCCCCGGCAACGATGGCCTATCTCACTGTGGATCTGATAGGCAAAATCGACCGGCGTGGCGCTCTTGGGCAAATCCACGATGTCCCCCTTGGGGGTGAAAACGTAGACGCGATCGGCGAAAACATCGCTCTTCATCGAGTCCACAAACTGGCGAGGGTCGTCTATCTGCTCTCGCCAAGCGGTAGCCTGGCGCAGCCAAGCGATCTTGGCCTCGAGGGAGGCATCGCGTGGGATCCCCTCTTTGTACCGCCAATGAGCAGCGATGCCATATTCGGCGACTTGATGCATCTCTTGGGTACGAATCTGTATCTCAAGGGGCTTGCCATCGAGGCCGACCACGGCTGTGTGCAGAGACTGATACAGGTTGCCCTTGGGCATGGCCACATAGTCATCAAACTCCCCAGGGATGGGCCACCAGATGCTGTGCAGGGTGCCCAGCACATGATAGCAGGTCTGCACCTCGTCAACGATGATGCGCACGCCATGCACATCGTAGATCTGGTCAAAATCGCGTGACTTGGCCTGCATCTTTCGATAGATGCCACAGATGTGTTTGGGACGCCCTGATATCTGGGCGTTGATTCCCTCTCGTTCAAGGCGATCTGTCAGAACAGCTATCACCCGCTCCAGATACTGCTCCCGTTCCGCCTTCCGCTCCGCAAGGAGCCTGACGATCTTGCCATAGTTCTCAGGGTCGAGATAGCGAAACGCAAGGTCCTCCAGCTCCGACTTGAGTTGCCAGATACCCAGGCGACTGGCAAGCGGGGCGAAGACCTCGAGTGTCTCTCGTGCCTTTCGAAGCTGCGCCTCGGGAGAAAGATACTGGAGAGTACGCATGTTATGCAGGCGATCGGCCAGCTTGATGATGAGCACGCGAATATCACTCACCATGGCCAGGAACATCTTGCGCAAGTTCTCCGCCTGTTCCTCCGCGGCATCAAGGGCCCCGATATTGCTCTTTAGCGTTGCTCTGCGGAGTTTGGTCACCCCGTCAACGAGTTTGGCGACCGTCTCGCCAAACTCGCTCTGGAGTTCAGGGAGGGTTACTTGAGTGTCTTCGAGGATATCGTGGAGAATCCCTGCCATGATGCACGGCACACCCACGCGGAGGTCGGTGAGAATGGCGGCGACTTCGAGGGGGTGTACGATAAAGGGATCCCCAGATTTGCGTCTCTGGTCCCCATGTTTGGCCGTGGCATAGTCGATGGCATGGTTCAACAGGTCGAGCGCTAGAGGATGAAGTGCTTCGACCTTCCCTATCAGTTCCTGCCGACTTGGAGATCTGATCCTCTCAACCATGGTCAGACTCAGTATACACGAGGTAGCCTCACAGGGCAACCCTCGATAAACCGACAACTGCGATTCCTCAGTGGCTCTGGGACTCTGGGTTGGGCAGCAGACCGGAGGCTCACCTGTGGCCCCTTTGCTTCGCCCGCCGGGTCAAAAGGTAGATGGCGATCAAGATGCCCACCAGGTCAGCCAGCCAGTCTGCAAAGGAAGCCTGCCGACCTGGAGTAGACAATTGATGTACTTCGTCAGTGAATGCATACAATGCAGACAGCAAGATGGTGCCCAGCAGCGGAGGGCGAGCGGCCGATTCCAACATCGGGTGAGGACGGTCGCGCAAGACGCGGCACACCAGAAGAGCCAGGACACCAAACAGAAAAGCATGGGCAGCATAGGCCACGAGCTCGTCCGAAATGGCTATCTGCGGGCCCGGACGTGGTAGTTTGGGCTGGCTTGACAGCCAGAAAATCAGTGCCATCCACGAGATCATGGGCACCCATTTGAAGATAAGGTTCTGTGCGCGCTGACGAGCCGATGAGATGTTCATGCCCGGTTGCAGCAGGTTCTATTCACTCGAATCACCTGGACAGAGTACTAATCTCTGGAGCGGCGCTTCCGCCACCGATCAAAGTAGTTCATTATGACGAGGGCCAGGAAGAGGGCAATGACAAAGTCCCACTGCCCTGCAAGAATCAGCGCCGCCAGAACGAGCAAGACCACAATGTCGATCCAGAAGATAAGGCGTGTACCGTCCTTCATGATCTCGAATGATCCTGCACCTGCGCGCATCCAACGGCCAAAATCCAACATGGCCTCAGGATTATAGCACGTTTCGGCAAGCCACTGGAATCCAGGGACGCGACGGCAGGTCCATATTCCAGGCTTTACGGTAGGGCGCACCAACAAGGCCGCCTTCGGGCAAGGACTGAGGAGCGCATCTCAGAAGCATGGCCAGCCTGGTATGTGTCGCGGCCTTGCAGAGCTCAGATGCTGAGGTGCGGATTCTCCTGGACCACTCGGCCCACTTGCAGCTCAGGCGTGCGGGTGGAACCTGCCTTTCTCTTGTGTTGCCCGGCAGGCTGGCTATAATGGATGCTGCTCTGGCCAGGATGGCCTGGGCAGCAGTATGATCGAGCATCGACGAGGAAAGCGGGGGCCAACTTGGACACGAGCACCATCCTTGCCTTTGTCGTCTCACTTCTGTTACAGGTGGGCTTCCCTCTAGCGGTGACCCTGATCTATAGGCGGAGGACGGCCACTCGCTGGCTACTCTTTGCCTACGGTGCGATAGTCTTCGCAGTCTTTCAGCTTTTCACCTGGCTGCCCTTGAGCGTCTACCTAGACGCCGTTGTCGGCTCGCGTGTCCACTCTGAGCTGGGAGCCTTTGCCTGGTTGCTGGCATTGGCGCTGGCCACAAGCCTGGTGGAGGAGTCGGGCCGGTGGTTGGGCTATAGGCATCTCTTGCCGCGTGGCGGCTTTGAGCTAACCTGGCGCAATGGCGTGATGTACGGGCTTGGGCACGCCTGTCTGGAGACGATGCTCCTCATTGCCGGACTGACCTTCGTCCACCTGGTGGCCTATCTGGTGTTCAGTCGCCTGGACCTGCACTCCTTGATACCGTCAACAGCAACAGAGGCGACGCCCGCCGTCAGTGAGGCGCTGCAGGCTTTGGCAGACACATCGTGGGACCAGCCCCTTGTGGTGGCCCTGGAACGCATCCTGGCTTTGGCGCATCAGGTGGCATGGGCGCTTTTGGTCATGCAGAGCCACCTCTCCCGCCAGAAGCGCTGGTTTGGCTTCGCCGTACTCTACCATTCCTCTGTGGCGGTGATCGTGCCCGGGCTGGCTCGGCTCTTTGGTTTTGCCGTGGCCGAGGGGGTCAACGTTGTCTTGGCCTCGCTGAGTCTAGCGATCATACTCAGACTGCGAGAAGTCTCTCTGGCAGAAGCCTACGTGGAAACGAGGACACGACCAAGGCGTGCGCTTGGCTGAAAAGGGGCCGGTAGCCAAGGGTCTCGTCTCTAGTCGAGCTGGTTCACCGGATACCTGGGCTTCCGGCCTTGCAGCACACTGACCAGGTCCTCGGTCACCAGAGACATCTTTCGCATTGCTTCCTCGGTATTGGCCGACATGTGCGGCGTAAGCACCACATTCTCCAACCCAAAGAGCGGGTTGTCGGCTGGAGTAGGTTCCTCCTCATAGACGTCGATGCCTGCGCCGGCAATGATTCCCGCCGCTAGCGCTCTGTACAAGGCTCCCTCGTCCACCACCGGTCCACGAGACGCGTTGAAGAACATGGCGTCTGGTCTCATGAGGGCAAACTCCGCCTCGCCAATCAGGCCTCTGGTCTGCGGCAGCAGCGGCACGTGAACGCTGATGTATTCCGCCGATGCCAAAAGCTCGTGCAGTTCCAGGCGACGGGCACCCAGTTGGCGCTCCAACTCTGGTGCCGGCCGAACGTCATAGTAGAGGATGGGCATGCCCAGACCAAAGTGGCAAATCTGCGCCAGCCGCCGGCCGATCCGGCCAAAGCCAGCCACACCCAGAATCCTGCCGCACATCTCCCTCCCCATAAGGGAGTAGCGAACGTCGAAATGGCCCGATCGGATGCCCGCATCCCCCTGGAGTATCTTCTTGGAGAGGGCCAGCATGAGACCCACAGTGTGCTCCGCGACCGCCTCAGTGGTGGCCTCTGGCGTCTTGACCACCTGCACCCCATGCTCCGTCGCGGCCCCGAGGTCGATGTTGTCCACACCTGTTCCGTGGCGTCCCACAACCTTGAGTCTGGGAGCATGTTCCAGCACGCGTCGGGTCACGCGCCCTTTGGCGCGCACCACCACGCCATCGATGTCGCCGATCTCTTTGACGATAGTGTCCTCATCGGTGCTGCTGGCCATACGCACCTCGCCAACTGCGCGGAGCACCTGGCTGCCAGCTTCGTGAATGGGCTCATAGAGCAGGAATCTGTACATGTCGCCACACACCTCAGCCTATTCTGCCCAGGTCTCGGAGGACCGCGATGAGCGCTTCTCGCGCCTTTCCGGTGATTGAGGTAATCGGGGCGCGGGCTGGACCTGCCGGCTGCCCCACCAGTGCCATGGCGTCTTTGACCACCACTGGGAAGGAGCCTAGAGAGAACGCGCTCCGCAACGGGCTGAGTTTCCGTTGCAGTTCGATCGCCAGCACATGATCGCCCCTCACAAAGGCATCGTAGATGGCCACGACCAGCCTGGGCACAACGTTGGCGGTGGCCGCAACGGCCCCTACACAGCCATAGCAGAGGCCAGCGTAGATAAGGGTGTCTCTGCCCATGAACACCTTGAAGGCCGGTGGGCACTGCTCGATGTATCCCATGGTGTTGGTCAGGTCGCCGCTGGAGTCCTTTATTCCGACAAGGTTGTCTACCGCCCCAGCTACCTTTGCGGCGTCGGTCGGTGTAAAGTGCACCCCCGTACGACCGGGATTGTTGTACGCAAGAACGGGGATGCTGACCGAGCGGGCGATCCGTATAAAGTGCTGGCGCAGCTCTTCGGTCGAGGGCTTGACAAAGTAGGGCGTGATGACCGAGACCGCATCCGCGCCCGCAGCCTCGGCGTATCGGGTTAGTTCGATCGACTCTCGAGTGGTCAAAGCCCCCGTGCCCACCATCACCGCAACGCGCCCATCGGCCTCATCGATCACCACATCTGTGATCCGTTTCCTCTCGTGGGGAGTGAGCGCGTAGAACTCGCCCTGGCTGCCCGCGGGGAACAGCCCGAGCACCCCACTCTCGATCAGATAGTTGACAACGCGACGCAGCCCGGGCTCGTCGAGGGACTCGTCGGTGTTGAACGGCGTCACCATAGGCACTATGATCCCCTTCAGCTCCTTGGCCATCTTGATTCACCTCCCGGATGGATACGGGCCATCCCCAGTCTGCCACTCCGCCCTGGTAAACGGCGCCCGTTCGGCCGATTGTACCATGAAAGGAGCCGTGCATCAACTCGCTCGCTCGCACGCACCCACGGGAGAGTGTGGCAAACGCCGGCAATTCGCGCTTCCGCCGCAACAGTTGTGCTGTCGCACAGAGCTTGTACCAGTCGTTTGCGTTTTGTAGGGACGGGTTTCCCTGGCCCGGCCAGGACGGGCAAACCCGCCCCTACTTCATCTAACACCTGCACCCACGGTGTATCGGTAGTGCTGCACGGTCTTGGGGGTACAGCGCGATGCCTCCCGGTCGAGGAGGAAAGCGCAGAGGGAAAGATCCAGCGGAGAACCCACATATTGTGGTCGCAGCGTAAGTGGTTCCAACATATTGTGGTACCCCTTTTGAGGTCTGTACCACAACCTGTTGTTGTATTTTCGCCTGCGACACACTATATGTAGTATAGCGCCCCAGGCAGGATTCGAACCCACGGCCGACTGCTTAGAAGGCAGTTGCTCTATCCGACTGAGCTACTGGGGCGCAAAGCACAACAAGTACTATGCTTCGCCTTCCTAGCTACTACGTATAGTAGGTCTAGTACCTTGCGACACGCGCGAAGAGCACCAGGGTAGCTGCTCTACTTCGGAGCGCCCAAGAGGTCTGATACTCAGCGCATCCCATTGTACTCGGCATTCCTCCACGAGCCAAATCGCCTCGGGCCGTGCTCTGAGGCAGCGCGGATCTCGTTTCATGCCGCTCGGGCAGCGGTGAGTGGGGTGGCTGTGGGGCCAAACACGCGCCGACGTCCTGCCACGTGTTCGGTTCCTGCAGCCACATTGACAGTCAGAGCCGCGACCTGGTATCATCCTCTTGGCGCTCCGCGTACCAGTCGAGAGAGCTAGTCTCGGAGTCGGTTGCTTCTTGGCCAGGGAATCTGTGATTGACGTCAGGGCAGAAGTAGTGCAGGCACAACGCAGAATCCGCCGTCACATACGCGAGACGCCGCTCGAGTGTTCCCTGCGCTTGGGCGAGAGGGCAGACTGCGACGCAACAGTGGTGCTGGGCGACTTCATCGGAGGCAAAGCGTCGGGGCCAGGACGGAACTACCAGATCGCTCTGGCAGACCTTGCCAGAGGAAAGAGACAAGGAGGAGGAATCGCGTGACTGCGTTTCAGCCGTTCGACATGGAACGTATGATGTCCAGGTGGGAGAACGTTGTCCAGTACAACCTATCGGAGAGCGGCGTCCACCCCATCACCGTTGGAGAGCTGATGGACGATCCGACCATGGTCGAGGAGTTGCTGGCCACCGAGGTGAGCTACCCGCAGACCAATGGCACCATCGAACTGCGAGAGCGCATCGCCGCCCTCTATCCCGGGGCCGCTCCCGACAACGTGCTGGTCACCGTCGGTTGCGCCGAGGCCAACTTTACCACCACACAGACCATTCTCGCGACGGGGGATGAGATGGTGGTGATGCTGCCCAACTACATGCAGATCTGGGGCATCGGCCACAACTACGGCTTTCGGGTCAGAAGCTTTCATCTGAAAGAGGATCGGGGGTGGGCTCCAGACCTGGACGAGTTGAACGACGTCGTCTCGGAGAGGACAAGGCTCATCGCCGTCTGCAACCCGAACAACCCCACGGGCTATGCTCTCACTTCTGAGGAGATGGAGGCCATCGTGGCCGCCGCCGAGCGGGCTGGGGCCTGGCTCCTGGCCGACGAGGTCTACAGCGGCACGGAGCGGCTGACCGATATCCAGACTCCCTCCTTCTGGGGCCGGTACGACAGAGTGCTGGCCATGAACAGCCTGAGCAAGGCCTACGGTTTGCCCGGGCTGCGAATCGGCTGGGTGGTCGGGCCAGCAGACATCGTCGATGAGATCTGGGCCCGCCACGAGTATACTACCATCAGCACCACTGCGCTGGCCAACAAGCTTGCAGCCATCGCCCTTTCCCCCCAGATGCGATCGCGCCTGTTGCAGCGGACACGAGAGCATATCCGCCGCGGCTTTCCCATTCTGGATTGGTGGCTGGAGAACCACGAGGGCACCTTTGCCCTGGTCCCGCCCCAGGCCGCGGCCATCGCCTTTGCACGTTATCGCCTCGAGATCAACTCGACCGAGTTCGTGGAGCGCTTGATTCGGGAAAAGAGCGTGTTCGTCGTTCCGGGAGACCACTTTGGCTTGGATCATCACCTGCGAATCAGTTTTGGCTTGCCCGCCGATTTCCTTCGGGCAGGGCTGGATCGCATCCACGAGCTGATCGTCGAGTTGCAGGAGTGAGCCGGTCCTGGGGCCAGCAGAGGTGCTCTGAGCGATCGAGTGGGCCAACACCCACGGCTCGCGCCGAAGCATGCACCTGTCCACTCCTCGACGGATCAACGGTGCGCCATCCCCATGCTCCCGATAGCGACGAACTATCGCTCGTTTCTCCCACTCACCGGCCAGGCATGGCGCAGCGACCCGACGTTGTGATCATCTACCTTCGAGGTGTGACAGCCAGTAGTCGTTGTGGTAAGATGGAGCTGTAGCCCGTTTTCGGGCTCGACAGTCCAAGGGGCACGGCGCGAGGCCCGATCTGGTGCTCCGCGCAGCCCACGGCTCTTGACCGCCCAGCGGTAGAGCTCAACTCGGAGGTCAGTAGACGTGAATCCTCAGGCTCAGCAAGCTCAGTATACCGAAGACGAGATCGACTTGCGCGCATACATACAGGTACTGGTCAAGTACTGGTGGTTCATCGTGGGCGCGGCTATGGTGGCCGCGGTCGTGGCCGTTGTGATGGGGCTGGGGGGGGCGCCCGTCTACGAAGCCAGAGCTGCGGTGATCATTACCCAATCCAAGGCTGAGCTCACCCTGGAACCAAAGTTCAAGATCGTTGGAGGAGGACTGACGGGGCTCGGCGGCGATGCCGCAGCTCTGCGTTCCGCTTTGGCAGGCCTGGTGACGAACGCGACCGTTGCCTCGGAGGTCCTCGCCAGTCTGGGAGATGGGCTATCCCCCGAGCTGCACGACCTTGGCCGGCTGATGACAATGGTGGATGGCGAAGTTGTGCATGGCAACTTGATTCAGATCACAGTTCGCTCCAGCAGCCCGGTGACGGCCTCTCTGGTGGCCAACGCGTGGGGGGCTGAGTATGAGAGTTATGTGAACCAACTGTACGGAGGCGGAGAGGCAGACTCGGTGGCCACGATTGGCGCGCAAGCTGGCGAAGCCAGGGCCGCCTACGAAGTCGCCGAGGAAGCTCTGGTAGAGTTCACAGGGGAGAGTCGTATCGCCGAGCTGACCCGATTGATCGAGGAGAAGCAGGAGATCATCAAGAGTCTCCAGGCCGCCAAGCAGAAAGCGCTCGCTGCAAAGCTCGAGACTCTGGCCAGCTACTACCAGACCAGGCTCAAGCTGGAGCGCCTGTTGCAGGACGCCAAGGGGCTGTATGCGCAAGTCTCCCAGGGGGGAGTGGCGGGGTCGGCCACGAATGGGTTGGCCCTCCTCCTGCTAAAGGCGCAGGCCTTTGCATCGTCGGAAGACCTACCGGGTGGATTCGAGCTTCGGTTGGATGGCATCAGCGACTTTGACGTGGGAACCGAGCCGCAGCTCGCCGATCTGAGAGCGCTCATCGCCGTGCTGGAGATGCGCATCGAGCAGTTGGATGCCGCCATCGACTCACAGTCAAGAGAGCTGCTCAGCAACCAGTGGTACGATCTGCTCGCGGCTGGGGAAGTGCCTGCTGACAACCCCCTGGCCTCGATCGGGACGCAAGTGACTCAGCAGCTTCTGCAACTGAGCGATCTGGGCAGCTTGCCCGGCAGCGCGGCGGCGTCCCAAGAGCTCGGCCAAGCCCTCGGTTCGCTGGAGGAGGAAGTGCGTGGCCTTCAGGCGCAATTGGAGGCCGAGCAGGCCCGGGAGCGGGAGCTCAAACGGGCCAGAGACCTGGCTTGGGAGACGTACACCACCGTGGCACGCAAGGTGGCAGAGGTGAATGTCGCTGCATCTGTGGCCACCACCCTCGTGCGCTTTGCCTCGCCGGCTGTGCAGCCATCCGCGCCGATACCAGGGAAGACCCTCCAGAACGTGGTGCTTGCCGCGGTTGCGGCCTTTGTGGTGGCCTCTGGGGTAGTCGTTTTTCTGCACTTTTTGAACCCAGATTTCGATCCGAAAGAGGTGTTTCGCCCCTTGGGGCGAGGTGAGGC
>Ga0307380_10010746_pt1 | contig 11504 bp, 9 predicted proteins | sample UN3MG_FD_202239 | JGI IMG/M metagenome (GOLD analysis project Ga0307380, IMG submission 202239) | Soil microbial communities from Risofladan, Vaasa, Finland - UN-3 | ecosystem: Environmental > Terrestrial > Soil > Coastal area > Acid sulfate soil | place: Finland: Risofladan, Vaasa | collected... | reverse complement strand
CCAAACCACTATAATCTTCCGAAAAGTCACCTCTTTTCAGGGGCCGAAAAACACCGCAATTTCCAGGTGACTTCTTGATTCCATTTTTGACTCCACAGATGCTTATTGTGCCTATACCAAGTCCGAATAAATATCAGTCTTTTGCCGAAAGATACCAATTTCGGATTCAATGGACTATGCGCAAAAAGGGCTGACAACTCTCTCAAGTTGCCAGCACGGGTATAAAGACCGCTATCCAAGAATTTCAGCGTGGTCTGGACCGGCGCATCGGCTTCGATCCAGATCTCTTCCTAAGGAACCACAACCTCAGGTACCAACCGGTAAAGCAGAATATCATCGATGAGCACAATACCTGTGCCCCCACTCGGGCCAATCCTCTCAAAACCAATGCTCAACTGCGTTACATTGCTCAGATCGATGCCCAAAGCTGCCAGGTCGATATTGAACGGTCGCCATGCGGCTTCGGCTATATCCGCCGCATCACCAGGATATACCACCTTGACACCATTAACCTTGACATACATTTGCTCTGTAATCGCATTGCCCGGATCGCCATAGAACCACAGCACTAATGTTTGAGGCAGACCTCTTGTCCAATCCTCGCCAATCGGACGGCCGGCAGTGTTCGCGGTAACCTCCGATAGGCCCGCCACACTGTTGTCGTAAACCAACGGCACCGATTGGTTGCCGCCATGAACAATTCCGGTCTCCATGGAAGGCTGGAAGGCCTCGGTATAACCTATGGTCGAACCGTTTGTCGTGGTGCCGAATCCATCCACCCAGGTCTGATATACCAGATTGCTACCTTGTTGCCCCTCAGCAATGTCGTTGTAGGATTCGAAATCGTCCACCACAAGGTACTCACGAGTCGTGAAGTTCCAGACGTCGCCTTCCCACTTCACGGGCGTCTGGAGGTCATTCGCTTCTTCAACACGCCAATAGTAGGTCGTGCCCAGGTCGAGAGACAATGGGCTATAGCTGGCTTCGGTCGTCACCACGCCAAGCGCGGTCCCATCCGTGACAGCCTGCTGATCCGTGCTCAAGTACACTTTGTGTGCGGCAGCTTCTCGTCCCGCTCTCCACGTCAGAACCACGTCCAGGTCCGCGTCTGCAGCTCCGGAATCCGGGTAGGGCTTTCTCGCATGTGTGGGGATATAGAGGAAGCGAACCTCACTGAGACCATACTGAGTAAAGATGCCTCCCCAGTTGCTGTTGGCCGTAAGCCTGACGTATCTTGCTGTTGTGCCGGCAAAATTTACCGTGGTATTGTGCGCATAACCTGGCGCGCCGGGCGCCTGGGCAAACTCGTGAGTAGTTCCCAATGCCTGGTAGTTGGCTCCGTCCACCGAATACTCAATGGTAACATTCTTGGCCCCAAGGCCTATCGTCTGCTCATACGCTCCATTATGGTTCCAGACCCACATTTCATGAAGCTTGTAAACCTTGTCGAATTCATACTGGACCCAGGTCGGCTGGGCCCCACTTAGGCCGCTCAGCCACATCGCCCCATCTTCAGTCGAGTGCAGGTCATTGGTGTCCAACCCGGAGCCATTCGCAGTGTTTTCAGGTCCTTTGCCTATTGAAGAGCTGGAGGCTGTGGCGGTCAGACCCGTGGCTTGAAAGGCAAACGGCTCGGCCGTGAAACTCCACACCTCGCCCTTGAAAACCGTGGAATCAGGCGGCGCCGTAACTTCGTCAATCCGCCAGTAATAGGTCCGGCCGAATTCGAGCAGACCAACAGGATCATACGCGCTGGTGCTCTGACCTTGACTGCGCAACACGTTCAAAGGATTGCTTCTGCCGGCATTGTTTACATCGGCGAAACTTGTGCCAAAGTACACATCATGTGTGTTAGCCATGTCTCCAGGTGTCCAGGCAAGCACCGCGTCTCGGGCAACATCCGCTTGCCCGCCCGCGGGATTCGGGTCCAATGCCGCTGGAGCGCTACGGAGAAGTCCCAGCAGCATAAGGATCGCATTCTCAAGCATCTTCTTGCCGTCGTCGTTGACAAAGGGGAAGAACTCGTCGGTGCGCATGCCGAAGAAGACGCGCGGGCCGCCGGCAATCTGTCCGGAACCGGGGTAGTATTCAGCCCCGGCATTCCAGTGCGCAATCATCACCTTGTCTTTGCCCGCTGGTGTTGCGACCTTCGTGCCGTTGCCGGCGGAGCCCTGATTGGAAACATCGAGCCCCGGAACGAGGGTTGAGAATATCTTCACCTGGCCGTTTGTAACGGTCACGCCCCCGAGAATGGGATCTTTCGGATCAAGGATGCTCACATCTGTGAGGTCCACATTCTCGTTGCCTCCCGGCATCCATTTCCACCGGCTTTCCCCGATGAGAAAGGCGCTGTGAAGAAGAATCGGCGCTTTCAGGCTGTTCCAGAATTCGATCTCCGCCGTGAACTTCCCACTACTCGTCCTGCGGGAAACAATGATCAGGTCCGCCGCCCTTAGATCAGCTTTCGCGGTCGCGCTCAACGGGTCGATATATTTGTCATCCTCTACCTCGACAGTAACATCGTAGCCAAGAATCCCCCTCAGAAACGGCGTGTAGGCCGCCTCGTCGCCCGGATTGTTGGTGACGATGACGACCTTGTTCGCCCCCCACCCACTCTGTGCCAAACCAAGAACCAGGACAACAAACGTCAGACAGGCCAGTCTTCTACACATGAGAATCCTCCTTCGCAAACCCTGCACTAAACATTAAATGGAATTCAGAACATCCAGAAATGAAACCCTTGTTTCAAAATTCAGCACCTCACTCACAAGCCTAAAAAAAGACGACTGCACATCTTGTTTATAGCAAATCAGGCGCGTGCCCGTCAAGAGAAATCGCCGGATTCCGGGCCGCCGCTTGCAGTGATGCCATGCAACAATGGGCCAAAATGGCTGATTGGCAGCTCTTTTTGCGTTGCATTCAGGAAGCGAGGCAAATATTCTTACGCCACGGGAACAAAAGACTCAAAAACAGTGGACGCCGGAAACGAAAGGCAGCGAAAATGAGGCCAGGCATGGTGAGAAGAAGATTTGCCAAAATGCAGGTGGTATTTGCGCTTTTGTTCAGCGTAATGACACATAGCGGCCCCCCTGTACACGCGGATATTCTCGATGGGTTAGCGGGCCGCTGGGACTTCGACGATGGAACCGGCAAAAACCTCTGTGAAGGCGGCAGCGATGCAGCCCTGGGAGGGGCGAGCATCTACTCTCTCGGCAGGGGCCGCGCCTGCCTGCAGATCATGCCCGATTCCAAGCCGATGCGAATTCCCGCGTCGCCCGATTCGCCGCTGGCCATCTCTCGCGGGACGATCTGTCTCTGGCTGAACGTGGGCGGGACAGACTCGGGCACTATCCTGGAATACAGTAACAACGCGGTACAACTGCGAGTCTATCGTCGCCATCTGCAGCCGCGTTTCAGGGGCGAAAATAAGTTCAATATGGGCGGCAATGTTCTGGGGGACGACTGGCCCCGCTTCCTGCTTCGCGAAGACGCCTTTTATCCACATCCAATGGCGGTGGTCGGCGAAGGCCAATGGCATCACTTTGCTGTGGCCTACGATGACCAGGCCAAGAGGATCACAGGGTGGCGCGACGGAGAGCTGATTTCTGTTGTCGATCTCTCGACCGTCGCGGTGGAGCCTCTGAAACGCAAAGACTTGAAAGAAATCGTCACGGGAAACGACATCGCCGGATTCATAGATGATCTGCGCATCTACAACCGCATTCTGACAGACGATGACCTGCGAAGTATATTCAACTCGACCAGGTCCATTTATGCGGGCCGATCTGACTCGAGTCCCGACGACAACAAGATGGAGGTTTACGCTTATCAGCAACAGGATAGCGCTCTCTATCGGGCGTGGCTGCAAAATGCGCCCGCCCCCGGCCGCCAGGAACCGGACTTGTTACATCAAATCATGGCCGAAGGTGAGAACTCAACCATTCGGACCGCCGCGAACGAGTTGGCCGGGGCCCTGACGGATTTATTTGGTCAAGCCCCTTCAATCAGTTCCAGTCCAGCGCCCGGCGCCAAGGTGGTCCTGGGAACGCCCGCCACTTCGCCCTGGATTCGCCGGAAGGCCCAGGAACTGAACCTGGACCGAGTCCAAAACGATGGGTACGTCATCAAAACTTTGAAAGACGGCCAGGATTCGATGCTTGTTGTTGCAGCAAATGTCCCTGCCGGCGTTGTCTTCGGCGTCTTCGACCTGATCCGCCGCGTAGAGCTGGGGCAGGACACCGGCCGGCTTGAGGTCATGGAGAACCCACGAAATCCAATCCGGATGGTGAATCACTGGGACATTTGGCGGGGCTTTGCTCACGACGATTGGTTCGGCAAGAAGATCGACCCCGACAACAGGGAGGGCAACCGGAACAATTCGATCTACAGTTGGCAAGAGCTTCACACCGGCCAGACAAAACGTATTCGGGACTGGGCCCGCCTGCTCGCCTCGGCCGGGTGGAATGCCGTATGCCCTACCGAAATCAACTGGGAGTTCCGCAACAACTTCCTGGATCATCTTGACGAGGTCGAAATCCTCGCGGGCATCTTCCGGGATTACGGCATCCGGCTATACTGGAGCCCAAGCTATCTGCTTGCGCTGGACAAGAAGACCGCCGAGATGCTCTATTCCAGGGTCCCTGATTTCGGAGGCTATCTGCTCAAGCTCGGCTCCGAGAAACAAAACGGCGATCCACGTCCCCCAATGGTCAACCCGATCGCCGACACTCTGAAGCCACACGGAGGCTATGCCCTCGTGCGGACGTTCGTCTATGGCAACTACCGCTATACCGCCGAACCCTATCGCAACCTCATCCCTTACGATATCTTTGCCTCGGAGGACGGGAACTACCGCGACAATGTGATCTTGATCTCCAAAGGCAGCCCGCTGGACTGGGATTTCGCCGCCCCTATTTCTCCACTCGACGGCGCGATAAGGAAGAACCTGTACGGGAGCGAATTGGCCATCGCCAAATCCTGGCCTGTGTCGTGGATCGAGAAGTGGAAGTGGTGGATGGAACAGGACAACTATCGAGATGAGCCCGGCCACCCGAACAAACTTGAAACAACGTGCATTCTGGGTGTCTCGATGGTCAGTCCGGCCCCTGCATGGACTTCCTGCCCGCTCAATATGGTCAACTATTACGGCATGGGGCGTCTGGCCTGGAACCCGGACCTCACGGTGGACCAGATCTACACCGAATGGATTCGCTTGACCTTTGGTGACGACCCCGACGTGCTCGACAAGATTAAGGCTATTCTTCAGCTCTCTGATGACGTGACTCGCAAACTATGTATGTATCGGGGGTACCGCGGAATCTGGATCGACACCACAGAAGACAACATGGTCCAGGGCAAAACGCCGCACACAGTAAGCCGCGAGGGCATCGGCGTCACACGCCCTGATCTGCGGGAGCGCCTGCTGAATCAATACGCCTCCGGATTGCGGGCGGTCTATGGCGATCGCATCAAGGGCGAAGACTTCCTGCCGTACTTTGATTTTGTGGATTATGACTACCGTCTCTCGAACGGGCGCACCGTGATCCAGGATATCTACGCGAACCTGGATGAAGCCGTGCAGGGCGCGCAAGAAATGTTCGAGATATGGAAGAAACTGGAAGGCAAGACTGACCAACGCCGATTTCAGTACACGTTTGACAATCTCAACCACTACATCGAAACCGCAAAGCAAACGCGCAACAAGATGGTGAGATGCTTCGAAGAGAAGACCGGACGAGAACATGACGCGACAATGTCAGGAGAGGCGCTCTATCGAGCACCCCGTTCAAGCAATAGTCCGGGGGGTGAATGAAGGACCAAGAAGTTTCAAACGGTCAGCCCTCCGAATGTCTTGTGTGTTTTATTTCTTCTTTGCAGATCCTGATAATAGTATTCTACGGCATGGAGAAGTGAGTCTGAGTACTCCTGGTCATTGTGCCACCGTCACAATGACGTCAAGACACAAATGGGGCCTATACCCACCGGGCCGGTGCGGGGATCCGTAAGACCCACCGCCAAAGTACAACTCCAGACCATCCGCCGAGATGTCCGGCCACGGCTCCTGAGAGGTAGTAACGTGGATGCTTCAAAAAAGATTCCTTGTGACAATAAGGATTTCAGCACTTGACTTTGAGCTCTTCATGGGTGACCGGCGTCCCTGTTCTAAGGATTATTTGGGTGTCTTGGTATTCTTGGTGCCGATGCAGTAGATGTTCTTCATTCCGACGAGGAAAAGTCCGCCGTTTGCCGCCGCAGGGGAGGGGTGATTGCCATCGCCAAGGTCATTGATAGCGAGGATACGAAACTCAGGCCCCGCCTGAATGACATAGCTCTTGCCGGCGTTTGCGAAGAACAGACGCCCCTTTGGGTCCACAATCGGACTGGCCCAGGTGGTGGATATATCTTTGAGACGCTCGGAATAGATCTCTTTGCCTGTCGCCATTTCCCAACACTGGAGGAAGCCGGGGGTTCGCAGGCGATACAGGTATTGCCCGACGACGACGGGTGAGCTCAGTGCTTCGCCTCTTTGCGTGGCGGTCCAGCGAATGTGTGTGCCGGAGACGTCGCCAGAACCAGTGGGGTCCACCGCTACGCCGATGCCGCCCCGGCCATCGTCGAAGTACACCAGGCCCTGCCCAAAGGCCGGTGATGATGCGTCACCTTCGCCCCGGCACCACCACAGCAGTTTCCCACTGGCCGGGTCAAGGCTTTGCAGGGCATCGCCCGCCTCCTTCATGCCCGAGGCCACAAGGAGCATCTGCGGTTTATTGGTGACTTGAATAATCAGGGGCGTGCTGTGCCCGAATTCCATTTGCGGGAATCTTCTTTCCCACTTCAGGCTACCATTAGTCTTGTCGAAGGCGACCACTCGCGAGTCTTCTTTCTTTGCCATCGCGCAAAAGAGGATGATGGTGTCGCCATAAAGGGCCGGGCTGCTGCCAAGAGTAACGTCGAAGGAGTAGGGAACGATTTCCTTTCGCCACGCGATATTACCCTGGAAGTCTATCGCGGCTAAAACCGACGAGGCGAACGCACAGTAAATGAGCTTGCCATCGGTGACAGGCGTAGCAGCGGCGTAGCCTCCGCCCGGCCCACTGCGAAAATCTGTCCGCAACCAGGGTCCGGGCGGTACGAGCGTATCCCAGAGCAATCCTCCATCGGACGTGCGATAGCAGGTCACATGATGCTCCGGTATGACCTTTCTGCGGTCTTCAACATCAGCCGGCCAGTTGATTGTACAAACGATGACCGCGTGATCCCAGACGATGGGACTGGCGTGCCCCTGGCCGGGAAGCGGCGAAATCCACAGCACGTTTTCGTTTGCAGGGCCGCCCCAGACGATTGGTAGATTCTCCTCCGTCGTGTAGCCCAGGCCAGTGGGGCCGCGGAAACCGGGCCAGTTCGCTCGGGCGAGGGCGTTAGGGGTCAGAAGAATGCATGTCAAAACAATGACAAAGATGGATGACTGGCTTTCGAAAAACTTGGCTACTATCTTGAGATATTTCGTCATGTCGTATTCCCAGTGTATCTGGTCTGTCAACGCTTTGGCTTTCCACCGACAAACAGGCATGACTATACCGCCGGAGTAATAATGATTCCAATCCAAAACATAAACTCATCGCCTCCCAAGCCCCAAATCAGGACCCAACTGATAGAAACGCGACCGCCACTCACCACAGCAGTCGAGACAGTTTCCCCAGCATATATCAAGCACAGTGACGATTCTTCGCTCTTCGCATTCGATGACCGCTGGACTGAACATGATATGGCCAGCCACTTGGCTGTTAGTTGGACACTGGAGCAAAGAAATAACGAGAGAACACAAACCGAAGAAGACAGCCACGATCCCCTGCCTTCTATAAAATCCCCTCCCACACGTGCTTACGATGAAGCCAACAAATCGGGGTGACTGGATTCGAACCAGCGGCCTCCTGCTCCCAAAGCAGGCGCTCTGGTTATAAGTGCTTACCCTTCAAGCAATTATAGGCGTTTTTTACGTCAAATAACGGTTACAGACTCATTACGGGCGCAACGCAGACTCATTGCAGAGGTAGAAACAGAACAAACTGACGTATAGACTGACGTATCGATGGCGAGAGATTATCCGGCTTTGGCAGCGGTGATTCGAGCCTGGCCGGATTTGCCGGCGGACGTAAAAACGCAGATCAAAGAACTTGTCGAAACGAGCGGCCCGTAGAGGCTGGATGGCTGCTTCCTTGTGGCCCAGCCATCCTCCCGGCCGGGCCGCCCCCTTGACCGGCCGCCAGGTTGACGGTAGAATCACGGGTCATGGAAAACCTGTCCTTGCAGATCCATCGCCACACGGAATCGCTCGAGGGCTTGCGGGCAGAGATCGACAGCCTTTACGAAGCGGTCGAAACCCAGACCGCCGAGGCGAGAGAGAAACTGCTGACGTACCGAAAGCTTAAGACGCGAACGGAGAGCGCTCTCGACAAGGCCGCGGCCGAATACGAGCGGGCCCGAAGTCTCTTTGGGCAAGCCGAGGCTCTATTTGAAAAACTCCGAGAGATCAAAACCGAGCACGTGAAGCTCAGCGAGATTGCCATCAAACGACGGGCCGCGGAGCCGGAATCGATCGTGAAGCTGCAAGCCCGGCTTAGGCTTCGATGCTCTTAAAAGTGAATCCGCAATGCCGGCATTTATGATATCGGATCGGCCGCGCCGAACTGTTATAGACCGGGGCCTTCTCGCCGCAGCGCGGACAGCGGGGCTTGCTGTAGATCACCACCGAAACTTGGCTGCAAATCGCGGACTGAGTTTCCTTCATCGGATGCTCCCGAACTTCTCAACAGACGGCGCAAGCCGTCCCCAGGCGGATATTATATCTTATCGGCCATCGAAGCGAAATCTTCCAGATAGCGGGGGCCTCACAGCCAGGCTTGGCTGAGATCGGCCCTCAGATCGAATCCTCATGGGCCGGATTCTCTCATCGAAGCCTGAAACTCACCGGCACTCACAAGGAAGCGTCTGTGGAGGACGCTGGCACTCAATATCTTCGCATAGCATTGCGGGCCCGGGTCAGGGGATTTTCGCCAAGCGGAGCGGTGAAGCCAGCAACGGGGCAAGGGCGTTTAGAGTTGATCGAGAACCCGTAGTTTGGAGCTATCGCCAAGATTCGGGCCTCGTGATGACCGTACTGCCCAGTTCCACCTCATCGGGGAATTGACAGTCACGAAGCAGTTTCTCCGACATCTTGCGGCGGAACCCGGCGTTCTGGCGCAACTCGAAACTGGTATATCCTATCGGGAACATTACGCCGATCTCTTTCTCCGGCGCATGCTGCTGAATGCTTTTTATGACCGGGAGCAAATCGCTGTCTGCGGAAATGATTAGGGCTTTGTCGTACATGTCCTCCATAGCATCCGCGAGCATCCTCAGAGCTATGTTCACGTCGCTTTGCTTCTCTTCGTGAGTCAGAAAAGGCCGGCCGCACAAGTGGCACTTGATGTGCTTTTTCATAAATCGGCCGCGGATCGTTTCGACACCTACGGATCGTAGAGCTTTGATGTAGCGTTCGTGGCGGGCTGCGTTTTGCGGTTTCCACTTGACCACGGCGGTGAAGTAGAAAATGCCGGCGATTTCATCTTCTGCCTGTACGACTGCTTCGGCGAGCTTGCGATAGTTGAGCCATTTGTATTTGCGGTATCGAGGAGTCTGCTGAAGCGCGTAATACACGTTGAAGCCGTCTATGTAGAAACAATATCGGGCCATTACTCCGATGCCTCTGCATATAAAAAAACCCAGACGTCCGAAGAAGCCTGGGGCCTGACAGTCAATCCTGCCAGGGATCTGGATATAGTATCGTAAATAACGCTGTCCTGTTCAAGTCAGAAGTTCAAAAATTAGCGGGAGTTTCGGTTCAATCCGCGAAAACACGTCGAAAACACGGTTTTGGGAGCCTTTTTTTTGTTTGCCCGCTTCGCTTTTTTTACAGCAATAGCGTTACTCATTGCGCGTCGATGTGAGGTTTTCCCTTGCCTCTGGGAAGCGGAGCTGTTCGGCGGCCCCGACTGAAAGCTGGCATGGGATTCTTGCAGACCGTCTTCCTGCGGGCGTTTCGTCGGCGGCGGTCCGTCAAGCTCGTTATCAGCCGGCAGGATTCTCAGCGGTCCTTTGCAGCCCAATAGAAGCGCCCAGAGGCTCCAAGAGCGACGATCCGTCCGGGGAGGCGAGCCCCAGAGCCAGACGGCAGCAGGCTTGCGGATGGCGTATTCTGGCGAGCGGTTCGGCGTAACTGGCCGAAGAAGGGAAGATCGTTGAACGTGGGCCCAGCGGGTGGCCTTAAACGGCGGGTTGCGAGCCGTTGCGTGCCGAGCGCAAGGCCGGGGTGCTGCTGGGGGAAATGGAGGGTAAGGGTTCTCATGGTGGTGACCGAAAATCAACTGCCATCATGTCAGTTGAAACTCTTGAAGACATGGGCATCAGCGACAAGCAATCTTCTCGTTGGCAGCTTGAGGCCGGCGTGCCGGAAGAGCAGTTCGAGCAGGACGTTCAGGGAATAAGGTATGAACGGATCATGCGACGTGAAAGGATGCGGGAACCCGGTTTTCATGGGCTGGCGCCCTTGACCGAACGTCTGGGCCACAGGATTTGCGAGGGGCACTGGCTCAGGCACAAAGACCCACAGGACAGCTTCGACCTGTTCGATGCGTTCGGGTTCAGAAGGCCGGCGGGGATGCGAAAGCCCGCAGCGAAGAAGGAGGTTGCCCGGTGTGCCTGTGGCCGGGAACGCCTCCCCGGGCGAAGACTCTGTACGGTGTGTGCAGAGCAAAGGGAACGAGAGCGCAAGAAGCGAGCCTATCACGAACGAAAGAGCCGTCCGCAGCAGGAGCCTGTTGAGCAAGCCGATATCCGGCGATGCCGGGATTGCGGGGAACCGCGAGAAGCTGGCCATAGGTACTGCCCGAAGTGTGCCCAGAAGCGAGAAAAACAGTCGAACCGGGAACGGCGCCGGCGGTCTTATCGAAAATCGCTAAAGCGTGTAGGTCTAATGTAGCGCTTTTGCATCTCAGAAATCGCCGTTTTTGGCCCCGAAAACCGCGAAAAAATTTAGCGAATTTGGCGAGGGGGTAATAGGCCGCCTCGACGCAGATTCGCTAAATAAAAGCGTTACAAAAGCGTCAGTTATCCGGGTTGGTTGGTCCGACATGTGAGGGATTTTCCAGGGCCAAATCAATTAGAAAAGGGGCCTATACCGAATTTATTTGGCATAGGCCCCAAAATCATGCAAGTCCTGCTGTTACTTCCGCTACAGCGAATCTTACTCTTCAGCAGCCTCTCTCGGCCTGTACGGCCGGATGTCGTCAAAGAACATCTTACCTGAACCGCCGGGCGTCGTCACGTTGCCCCTGGTACCCAGGCCAATCGCAATTCTGTCAACGTTGGTCAGGTTTATGCCCTGGTCGGCAAAAGCCTGCAGTGGGATAACCCACTCTGACCGTTCGTAGATGGGTAGATGAAGTCCACTGGTTCCGTGGGTTCGC
>Ga0307380_10010745_pt1 | contig 11504 bp, 6 predicted proteins | sample UN3MG_FD_202239 | JGI IMG/M metagenome (GOLD analysis project Ga0307380, IMG submission 202239) | Soil microbial communities from Risofladan, Vaasa, Finland - UN-3 | ecosystem: Environmental > Terrestrial > Soil > Coastal area > Acid sulfate soil | place: Finland: Risofladan, Vaasa | collected... | reverse complement strand
CAAGGCCCAGATCCGCATCACCGAGGGCGCGACCGTCGCCGAGGCCACCGGCACGCCGACCCAGGCCGACGTGCATCTGCGCGGTCACGCCCTGCAATGCCGGATCACCACCGAGGACCCGCTCAACAACTTTATCCCCGATTATGGCCGCATCACCGCTTACCGTGGCGCCACTGGCTTTGGCATCCGGCTCGACGGCGGCACCGCATACTCGGGCGCGGTCATCACTCGCTTCTACGACTCGCTGCTGGAGAAGGTCACCGCATGGGCCCCGACCCCCGACGAGGCCATCGCCAGAATGGACCGGGCGCTGCGTGAGTTCAGGATCCGTGGCGTCGCCACAAACCTGGTGTTTGTGGAAAATCTACTACAGCATCCGACCTTCCGGAATCTGACCTACACGACTAAATTCATCGACACCACGCCGGAGCTGTTCGAGTTCAAACGCCGCCGCGACCGGGCCACCAAGCTGCTGCGCTACATCGGCGAGGTGACGGTCAATGGCAACCCGGAGGCCGAGGGCCGCACCCGCCCGCCGGCCAGCGCCCGCCCGCCGCAAGTGCCCGCCAACCGGACGCAGACCCCCCCCCGCGGTGCCAAGCAATTGCTCGACGAGGAGGGGCCGAAGGCGGTGGCCGACTGGATGCTGGCCGAGACGCGCCTGCTGCTGACCGACACCGCCATGCGCGACGGCCACCAGAGCCTGCTGGCGACGCGCATGCGTTCGCTCGACATGATGCGGGTCGCCGGTGCCTACTCCCATAATCTGCCCGAACTATTCTCGGTCGAATGCTGGGGCGGTGCCACCTTCGATGTTGCCTACCGTTTCCTGCAGGAGTGCCCCTGGCAGCGGCTGCGTGAGCTGCGTCAGAAAATGCCGAATCTGCTGACCCAGATGCTGATCCGGGCCTCGAACGGGGTCGGCTACACCAACTACCCCGACAACGTGGTCGAAAAATTCGTCGAACGCGCCGCCGAGACCGGCATCGATGTCTTCCGGGTGTTTGATCCGCTGAATTGGGTCGAGAACATGCGCGTGTGCATCGACGCGGTCGTCGTCTCCGGCAAGATCTGCGAGGCCGCCTTTTGCTACACCGGCGATATCCACGACCCGGCGCGGGCCAAATACGCGCTGGGTTACTATGTCGAATTGGCCAAGCAGCTGGAGAAGGCCGGCGCCCATATCCTATGCATCAAGGACATGGGCGGGTTGGTCAAGCCGGCCGCCGCCGCGGCGCTGGTGCGGGCGCTGAAGAACGAGATCACCATCCCGGTTCATTTCCACACCCACGACACCTCCGGCATCTCCGCCGCCTCGGTGTTGGCTGCGGCTGGCGCCGGGGTTGATGCCGCCGACGCTGCGATGGATGCCCTCTCCGGCATGACCTCGCAGCCGCCGTTGGGATCAATCGTCGCAGCACTCCAGCATCATGTTCGCGACACCGGATTGAACCTCGACGCGGTGCGCGAAATATCGACCTATTGGGAAGGTGTGCGGCGGATGTATGGAGGCTTCGAGTCCGATCTGCGGGCCGGCACATCCGAGGTCTGGCTGCATGAGATGCCTGGCGGTCAGGTTACCAATTTGCGCGCCCAGGCCCGGTCACTGGGGCTGGAGGAGCGCTGGCCGGAGGTCGCGCGCACCTATGCGGACGTCAACCAGATGTTCGGTGATATCATCAAGGTGACGCCAACCTCGAAGGTTGTTGGCGACATGGCGCTGGCCATGGTCTCGGCCGGGCTGACCCGTGCGCAGGTCGAGGATCCGGAGGTGGATGTCGCCTTCCCCGACTCGGTCGTCGGCCTGATGCGGGGCGACATCGGCCAGCCGCCTGGCGGCTTCCCGGAGGCGATTCAGAAGAAGGTGCTGAAGGGTGCCATCCCGATTACCGTGCGTCCCGGCGCGCAGATGCAGCCGGTCGATCTAGCAGCTGCCCGCGCCGAGGCCGAGGCGGCGATGCCCGGCATAACAGTCGACGACGAGGACCTCTGCTCGTACCTGATGTACCCGAAGGTCTACCTCGACTACATGGGCAAGCGCCGCGAGTTCGGCCCGGCCCGGGTAGTGCCGACGCCAACGTTTTTCTATGGCATGGAGCCGGGTGAGGAGATCCTGGTTGATCTCCGCCCCGGTGTCACCCTGGTGATCCGCCTGCAGGCGATCGCCGAGCCGAACGAATTGGGCGAGGTCAAGCTGTTCTACGAGCTGAATGGCCAGCCCCGCACCATCCGGATCGAGGACAAACGCTACACCGCCGAACATGCCAAGTCCGAGAAGGCCGATGCGGCCAACGCTAACCACGTTGCCGCACCAATGCCCGGCATGGTCGGATCAGTGGCGGTGGTGGAGGGCCAACTGGTCCACGCCGGCGATCTGCTGCTGACGCTGGAGGCGATGAAGATGGAAACAGCACTCCACGCCGAACGCGACGGGATCATCGAGCGGGTAGTGGCCCCGGCGGGGACCCAGGTGGATGCGAAGGATCTGTTGTTGGTGTTTGGGGGGTGAACGGAGACAGCTTGTCCAGATCGTGAGACGGCACGAGGTAGTTGAAATCGATGAACCGTGCCATCTGTTAACCCAGATTGACCGCAGCCCGGCAGGGGTCCTCGCCCAGGATCCGGTCCATCCGGCCCAGCATCATCTCCGCATCGTCATGTCCGAAAGTCAGGGGTGGGCGGATTTTCAGGATATTATCATGCGGCCCCTCGGTGCCGATCAGAATGCGGTGCTCGCGCAGGCGGTTGGCAAGATAGCTCGCAGCCTCGGTCGCCGGCTCCAGCGTCTCGCGGTCGCGGACCATCTCGACACCGAGGAACAGGCCCATGCCGCGCACGTCGCCGATCACCGGGTGGCGTTCCTGCAATTCACGGAGGCCGGCCAGCATGTGGTCGCCGACAGCCGTCGCATTGGCCTGCAAGCCTTCCTCATCGACAATCGTCAGCACCTCACGGCCGATCATGCTCGACAGCGTCGAGCCGCCGAAGGTCGAGAAAAACTCCATGCCGTTGGCGAACGATGCGGCAATCTCGGCCGTTGTGACAACCGCGCCCAACGGGTGGCCGTTGCCCAGAGGTTTGCCGAGGACGACAATATCAGGCTCGGCGCCCTGGGCCTCAAAACCCCAGTAGTGCTGCCCCAAACGCCCCAGCCCGGTCTGCACCTCGTCGGCGATGCAGACACCGCCTGCGGCACGAATTTTCTCATACACAGCCGATAGATAGCCAGGTGGCGGGATGATTTGGCCGCCGACGCTGGGAAAGCTTTCGGCGATGAAACCGGCGAGTTTTCCACCGCGCGCGGTGACGGCCGCCAGCGCAGCATCGACCTCGGCGGCGTACTTAATCCCGGCTTGCGGGTCACCCCGGTAGCGGCCGCGATAGGGGTCGGCGACCTCGATCAGATGCACCCAGTCCGGCGCGCCGTTGCCGCCCGGCCCGTTGAATTTATAGGCGCTAAGATCCAACGCCCCGGTGGTCATGCCGTGGTAGCCGTGGTCCGGCACCACCATGTCGCGCCCGCCGGTATGGGCACGCGCCAGCCGCAACGCCAACTCGTTGCCCTCGCTGCCGGAGTTGACGAAAAAGCACACTGACAGGCGCGATGGCAGCTTTGCTGTCAGGGTTTCGGCAAAGGCGATCTGGGCCGGGTGCAGGTAGCGGGTGTTGGTGTTCAGCATCGCCATCTGGTTGGCGGCCAATGCCTGAATGCGGGGGTGGGCATGGCCGACATGGGGCACGTTGTTGTAGGCGTCCAGATGCGGCCGCCCCATTTGGTCGAACAGGTAGTGTTTCCAGCCGCGCAGGAACAGACAGGGCTCGCGGTAGGAAAGCTTCAGGTTGGCGGCGAAACGGGCTTTGCGTGCCTCCCGGATTGCGTCGAAATCCGGCCCCTTGTGATGCGTCGCCTGGTCGGAGAGGTTCAGCAGCGCCGCCGGGTTTGGGCAAATCGCTGCCCAGAGATCGATCTCATCAGGGTTGGCGACCCCCGGCCAGTCATGACCAAAGCCGCTGGTGGTCAGCGCCAGTTGGAAATGCAGATGGGGTGCCCAGCCGCCATTTTGGTGGGGCTCGCCGAGGGTGGCAAAGACCTGCCCGGCGGCGATGCTTTGACCGGTCGTCAAGCGATCGGTCACATCCGGGTTCAGGTGACCGTAGAGGGTGAAGAAGGTGTCGCCCGCATCCGTCTCGTGGCGCAGGATGACGACGCCACCATAATCGAACCGCTCGGCCCGGTTGGTGACCGCCTCGACCGTGCCCGCCATCGGCGCCAGAACCCGGCGCCCGGCTGGGGCAAAAGCGTCGATCCCGAGATGAACGGTGCGCCGGTCACTGGCACCATAGGGGCCATTGCGGAATGCAGCGCCGGTGTAGATTAGTCGAGGCTCGGCGTAGAAGCCGACCCGGGCGGGCTCGCCTTCTAGAACGACGCCTCCGAGAACCACGGCTTCGGTAATTTGCAGCGCGAAAGGATCGCGCGGCACTGGGGCGCTACCGACCGAGAGATCCACCATCGGGGCGTCGGTCAGATCCTCGTCCAGCACCGGCGCGAAGCTGCCGCGTTTTGCCGCCAGCCAGCCGAGGATGCGCGGGGCGGCGGGCAGGGCGGGCATGCCGCAAGCCAATCGCAACTGCGCCAGCACCATTTCCGGGGCGATGCCCTCGGACTGCTCCAGGAACCGCCACGCCGGGGCCTCGGAGATCACCACATAGGGGTCGTTCGGGCGTTCGCGTTTCATCATCGCAGCATTGACGACACTGACGGCGAGGCGGGTTAGCATGAGCGGCCAGATCAGCGCCAGTTCCGCCTCGGTCAGCGGTCGGGCCGCGTGATAACCGGCCACCAATGCCGCCAACGCGTCGAGTGGCTTTTCCTGATCCAGTACCGCGTAGGCCCCAGCGATGGCCAACTCGCAGACGGCGGGCGCTGCGGTCATGTCGCCGAAGTCGATCAGGCCGGAAATGCGGGGCGTGCCGCAGGCGTCCCGTGCCACCAGGATGTTGTAATCGTTGATATCGTTGTGGATTGGCGCGTTTGGCAACCCGGCCAGTGCCGGTTGCAATCGCACCTCGTAGTCGGCGCAAATCTGGGAGACGATCTGGCGGCGCTCACCGTCGATCAGGTCGAGATGCGGCTTGATCCAGCCCGACTCGGTCGGGTTCCACTTGAAGCTGCGCGTCAGGCCGGGGTGTTCGAGGTGCGCCAGCCCGGCATCCATTTCGCCGATCCGGCGTCCAAGCTCCCGCAGCAGAGCAGGCGTTTGCGGCCGAAAATTCCCGTATGCCACGCCGTCGAGCAAGGTGATCAGCCACAGCAGGCGCGGCCGGCCGTCGGGGTCGTTCCGGGTCACCATGGCGGCGCCGTCCAGTGCTGGGACCACACGGGGCAGCGGTACCCCCGGCACGGTCATCGCCAGATGCGCAAGTGCGGTGCATTGCAGATCGACCAGTGCTGGATCGCAGTCCGGGCGCATGATCTTCAGGACATGGGTCGGGGTGCCGGCAGCGATAATGCGAAAATTCAGGTCGTATTCGCCGTCCAGGGGTTCCAGACGAGCAACGACGCCGTGGGTCTCGGCGAGAACTTCCGTCCAGTGGGCGGTTTCAGGCATGGCGTCCTCCGGGGCTGCACAGACCCCCGCCCTAACCCTTGGGGCGGGCGAAACGTCCACTGGACCTTTCGCTGATCCGCCCCAAACCCCAGCGGGGAGAGGGGACGGGTTGTGTTTCGGCGAGCGGTATTTCCTAGCCTCCGACGATCCGTGGCAGCAGGACCACCTCGCTGCCTCGACCTATCGGCGTGAACCAGGAATCGTTGTAGATCAGCCCGTCGATGGACACCGAAACCCCGCGGTCGATCTGTGGCTTGATCCCCGGATATGCATCCGCGAGCCGGTCAAGCAGCTCGCGGAGATTCTTGGCATCGACCTCGACCTCGGCCCGGCCCTCGGTCGCCACCCGAAGTGAGCCCCAGATTGCGACCTTCACCATCGCTCAGGGGCCTGGTTCACGCTGCCCGGTTCAGGCGCGGGCAGTATCAATTGCCTTCAGCACCCTTGGCGGCGACATCGGCAGTTCGGTCAGGCGGACCCCCGCCGCCGCTGATACCGCATTGGCGACCGCCGCCAGCGGCGGCACGATCGAGGTCTCGCCGACACCGCGCACGCCGTAGGGATGGCCCGGATTGGGCACCTCGATGATCACAGTGTCGATCATCGGCAGGTCCGAGGCGACCGGAACCCGGTAGTCGAGGAAACCGGGGTTCTGCAGCCGGCCGTCCTTGCCGTAGATATACTCCTCGTTCAGCGCCCAGCCGATGCCCTGCACAGCACCACCCTGGAACTGGCCCTCGACATAGGCCGGATGCACCGCCTTGCCGGCATCCTGGAACACGGTGTAGCGTAGTATCTTGACCGCCCCGGTCTCCGGATCGACTTCGGCATCGCACATATGGGTGGCGAAGCTGACGCCCGCACCCTCGGCGTTAACCTCGTGGTGCCCGGCGATCGGGCCGCCGGTGTTCGAGGCTTGCGCGGCGATCTCGGCCAGCGACATCGGCGGGAACTTGCCGGCGTTGGGTCCGGCGGGCTTGGCGTGGCCGTCCTCCCAGATCACCGCATCCTCGTCGATGCCCCAGACCTTGGCGGCGCGCGAGCACATCTTGGTAATGGCGTCACGGGCGGCCTTGATGGTGGCCAGCCCAACGGCGAATGTCACGCGTGAGCCATCGGTCACCTCGTTCTGACCCAGCGCGCTGGTGTCGGCGATGATGGTGCGGACACTGTCGTAAGGGATGCCCAGCTCCTCGGCCGCCATCATCGTCATCGAAGCGCGCGAGCCGCCGATATCCGGGTTGCCCTCGCTGAGGCTGATGGTGCCGTCATTGTTGACGCTCAGCGAGACGCTGGTGTCGCCGCCGAAGTTGAACCAGAAGCCGCAGGAAATGCCGCGGCCCTGGCTCGGCCCCAGGGGTGCCGAGTAATGCGGATGCGCCTTGGCCGCCTCCAGCGTCGCGGTCAGGCCGATCTTGCCGAATCGCGGGCCATAGGATGCCTTGGCGCCCTCGGTCGAGGCGTTCTTCAGCCGTACACTCAGCCGGTCGAGGCCGAGATTGCCGCACAACTCGTCAATCACGCTCTCGACGACATAGGCACCCATTGGTGCGCCGGGGGCGCGGTAGGCGGCCTGCTTCGGGCGGTTGGTAACAACGTCCCAACCGATGGTCTTGACGTGCTTCAGGTTGTACGGCGCAAACGCGGCCATGGCGCCGAACTGCACCGGCGAGCCGGGGTAGGCGCCGCCCTGATAACGCATCTCAGCCCAGCCAGCGGTAATGGTGCCGTCCTTCTTCATGCCGATCTTGACGTCAATCGAGGTCGATGCGGTGGGGCCAGTCGCCCGCAACACATCCTCGCGGGTCATCACCATCTTCACCGGGCGGCCCGACTTGCGCGACAGCATTAGCGCGACCGGCTCGAGGAACACCGTGGTCTTGCCGCCAAAGCCGCCGCCGATCTCGGAGGCGGTAACCCGCAGCTTGCCGATATCCATGCCAAGCATCGGCGCGCAGACGTTGCGCACCATATAGTGGCCCTGGGTGCAAACCCACAGATCGGCCTGCCCGTCGGGTCCCATCGAGGCGACACAGGCATGCGGTTCGATATAACCCTGATGGGTGGCGGCGGTCTTGAAGCTGCGGCTGACGATCTCGTCAGCCTCGGCAAACCCGGCCTCAACGTCGCCATGACCGTATTCGAAGCGCTGAATGACGTTCTTCGACATGCCGGCGGGAACCGTCTCGTCGGTTTTGTCTTTGTGCAGCACCGGCGCATCAAGCTTCATTGCCTCGTCGACATCGGTGACATGCGGTAACACCTCATAGTCGACCGCAATCAGCTTCAGCGCCTGCTTTGCCACTTTTGCGCTGACTGCGGCGACCGCTGCCACGGCATGGCCGTCATACAGTGCCTTTGCCCCGGCCATGCAGTTGTCCAGCACGTCGTCAGATTCGGCGGTGAAGTCCTTGCGCGTGACCACCGCCTTGACGCCGGGCAGGGCCTCGGCCTTCGAAGTGTCGATCGAGCGAATCCGGGCATGGGCGTGCGGGCTGCGCAGCACCCAGCCGACCAGCATGCCGGGCATGCTCATATCGGCGCCAAAGCGGGCGCGGCCGGTTACCTTGTCGATACCGTCTGGGCGGACCGGGCGGGTGCCAACAACCTTGAAGACGCGGCCGTCGGCTTCGTGTTTGTCATCGAGTGCCATGGTCAGGCTCCCCTCATCTCGTGTGCGGCGTCCATTACGGCGCGAATGATCTTGTCATACCCGGTGCAGCGGCACAGATTGCCAGCCAGCCAGTAGCGCGCCTCGGTTTCGGTCGGGTTCGGGTTCTTCTCCAGCAGCGCCTTGGCGGCAACCAGAATGCCTGGCGTGCAGATGCCGCATTGCAGGGCGGCATGTTCAAGGAATTTCCGTTGCAGCGGGTGCAGGGTCTCGCCGTTGGCCATGCCCTCGATGGTGGTGACTTCGCGGCCATCGGCCTCGGCGCCCAGCATCAGGCAGGAACAGATCAGCCGCCCGTCGACGGTGACCGAACAGGCGCCGCAATCGCCGGTGCCGCAGCCTTCCTTGGCCCCGGTCAGGCCCAGGCGGTCGCGCAGCACGTCAAGCAATGTCTCGTCCGGTTCACACAGGAATTCGCCTGCATCGCCGTTGATGGTAGTGGATACATGGATCTGGGTCATGTTTCAGCCTTTCGCCCGCTGGAGGGCAATCGTGGCGGCACGGCGTACCAGCACGCCCGCTACCTTGGTACGGAATTCAATGGTGCCACGCTTGTCATCAATCGGTTTGCAAGCCGCCGAACAGGCCGCCGCCAGCTTCGCCAGCGCCGCGTCATCGACCTTGGTGCCGATCAGGGTCGCCGCCGCTTTCTGGTCCAGCAGAACCGTCGGGGCAACGGCACCCAGCGACACCCGTGCAGCGGTGCAGGTGCCCGAGGCATCCAGGGTCAGGCTGACCCCGACACCGACCACGGCGATATCCATCTCGGTGCGCGGAATGAAGCGCAGATAGGCGTCGCCCGAGTGCTTGGGCCGCGCCGGTAGAAATATCGATTCGACGATCTCACCATTGGTCAGCGAAGTCTTGCCCGGCCCGGTGGCGATATCACCAACGGCGACATCGCGGGTACCGTTCGGGCCAACCACCCGGGCAACCGCGTCCGCCGCGACCATCGCCGGCACACTGTCCGCGGCTGGCGAGGCGTTGCACATATTACCAGCCATTGTCGCCCGACCCTGAACCTGGGTTGATCCGATCAGCTCCAAGGCCTCGACGACACCGGGCCAGTCAGCCTTCACACCGGCATGCTCGCCCAGCGCGGCCCCTGGAACCGCCGCGCCAATCCGCCAGCCGCCCTTTTCGGCGGTGATTGCGTGCATGCCATCGATCCGCTTGATGTCGACGACCAGATCAGGCTCGGCGAAACCCGACTTCATCCGGACCAGCAAATCTGTGCCGCCCGCAAGAATCTGTGCAGAGCCCTTTTCTCCCGCCATCAATGCGACGGCGCTCTCGAGTGTCCGCGGCGCTTCATATCTCATGCGTGATGCTTTCGTATCTCAGGTGTTTCGGTCAATTTTCGGCAGGTTCGCATAGCGCGACCAATGCCATAACTAACGACGACGACGGTGCGGCGTCAAGACAGGCAGCACTGGAATCGCCATTCCAGATCGCTGGTTAGCACGGTTGGAAAAACAAGGGCTTTGGTTCCGGCCAAACCTGCCTATTATCCGGCCGGGAAACACATCGAATGCTTCCACGCCATGACAGGGAGACCCCAATGAAGACCTACCAGCATTTCATCGACGGCGCTTACGTTGACCCGATTGGCGGAGCATGGTTCGATACCACCGATCCCTACAAAGGCGAGGTCTGGGCCAGCATCCCACGCGGCACCGAGGCCGATGTGGATCGGGCGGTCGCTGCCGCCAAGCGGGCGATGACCAAGGGTCCATGGGCGACGATGAATCCGTCCGCCCGGGCAAAATGCATGCGAAAGCTGGGTGACCTGGTTGCGGCGAATGCCGAACGGCTGGCGGCGATCGAGGTTCGCGACAACGGCAAGCTGATGTCGGAGATGCTGGGCCAGATGCGCTATCACCCGGAGTGGTGGTACTATTTCGCGGGGTTGGCCGACAAGGTCGAGGGCGCGGTGGTGCCGATCGACAAGCCCGACCTGTTCACCTTCACCATGCACGAGCCGGTCGGTGTGGTCGGTGCGCTGACCGCCTGGAACTCGCCATTGCTGTTCATCGCCTGGAAATGCGCTCCGGCATTGGCGGCGGGCTGTTCAGTAGTCGTAAAACCATCCGAATTCACCTCGGCCTCGACGCTGGAATATGGCGCGCTGACCAAGGAGGCGGGCATTCCGGACGGCGTCTTCAACGTAGTCGCTGGCTTCGGGCAGGAAGCAGGGGCGGCGCTGGTCGCACACAAGGATGTCGCCAAGATCACCTTCACCGGGTCGGATCGCACCGGCGCGATGATCTATGCGCAGGCGGCCAAGGGGATCAAACGGGTGTCGCTGGAGCTGGGCGGTAAGTCACCCAACATCGTCTTCGCCGATGCCGATCTGGCCGCGGCGGCGTCGGGTGCGGTCTCGGGTATCTTCGCTGCCACCGGGCAGACCTGCGTGGCCGGCTCTCGGCTGTTGGTGCAAAACTCGATCCGCGATGAGTTCAGCGAGCGGTTGGTGGCGATGGCGAAGACCGCCAAAATCGGCGATCCGATGCTGGCGGATACCAATATCGGCCCGGTGACGACGGCGCCGCAGTACCAGAAGATCCTCGACTATATCAGCATCGCCAGGGGCGAGGGTGCCCGTTGCTTGTTCGGTGGTGGCCCGGCCGAGGGGCCGGGGCTGACCGGCGGTCAGTTCGTCCAGCCGACCATATTCACCGACGTCACCAACGAGATGCGCATCGCCCAGGAGGAGGTTTTCGGCCCGGTTCTGTCGATCATCGGCTTCGAGGACGAGGAAGAAGCAGTCGAGATCGGCAACGACGTGATCTACGGTCTCGCCGCTGGGGTCTGGACCAAGGATATCGCCCGGGCGATCCGGATGTCGAAGGCGCTGAAGGCGGGCACGGTCTGGGTCAACACCTACCGCGCCGTCAGCTACATGATGCCCTTCGGCGGGGTAAAACATTCCGGCATTGGCCGCGAAAGCGGCATCGAGGCGATCCGGGGGTATCTCGAGACCAAATCAGTGTGGATATCCACCTCCGAAGCGGCACCGGGCAACCCCTTCGTGATGCGTTGAGGGGGGCGGCGGTGCAATGGACCCCTCCCCTAACCCCTCCCCTTGTAGGGGAGGGGAACGCCAAACCAACTGTTTGTGCAGGCGTCCCCTCCCCCCGCTGGGGGTACCTGTTTAGCCTGCGCCTTCGGTTTGAGGGCTCATGGTCAACTGTTCGACGATAAGATCGACGAACGAGGTT
>Ga0307380_10010744_pt1 | contig 11504 bp, 12 predicted proteins | sample UN3MG_FD_202239 | JGI IMG/M metagenome (GOLD analysis project Ga0307380, IMG submission 202239) | Soil microbial communities from Risofladan, Vaasa, Finland - UN-3 | ecosystem: Environmental > Terrestrial > Soil > Coastal area > Acid sulfate soil | place: Finland: Risofladan, Vaasa | collected... | reverse complement strand
GTTACAATTCACAAGCTGGTTCTTAAATAATTCATAAGGTAAAGAATGATTGTGCTGGAACGAGGATGTGCTCACCTAAGACAGGGATGAAAATTCACACTCAAGATGTTACACCAATTTTTCCTTGTCAGTCAAGAGCAGATCTGCCGCTTTTTCAGACCCTGACCCGAATAACGCAATTGGACATAAGAGTCATAGAGGCTTCGGATTCAGAACTTATAATCTTATGTCCCCTATTTCCTCTTCATTTCGTTTTAGTCTTTGACTTTTCAGGGTATTTTTCACTATAATACGCTTAGCCAAAAGAAACCTGCACGGCGTTTTCCTGGCTGAGTACCATTACGTGAACCTCTAAAAAGCGGTTTTAACCTAGGCGCTTTTCAGCAAGCCATTCCTAGTGTAGATAGGTGACTCTCTTGAGAATCTTTTGGTGGCAGCGTAGCGCCTTTTTACCTTGCGGGGCACCATGACTGAGGGAAAGAAGATACCTCCGATTGTCTATCTTAGTTACGCTAAAGGCGAATTAATAATCAAGGGGGGAGATTACGGGATCTCAATCTACAAGATCTTAGAGGGAAATGTTAGAATCTTTAGGGCACAAGGGCAGCGCAAGATCACGCTGGCAACACTGGGGAGAGGTGAGGTTTTTGGGGAAATGACGTTCTTTAATTTTCTTCTTGAACCGAGATCTGCGTCTGTGGAGGCCATAGATGATGTTCAAGTCGAGGTGTGGCATCCTGCGCTGCTAGCCGACGAATACAAGAAAATCTCCCCCATGTTGAGATATGTGGTGAGGCACACCCTCAATAGATTGCTCAAGTTAAACAAGCTCGTCGGTGACCTGGCAGCTGAACGGCGACAAACAACGGGGAATTTACCGGGGTAGGGCAGGAACTGCTCAAAAGAGACGATATACATTTGTTGCCAATGAGAAGGGAGGTGTTTTAGCGGTGGCCCTCAAGAGTTTCATATATGGACACATTGTCAAGGAAGAGGTGTTTCCTGATCAGGCCACGATCATTGAGGAAGGCAAATATGGTGATTGGGTATACGTCGTTATGGAAGGGAGGGTAAAGACAAAAAAGCGCACCTCAAAGGGCATGTTCACCATAGACACCCTGGGCGAAGGGGCCGTTGTGGGGGAGGTGCCTTTCCTGAAGAAAACAGACAAATTGCGCACAGCATCGATAATCGCTGACGGGCAGGTGAAATTAGGGGTCTTAGACAAGGACCGACTGGAAAAGGAATATGAAGAGCTGTCACCACAGCTCAAGAGTTTAATCAGAACCATAGCTATCCGATTAGACGAGACAACCAAAAGGGCCAGTTTGCTGGCTGCTGGCTAGGTTTCTATGATATCCGATCCTTAAGGGGGTTGCTTTAAGGCTAATTCTTTGATAGACCCGGCTCAGAGTCTTCCCTCAGAAGAGGCAACAGATCGTCGGGCTGTTTTAGTTTTATAGTATGGCTCACCGACTCGTCACCAACCTTGAGAGATAGCCTGAAACCGCTTATCCCGCCCGTCTCGTTAATGAGCGGTTTCACCCTTTCTGTACGGTGCCAAACGCGCCGAGGACGCTACGTTCCTCCACTATTTTACTCTCCTTCGCCAGAATGCCCCGTTCGATCACAATAATCAATCGTTTCCCCTTTCATTTTGTCCTCTGTCAAGGGCTGTCCCCATCTTCATTGGTTAAGTTGTCGCCCTAGTCAAGAGTCATGGGCGCTTTCGGCTCAAAACTTATAATTTTATGTACGTCCCACTTTCCGCTAAAACTGACCCCGGATTTGTTTTCGTATGTCCATGAAAAAACCCGCTTTCTCCTTCCGAGAAAGCGGGTTTTTGATCCCCTGAGCTGGCCGGGAGGATGATCTGAGCAAAATCAATCAGCCTCTAACCCAGCGCTCAGTCATCTGATTTCCCCTTAAGTTTTTCGAGATTGAGCAGTTGTCTCGCCTCTACAGCTCGAACCAATTCTAAAATCAAGCCCTGACCCCTCTTGGCTCACCCGCCGGCCACTAACGGGAACAATGCCACCTTGTCACCATCACGAAAAAGGTAGCCCTCATCCTGCGGGCGATTGTTGACGAAGGCCGTTTTCATCTCAGTTTTCGGCACGGCGAGCTTGAGCAGAAGGTCCGCCAACCGGGTTCCCTCAGGCATCTGCAAGATCACCGGCTCACCCACGCCAGTTTCGGGACTGTACTTGCGAAGGCCAGCATACAGCCGCACCTCAATCGTAATCATCGCCCCCACCCACTTTCACAAAATACCCCCTATAGAGTAACTGCATATCATCGGGGAAAACTGCCAGGCGGTCGCCATTCTTCACCTTTCTCGTGAGAGCAGAGTATTGCCAGTTGAGGAAGATGTTGCTCCCCACCTCTTCCATCGGAACACCAAGGCGCTCAAGTACCGCCCGGATGGTGTCTCCCTGTTGCACCGCTCTGTGTACAACGGAATAGCCGGTGGGATCCTGGTTTCTGGCAAAGCGTCGCAGCTTGCCGTAAAGGTAAATCGCTATCACGTTCCTTTTCACACAAGGAGCAAAGATTGGAGCGAGGCCCAATCGACTCTGCGGGGCTGAACCCTGGGTCAGAAATCCCAGACGCTGTCAAGTGCCTCATCGGGAACGTCCCACACCTGGTTGTGGGGCGGAAGAGGCTCATAGCGCATGAACTCAGGTGGACGGTCATTCGCCCTGGTGAAGCCGGCGGCCTCGTTAAAGGCCCGCTCCTTTTTGAGGATTTCCTTCCCAATGCGGGTCACGTCATCGGAGGTCCAGTCAGTCCCCAGCAACCCTGCACAGCTCTCTACCATCCCTTCAAACCCCTCGGGGATGTCCAGGATTGCGAAGGCAATAAACAGGCAGTATCCGGTGGAGTCGATGAAAGCGGTGGCTATCTGAAAATTACGCGACAACTCTGCCTTGCCCTCAGGGGTTAAAGGGTCGGCCTTGCCACCCACGGAGAGGAGCTCTGGGGCGATGGTGTACCCAATGGTGTGGTCGGCTCCCTGAGTGCTGGTGATGTAGGTCACGCCGATGCCTTTTACCGCGCGCGGAGAGTAGGCGGGCATGTTCTGGCCCTTTACTCCAGGCACGCGGATTACCCCCAGAGCCTTGCCGGTGAACGCGGCTCCCTGTCCGAGGATGCGGCCCAAGGGCGTCCCCATGCCGATCTCGTGCATCAGCTCAATGGCCTTCTGCCCGTCGCCGAACTTAGCAAGGCCGCCCTCCATGGCCACGGCGATGGTGCCACCGGCCTCGATGGTGTCGACGCCCAGATCGTTGCAAATGCGTATCAGCTCGCCGGTCACGTCCAGATCATCGATGCCACAATTAGCCCCAAGGGCCCACACCGACTCATACTCCTGGCACGAGACTTGTTCGGTGCCGTCACGGTTATGCCAGGTGTTGGAGCACTGGATAATACACCCGGGGCTGCACGCGTGGTTGTAAAGCTCCCTGCCTAAGCGCTTTTTGTTGCCCTCGAAAATCGCCTCGCCGGCGATCTTTGGTGCGCCCTCAAAGGTACCACTGGCAAAGTTGCGGGTGGGCAAGCCGCCGGCCTCGTTCAAAATGTTGATCAGCACCGCCGTGCCGTACGTGTTGAGGGCTCCCTTGGGCTTGGTTATGTCGTGGGTGCGCAGGGCCTCGGCCAGCTTCTTGCAACCCTGATCGAATAAATCCTTGTCTGCGATGGTGACGCCCGGGCCCCCTTTGTCGTCCACCACGATGGCCTTAAGGCCCTTAGCCCCCATCACTGCCCCCAGCCCGCCCCGGCCGGAGTAACGGGTGGCACGATCGCGCAGGTCGTTAAAGCACACCCCGGCCATGGACATTTTCATCTCGGCGGCCGGACCTATACAGCACACACCGACCTTGCCGTATTTGTCAATCAGGGCGTCCGTGGTGGCGTAGGCTCCCTTGCCGGCCAGATCGTCGGCTGGCACCAATCGGGCCCCACCCTTGTCGATTTCCAACATGTACCACTTAGGCTCCTTTGGCTGGCCTTGCACGACGATGGCCTTTATACCCAAGTTGGCGAGCATGGGGCTGAACTTGCTGCCTGCATTGGATTCTTTGATGGTGCCGGTCAGCGGTGACTTGCCGCCCACCGAGATGCGGGCGCTGGTGGGCGCGTCCGTGCCGGTGACGATACCAGGTGCAAACACCAACTTGTTGTTTGGCCCCAAAGGATGGCAGGTGGGCTCCACCTCATCGGCGATGATGGAGGAGGTAAGCCAGCGTCCACCCAAAAGATTGTACTTTGCGGGCACGTCCTCATGCATCGCCGTGAGGTCTGTCATATCGACGCGTAGGATCTTGCTCATCGTTCGTCCCTCCCTGTTAGGGTTAAGCGGTTTGTCAAAGGAGATATAACAATGCTGAAAAAGATCGTAGTATCACCTCCTTTCAATAGCCGTAGCCATCTAGAAGGCCTAAAGCTTCCGCTTCTTTGCGCGGATATGTTCCCCATTTGAATTAGGAATTGAAGCAGAGGTACCGGTGGAGAGGCTAGATGCCTTTTCGGATTCGCCGTAGTTTGTCGGCTAGAAACAGGTCAAGTTCAGAGGTGAACCACAGATATAGTGTGAGGGTTTGCCTCGCCTATTCAGCTCGAAAAAATTCAAAAATCAAGATTTGACCCCATTTACACAAAAGGGCCGGTTCCTAGTATCTATCAAGTGAGCAATCGGCGCAATAGGTAGATCTACTCAAAAGAGATAGAATTACACCTATTTATCAATTGGGGTGGTCCTGTTTTGCTCGATTATTTTCCGGAAACAGCCTTCAAAAAATCATCGGTTGTTGTAACCCACCCAAAAAGAGCCTCAACATTCCAAAATGTAGCCTGTTGTGTTATTGGGGGACCAGCATTGTTTACGGCATCCGAAACAATGATCGGCCAATAATCCAAGAAATACCCATCTCTTAAAGTAGATTCAACACAAACATTCGTGGCAACACCCGTGTAAATGCAATACTTGATATTGTACGTCTTCAATATAATATCGAGATTCGTTCCAGCGAAACCGCTGTATTTTTGTTTCCTGACTATTAAATCACCAGGCTGGGTTTCCAACTCTTTGCAAATCTCTTCGTCCCAAGACCCTTTGGTAACGAATTTCCCCCAATATTTGGGGTTTTTTCTCATCATCACCAGACCTACTTCTTTATACCAATTTGGAGATTCAGGACCTCCACTATCGGAATAATCGGGTGAGTAACTCATCAGTAAATATACAATTTTGCAGCCTGCCTTGCGTGCCGCATCAATGATCTTTTTATTATTATCGATAACCCCTCTGGCTGCAGATATGTCCCATCCAAAGGTATCAAACATACCTCCTTTACTGACAAATGCATTTTGCATGTCAACCGGAATAACAGCCGTCCTGTGCACATCTATTTCTATCGGTTCAGGTTTTGCATTGATGGTGACGATCTTTGGAGGTTTAACAAAACCCTCAGGTTGCTGCTCTGCTGAGGAAATTGAGGCAAGGGCCAAGGCGATCCCCAAACAAACCACCACGCTTAGGAATAGACAGTTACTTTTCATCTTATTTCCTCCTCTGGCATTTCTTAATTCGTCAAAACTCAGACCCCTAATGGTCTAGAATCTCTTTGTGGCTTCACCTGCTGCCGCACCCGTCTAGTGGCCTCCGTAGGTGTGCAGGTTTCAGCCTCTCACGGATTGTGTTGTTTTATCGGGAATAAGATAAAAAAGCCCTCCAAAGGGTAATAAAACCCCCTTGGGGGCTTTACATCGGCATCTTCAAAGGGCTCCTTCTCACGGTCCTATCTTCAAGGTTTTGTTTCATGAGGGTAGCTGTTAGGAATTCTGGAGATTGACATAGTTTACGGTGGCCGTTTTGGGCATGAAGCACAAGCAGATCTGCCCCTTTTTCAGACCCTGACCCGAATAACGCAATTGGACATTAGGGTCATGGGCGCTTTCGACTCAAAACTTATAATCTTATGTACGTCCCCGATTTACTCCTCTGACCCCAATCACGGGATAAACTCTGGACGAAAGGGCACCACTTGATTTCGAAGGGAATCTGGTGCGGTGCTTTCGCGATATCGAGGAAGAACAAGGTGAGACTTACCAATTTCGTGGGCGAAGCCTAACCATTCCAGGACTAATCACGGTGAAGGTTTCAAGAAGTTCGGTGCCACGATCGCGTATGACGCCGGATACTACTGATGCTTTGACATTGGGTGAGAGTCCAGCCAATCGGACAAGCACGACACCTTTAGAAACACGGCCTTGACGAAAAACTAATTCGCCAAAATCCTTGTCGGCGGTCAAGAGCAGGGCGTTGCGTTCATTTGCGAAAGTTACTACAGAATCGTCAGGGATGCCGGGCTCCATCTCTACAACGGCGAGAACATCATGTCCGTCTTCGCGCAAGCGATTGACAATCTGAATGTCAACGCTTTCATCCGCCAGGAAATTCACGGCGCCGCTTTCCCTATGGGATAGACAACATCAGCGCGCAGAGCACTGGCTGCAAACGTAAGTGCTGCCTGGATAGCCTCCCTCGTCAAACGAGGATGTGCTTCCAAAATCTGCTCAACTGTTTCTCCGGCGGCCAGCTTTTCGAGAATCAGCTCAACGGTAATACGCGTTCCTGCAATGACAGGTTTGCCCATCATCACCGATGGATCTGATTGTATCAATTTGTTTTTCGATTTTGCCATTTACAATCCTGCTATGGACCGGTACTTACCTCTCCTTGAAGCTCTTGCACAAAGGTTGAGCCTTTACATACAGATCCATACCGGCACACTTTTACCGTTACGCAGGTACCCGCTTAATGGCTTATCATACAACTAAAAGCTCGAAATTCAAAACTCAAAATTGCCTTTCTCGGCTTGTTTTATGATTCCTGGGGCAAACGTTTCAAGATTTATGTTTGAAGTTTTACGTTTTAGGTTTGGTAATGTTGCGTTTTTTTAGACACGGGTTTCACTTGCGCGAAACACGAGGATTACCCTGTTATCTGCGAGCTGGACAAAACTGCGAACACGGTTTTCCCCAGCACTGCAACCCGGCGGGTGGGATATCTTCACGCCTGTATGGCCAGAGGCTTTCCCCTGCCTGGCATAGCTCCCGCCCGCTTGTCCCGCAGCGAGCGGGGCTCTACTGCGGTCGCTCGAGCCCACCCCAGTGAAATATGCTTCGCCCCAGAGGAATGGGCTTCGCATTCCACGGGGTAAACGTTTCACGGGGCAGGCAGAGAGCTCAGAGATATGAATAAAAAAACAGATTCAGTGGATGTGCATTGCTGAAAGGATCGCTTAAAAGGACCATGGGAAAGCCCTTAGCGGGCAAAACTAAGCACGCTTATTTTGGTCCTGAAGGGCTTCCCGGTCGTCCCGATGGGGGTACAGCGGGACACCTGCAGCGCAAGGCTTTTAAACGATCCCATCAGATTCACAACTTACTCTTGCTCTGTGAGCCCTGCTTGCCCTGTTCAATAAACATGATAGAGAATATTTTGCCGGAAACTAGCCTGTTGGTTATTATTGATATCGGGGACCAATTGAACCCCCCCATTTAACAGGGCGAGCTCTGTGAGAGACGGATTTCCTTTGCGAAATGCTTCCAACACAAAGAACCCAAACCGTGTCTATCCGCCTGCCCCGTGAAACGCTTTGCCTCGCCCCGCCCCGTTGAGTTAAAGCCTATTTCACTGGGGCCTGCCCTGGCGCGACTTCCCTGCGATCTACTTGAGTAGCCATAATATATCCTAGATGGGGCCATGTGCTCCTGCCTTGCATACCAGGTCTGGGCCAGGGTGTGGCGCCGCAGGCGGCCCGTGTCAAATACCTAATTCAACAAACATTTGCAGCCTGGCTTCGGCATCTGCAGGGGACTCCTTCTCACGGTTCTATCTTCAAGGTTTTGTTTGTTAAGGGTAGCCAATTGGAAATTTGGAGGTGGGCATAGCTTACGGTGGCCGTTTTGGGCATGAAGCACAAGCAGATGTGGCGCCTTTTCAGATCCTGGCCCGAATAAGGCAATTGGAAATAAGAGTCATAGAGGCTTCGGCTCAAAACTTATAATCTTATCCCCGTCCCCTATTTTGTCCCGTCTCCGAATTCAGCCAATCTGGTAAATGACAGGTCGATAATGAGGATCTGGAATTGGCTTTCCACTCTTGCGCGCCGATTGAATCCATGCATCCTTTGCTTTAATAGCTTCCGAAAGAGCTTCCTCCGGTGTTTCACCAAAAGCTGAACAATGGACTAAATCAGGAATGTCAGCAATATATCCGTGGTCTTCATCACTGTAGAAGATGTTAATATGATAATCTTTCAATCACTGTCCTCCATGTGAAGATTATGTTTCTCAATTATTTTTAGCAATTGTTTTATCTGATATGGTTTAGCTTTACCTTTTACATTTTGCAGGTTTACCAACTCTGGAAGATCAGGATGTAAGAAGATATGGTGACTGCCGGAGATGCGATCCAATCTGAACCCAAATGCTTTAGCAATAGTCGTCGCTTCATTGAACCTGATATTCTTTGAACCAGCTATCAATTTCTTAAGCAACTTACGCTTATCCACACGTAATTCTCGTTAAGTCTGTGATCATTTCATTATATGTCAGGCGGTTGCCCTTGGCTACCTCTTGAGGCTAAGTTCAGTTCAGCCCATTGAGATCATAATTTACCTCCGGAAATATCTTGAAGAATAATAATTAAGAAGAGCAGAATTGTCAATCCAAGCTGAACTGGGGTGAACACCATAAACCGACGGAAATCTTGGCAGAGATTAGGGCGGAGGAGAAATTGGTTGAAGGTTGAGACCCGATTTCCTTGTGAAACATGACAGAACCCATGAATTCGCCGTGTTTGCCAAGAGTGAAGGCCTATCCTCCTTTTAACGGGAATTCTGGAGGTTCGCATGATTTACAGTGGCCGTTTTTAGTTATAAGTCACGAGCAGATCTGCCCCTTTTTCAGACCCTGGCCCGAATAACGCAATTGGACATAAGAGTCACGGGCGCTTCCGAGTTAAAACTTATAATCTTATGTCCCTTATTTACTTTGCACGCTGAAGAAATCCGCGCACACGGATTTCTTCAGCACTGCAATCCGCCTCCGTCAGATAGGGTACCATTCTGACACCGCCCGGTAGGTAGCTTCTCAGAGATTTGCTATTGATATGCACGAGGGCGTAGTACTTGGCTTATTGACGCTGCAAGCGTCGATGACGCCGGAGAAATCAAAAGGCTTGATTTCTTCGGCTATAACCAAACCGTGTCTATCCGCGTGGCGCCGAAGGCGACCCGTGTCAGAAAAAAATCAGTTCGGGATAAACCCCGAGAGCACCGGCGCTACCTTCCTCGTTTTTTTTGGGTCTAATAGGTTTCTGTGCTTTTTGAGGATCTCCCTCTTTCCCCAATCGTGCATGCGAATGTCCCCAAGTTTTCCCCACAGTTTTTGTGTTGCAAAGGGAAACGGCGTTATGATAAAAAATAACAGTGCAAACGGGCGATTAACAGAATCTGAATAACTTATCGCCCCGCACTCTTGTCTATTCCATTTTGGAGGTAAAAATGGAAGAGTTATTAAAACGTATAACAGTAAATCCTGAGATCTTTGGAGGAAAACCCATCATCCGAGGGATGAGGATTTCAGTTGAACTCATTGTTAGCATGCTGGCGCAAGGGGAAAGCATCGAAGAGCTTCTCGATGATTATCCAGACCTTGAGCCTGAAGACATCCGAGCTTGTCTCGCCTATGCACATGCTGTAATTGCCAACGATACTCTTGATACAGTGCAAATGCCGACAAATCGATAGGCAGGTGGCCGATTCAATAATGTAACGCCGTTCAAAATTATCAGACCTTAATCGAGGACCCTTTTGCATTTTTATTGGACACGGGTTTCGCTTACGCGAAACACGCTGATTTCTCCAGCGCCGCAATCCGTCGGGGGATAAACCCGCCTTCAGTGAAGATATGTCTTTTGGCCTGCAAGGCCGGAGGCTTTCCCCTTGGCAGTACCTCTCTGACAAAGGGAAAAGAAAAAACCCCTCTGCTTGCCCCGCGTGCCCCGTAGGTCAGAATGATCGTACTGGGGTTAAATTCTTGTTCCCGGTAATGGGAGGTTCTACCCCGATCGATATTACCTGAAAGATTGTCCACACTATTCCTTCGCGGCAACGATATTTAACTGGGGCGTACTCCCATCGGGTCTGAGCCTCAGGGTCGAAGACTGCGAACGCCGCCTGCCCCGCGTGCCCCGTAGCTCCGGGAGATGGTACTGGGGTAGGTGGGAACCATCGTACTGGGGTGAGAGACAGATTTCCTTTGCGAGATGCTTCCAACAAAAAACACAACCGTGCAAATCCGCGTGGCGCCGCAGGCGGCCCGTGTCAAATACCGAATTCAACAAACATTTGCAGCCTGGCTTCGGCATATTCAGGGGCCCTCTTTTCACAGTTCTGTCCTCAAGTTTTTGTTTGTTAAGGGTAGCTAACCGTGATTTTTTGGAAATTAACATAACTTACGGTGGCCGTTTTGGGCATGAAGCACAAGCAGATGTGACGCCTTTTCAGACCCTGACCCGAATAACGCAATTGGACATAAGAGTCATAGAGGATTCGGATTCAAAACTTATAATCTTATCTACGTCCCCCTTTTCCCGGGCGGAAATAATGTAATGAGGGAGAGGAAAAGGAAGTGGCCAATGATTCAAGGATCAAGGCCCCCTCTCTTTCAGAGTGATTTACTTATTTACAAATGGACGTCCCGCTCGGCCCATTTTCATGTCTGGCCCTAATCAGTGAATTGGGCAAAAGAGTCATGGGCGCTTCATGCTCAAAACTTATAATCTTATGTCCCCTCGTTTCATGTTATTGGTATCAACCAATCAAACTAATCAAACTAATTGAACTAATTGAACTACGTTCTTACGTTCCAAATTTATCCAATGAAATTTACGCAGTAAAAGTTTAGCCCGTTGAATTCCGCTCTGCGGATTCACCGGAGGTGATATTCAACTGAGGCGAAGTTTACCCCGTGAAACCTATCTATTTTTTTGTTTAACTGGGGCGTATTTCATCGGGACAATACTAACGTTCGTAACGCACTTAACGATTACAGCAGAAACTTATGATCTTATGTCCCCTATTTTGGTTGGATTTTTTAGGTGGTACCCCTTTTTCTCCTCTGACACAATTTATGATACGCTACCAAAATTTTCAAAAAGTTGACAAATCAAATCATTACACTATAATAAAACTGAAATACTTAATTAACTAATGAGTTTGCAAGAGGAGTCAAACAATGGGAAATAAAAATACGACTACCCTGATAGACGCACTTTCCGCCCGCACCCACTTTGGAGAGTTAACACCGATTTTCGCGTAGGAGATCCATATAAGGTTTTGCTTGGCTCTTCGTTGTGCTATCCAAAAATAAATACGTTAAATCAAATGGTTACAGTGCGAATATGGTTGCAGAATCTCCAGGGATCT
>Ga0307380_10010743_pt1 | contig 11504 bp, 12 predicted proteins | sample UN3MG_FD_202239 | JGI IMG/M metagenome (GOLD analysis project Ga0307380, IMG submission 202239) | Soil microbial communities from Risofladan, Vaasa, Finland - UN-3 | ecosystem: Environmental > Terrestrial > Soil > Coastal area > Acid sulfate soil | place: Finland: Risofladan, Vaasa | collected... | reverse complement strand
GCAGGTTTCATCATCTCAGGAAAAGCCGATCAAATTATCTTTCCTAAACCCATAAAAAAATGGATATTCTACGCAGCCTCACTGCTTCTAGCAGGAAGTTTTATCACTGCTGTTATAAAAAGAAAAAGATCAAATTAATAAATCATTTTTTCAATCTTTCAAGCCTGATACACTAATCTAAGCAATTTTCAACATTTTTTATCATACATGAGGCATATGGAAATTGTTCTGACATTAATAGGCACATTGTCTCTTAATCAGCAGGTTGAAAGTTCGATTCCTTCACGGGTCATTCTTTAACTCCTTATTTTTCAATAGCTTTCCTCAGAGTACAGTTTAGCCATAGTATGCTATTTTAAGCTATTTTTAACCGAAAATGGCAAATCTAAAATTAGTGAATATATGGATGGACTTCTCTGTATCCAAATAGAATTTTTATATAACTCTATATTAGTAGGATACAATAATCAAAGCGGGTGGCTGTTAACCACTAGGTTGGGAGTTCGAGTCCCTCCCGGAGAGCCAATTATGACTCTTTGTGTAAGGAAAGATTGCAGAGAAGGGGTAACTTAAAGTATATCTAAGACTTCCGTTGTCTATTTCACAGTTCTGAAGTAAAAGTTTTAAAAGTTGTCTTTTTATTTTCGGTTCAGAACTTAGGAACAGATCATAAGCTCTATTTGCTAGGCTAAGTATATAAGAAGCAGTAATATAGTATTCTTCATCGGCATCATGAAGGCTGTCCATTTTAAGTTTGATCTCTTTCTGTTTGGCTCTGTACTCTTGATGTTTTCTGTCATACATGTCTCTAGTAATTCACCTCTAAACCCCTTTTTTTATAGTGTCGGAAAACTCCGGCAACAGCGACGTGTTAGCATTAGCAGCATGAGCACACGAGCTATATGGTCTCCTTTCCCAAAAAACCGCCATCTTCAAAAAGAGCATGGAAATTCTCTTTATTACACCCGGTTATTTTTTTGCAATGCGGGCATTGAGCTTGGTTCGCAAATAATTTTGATGTGTCAAATGATTCGCTATCACCAAACCAAATGGGTGAAGGAAACCATGTTTGGCAATGCAGGCAACGGATTAAGATTTCAATGGTTTTAGACATGGCAAACTCCTATTACTAACAATGATTATAAGATTATACATCCGGACACAAATCGATATCAAGAATAAGGATATGGTCAAAAAGGGCCAGCCATCCTGCGACAGAGATCGCAGTTCGTTATTTTTTGTTTTTTTATCCCTTTTCATGCTACATTAGCATAGTCATTTTTATTGCTTTTTATTGTTTTTTACAATAACAGAATCACTCATATTTCCCTCTTTTATATTGTCGAAAAATCCTAATTGCTCAATTTCTTTGGTGATTTGAACAATATTCATTTGTGTGAGAATTCCCCTCCCTCTCAAACGTCTATCCCAATGAGGCGATCAACGCTAAGCTGTCATATCATCCCCGGGAAGCCAGGCCCGTCTGGCTTCCACTAACCTCATACGCTTCTGCTTTCACTGTCTCTGTCTTTTCTATAAAAAGCACAAATAGAAGCAAGAGGACAAGTTTTGCACTCAGGATCTTGATGTTTGCACACAGTTGCGGCAAAATCTAAGACGGACAGGTTGAATTCCCTGCTTTTTCCGTCTGGAATCAGCTTTCCTGCAAACTGCCATATTCTGCTGTCGTTTCGAGCTCTTGCTTTTGATGAAGTGAAGTCAAAGACCCTTCCGATAACCCTTATAAAGTTTGTATCAACCATAGGAACATTTTTGCTGTAGGAAAAGCTTAAGACTGCATTAGCTGCGTACAGCCCCACTCCTGGAAGCTTCAGTAGTTCTTTCTCAGTGAATGGTATCATTCCACTAAAGTCATCCACAACAGTCCTTCCAAACTTTATAAACAGCTCAGCTCTGTTGTGCTCCATTCCCAAGGGTGTGAGCATTTCCTTCAGCTCATTCTCATCTGCTTTTGACAGCACTTTTGGGCTGGGAAATTTTTTGATGAAGTCATGGTAGAGCTTCTCAACCTGCTTGGCTGTAGTCTTCCTCAGGAGCATTTCAGCAATCAGCACAGCATACGGGTCTTTTCTGCGGCGCCAGGAAAACTTCCTTTTGTTTTTTTTCCACCACTCAAGGAGAAGACTCCCAACAGCCTCTCTGGCCTTGGAATGTTGAATCTCATCCATATTAAAGCACTTTATTGTTATCACAGAGGTAGTTTGGGCTTGCCCTGGCTATGTGTTTTTAAGAACTGCCTCTGCAACTTCTGCAATCTTTTCTCCCAGTAAAGGTGGCACAGCCTCACCAATTTGGGCCCTTACTCTTGAAATGCTCCCTTTGAACATAAAGCTGTCAGGGAATGTCTGAAGGCGTGCCCTTTCTCGGTTCGTGAGCCTGCCTCTTTCCCTTCTGTAGTGATATCCCCAGGTGCCTCCTCCGCCGTAGGCTACGACTGTGTAAGACGGCTTTAATGGATGAAGCCTTCGGTAAATGAGGCTCAGCCCTCTGCCTTCTACTTCCCACTTGGTTCCCTTGACAAATTCGCAGTTTTCATCAGGAGGAATCATTCTCTGCCTGTCAAGCACTTTTTCTGACTCATTCGGAGAATCATTGCTTCCATCGCTAAAAATCTTTCCTTCAAGCCTGCTTCCGTAGTATCCGAGCTTCTTTAAAAATTTTGTATGCTCCTTAAACGCATCATCTATTTCTGAGCTGAAGCTGGGAGAAATGATGTTTACCTTTAGATAGTCTTCGACCACATCAAAGCTCAGATTTTTCCAAGTGCTGTTTTTCCAATCTAAGGCCTTTTGTGTGCCCACAGTTTCAGCAGTTCCCTCATACTCCTTCATTATCTTTTTGTATTCATTATTGAGCTCGGAAAGCGGCATGCCTTCAAAAGCCTCTAGTGGGGTTAACGGATACTTTTTGAGGAGAGAGTTTCTACCTTGCAGAATGTTTTCGGCCTTAGTCGTTATTGATTTTTTCTTCCAATCATCTTCAATAAAGTCTTCACGAACTCCTATAACAATCAGCCTTCTCCTCCTTTGAGGAACTCCCAAACATGCTGAATCAACAACATCTGAGAATATGAGTTCATAGTTTTTTACGTTGTTTATGAAGCTGTTCCCCACTATGCTTCTTATCTCTTTCCACCTTATGTCCAGCTTTGAAAAGTCTTCCAGTATGACCCTGTACGCACTGCCCTTGTTAGCACTTTTCAGCCCTGGAACATTCTCAAAGACAAAAATCTTCGGCTGGGAATGTATGAGTGCTCTGACAAAGTGGGTGTACAGCCTTCCCCTCTTTACTGCTATTCCCTGCCTCTCTATTTGAGGCCCCCGAACTACTGAAAAGTCCTGGCATGGGGGGCCGCCTACCACCACATCTGCATTTTCGTTGTTGAAAAGGTCAAAATCCACTTCTGCAACATCTCCCAAAAGGTATAGAGGAAGTTTTGCATCTGAAGAAATTTCAGCAATGCTGATAACCTTGTGGCGAAAATTCTTGGCATAAGTCTCTGCTGGAGCAGGGAGAATATCATTTGCCAAAAGGAGCCTAAATCTTTTTGAGAGACTGAAGCCTAAATCCATGCCCCCAGCTCCAGAGAAAAGGGAAAATACGTTAAATTTGTTTCGGTTCATCCTTCACCTTCTACAGCATTTCAATAAGACGGAGCCATTTTTCTTCTCCGTACTGCAAGCCTCCAGAATGAGCGAAAAAGTGCTGGCCTGAGAAAGAGTCGATGATAGGGTCTATCTTGATTGGCACGCTTCCACTTGGGTCAATTTCTCGAATTTCCTGAAGGCTTCTAAGATTATCAGGAGTAAAAAGACCTATTCCTTGGGAAATTACTATCCTCATCCTAGTCCTTCCCCTCAATCTTGCATTTATCATGTGTATGGGAAGATTAACGTCGCTCTTGTACAGGAATCCTGCAATGTAGGCTGGAAGCGGTTCAAACTCTGGAATTTCATTCCAAAGCTTTCTTGCATCGTCGTCGTCTAATTCTCCGAGATTTTTCGCTTTAACAAAAAGCTTGTCTTTCAAAAAGCTGATAGCTTTAAGAAATGCTAAAAAATGCTGCCTCAAGATGCCTATTTTGACCAGCACAAAAACATCGGAATGCTCAAACTGTGCTCCTGGTAAATCAAGCCACCTTCCATTGAACTTTGTAGTTTTTATGCTTATCTTGAGGCTCGGCTTCCTCCACTTTTCATCAGGTCTTCTCACTTCTGCTATATCAGTTGGAAGAAATTTTGTGAGCTCCCCTCTGCTTGTGTCCAGTTTTGTTTCTGCCCCGAAGCGCTTCTGCAAAAATTTTGAAAGGGCAATCTCACCCAAGAAACCCCTTGCTGTATCAGTCCAGACCTGCCCCATATCCCGTTGACGTGAGCTTCCAAAATCAGTTCCTGCAAAACGGGGAGCCAGCCAGAGAGCTCTTACAAGTGCCCTTGAGTAGTCATCTTTATCCAGCCACAGGAATTGATACTTAAACCTTTCAAGCCAGGTTTCAAAATCACCTTCTATCTCTAAAGCTTCCTCTGCTCCTCTTAAAAGCTGTGTTTCAAGACTTTGTACGGACTCATCATCACTAATTTTCTCTTTTAGGATGCTTCCTATCTCAGAATTGAATAATTCTTTTTCCTGAGGCATGATGAATACCTCCATTTTTGACTTTTTATCTTAACATAACATAAAGTTGTTTGAATTATAAGAAAATTAATCTTTTGAGAAAAGCTACTATTGAAAAGCGTCTATCTTTTGAGGCGCAATCTCAGGCTCAGCCGTCCTTTTCATCGTCGGGAAGTGAGGGAGGCCGATAGGCCTTCCCCTTCCGGTCGTCTCAATATCGAAAAAATTCTCCCACACTTCGATTCTAAGCCATGTTCTCCGGCCATGAAATTGGTCATATAAACACTCGTATAGTCCAAATCGCAATTTTTTCTCTTTCCACTGAAAAACCAGGCCCTGAAAGCCCTGTAGATTGGAGATCTCGAGGTAGTCAAGGTGATTCTCTGGGGATTTTGGCAGGACTAAACCACTCGGGAGATCCACCGGCTTCAAATAGTATAAATAAAATATCAATAAACATTCATTCTTGTGGGTATTCATCTTCGTGAGCTTCAGTTATTGCTATATTCAAAAAGAAACAAGATTCCTTCTGGATGGATTCCATTTCAGCTTGATCTTTCTCTGTCAAATTTGGTTTATGAAGGTAATACAAATCAAATGATTGAACAATTCCTGGCTTATATTGCTCAGTGGCTATCCCTATCACAGTTTTTATTTGATGAATCAATCCTCTTGCAATGAAGCAACGAGCACCCAACTCCGCAATTCTATACTTGCGCTTGATAGTATGAGGTATTGCCAAGAATAAATACAACATTCCAGATGGAGAAGGTAGCATTCTGGCTCTTATTTTATTCTGAGAGGACAGATGGATAAATTCAATAAAAGATTTTCCGATTATTCTGCGACTAAACCTGTCTTCTCTAGCCATTATCCTTAGTACCAATTCACCATTATCAGGAGTATTACTGAACGCTAGATTTCCTCTTGCTACATGCTGACCTATATCATCTATCAGTCTATCCCATGCATAGCTTATCTCATCCTGCTCTTTTTTTCTTTTATATTCTGGCTTATTGATGAAAGAATTCCAGATATCTCCGTCAATAACGATAGTGTCCACATTTGATGGAAACTTCTTTCCAGAATGGAGATAAATGGCAAGAAGATTCTCTTCACCTGCCAAAAAGGGTGTCTCTACTCCAGACTCGTAAAGGTTTTCTTTCCCTGATAGGTATTTTATTAAATCTGATATAGTATCAAGTTCTTGAAGTACTATGCTAAAGGAAATCTCGTCAAACACATGTATAAAACCCTTTCCAAAATCTCCATAAATAATGGGAACTTTATTTTCTCCTCCTAATGCAACCGCCACACGATGGATAATCTGATTTTCTCCTTTTGGGAGAGACAGTCCCTGCGTTCCGTCTTTCTGAATAACATGGGCTGAAGTTCTTAGCCAACGTTCGGCCCCATATATTTGTTTTGAGGATTCCTCTATAGCTCGCCGGTTCCAGCGTTTCCAATCTGTAGTGACATCTCCACTATCAGAGACTTTTATTTCTTTTACACTAAAGATGATGATATGGGGCTCGCAGACAACATAGATGTCGCACAGTTCTTTGCTATCTTTTCCTAGCGGATTCGCATAGCTCCATAAGGACAGAAAGGTTTTTTTGCATACGTTGAATACAAATTCTTCTGCCTTATTTTTCATGATCTCGGCCGCCCTCTAATTATATGATGAAAAATTGAAGTATCAAATTTAATTAATAAAAAGGTATAGCCTGAGGCATCCGGGCCCGGCGGTATCTTTGAACCGTTACCCCACTTCCCGGTTATGTGATATAATAAAAATGGATCTCTCAAGCTGGTCGGAGAGAGCTCCCACTTTATGGTTCACATCATAAGCCCCCTTTTGCTGACAACGACCGGGAGCTCTTTCAAAACACTTCACTTTACAGAAATTCCCTGTAGACCCATATCTCGCAGTCTTCAAGGTCAAAACCGACCTCGACCTTTCTCCTTATGCTCTCTATTTCATCCCAAGCCGGGAATCTCTTCATAATCTTTTCCTACCTTTTTTGAGAATAATTTCTGCTGGCCCTTATGCCAGCTTCCCATTCCCTTATACTAAAAAATAGCTGTTTTGTTTTCGGTTTTCTCCAGCCAAGAAACCTTCTGTCTTTGAATTCATTCCAGTTTTCAATCTCTATTTTTCATAAGGACTTTTTGTTCCATAGATCTCACACTCCTTATTTTTCCGAGGAAAGCCCCAGCGACTTCCGGGCTATTCTTCCCTTAAAGCGGAAGTATGACATTGGGAAAGCATATGGAAAACGGAGGGAATAATTAATGCTCCCGAAGGGAGAAAATCACATTATGCCTACAGCGCATGCTTAAGTGATTTTTACAAAGTATATTTACGATACCTTTTCCAGTAAATTTTCTGCTCTTAATCTTAGCTTTTGATCAGGATCATTCTCAGCAACATAAATAATGATCTCTTTTCCTAATTCTTTATCAACATCTAGTATTCTTTCAATTTTATCGAAGGTAGCAATACGAATTATAACATCTAAATCTTTAATCAATCTCCAGATAATTACCTTAGCTTTTTCATAAAGTCTTTTATCCCGTAAAATTTCGATAAGACAATCTACTGAATCTTCTTTTGCAATTGGCCTTCTTACATTCTTATCTTTCTCTTCTCCTATGAAATGTTCCATTAATTCAAGAGTTTTTTCCTGTGATTTTTTACAAAAATGCTTTACATTTCTCGCCAGACAAATCTGAATGTATCTATTTGGACTCTCCTTAAGTTCCTCAAATGATTCCAACGCCTTGTCTGGATCAGTTTTAATAATATCTAAAAGCTTCCATAGTTCTGACACTGCATCTTCTTCATCTCTTCCAAACTTCATTTCTCGCATATCTTCTTTTAATTTAGAAAATATCCTCTCTGCATCTTTAACTTTGGATTTCCTCTTCAATTCTTCCTGCACTTCTACTATTGCAAAAATAGTGAATATCTCGTCTCCTTCTTCTATCTGAATGTTTTTCTTCACGAATTCTTTTTCCCTTTTAACTAGGTGGGATAATTCTTCAATTGTTCTTCTTCTGTTATCTGTTTTCCATCTTTTATCCCAATCTTTTCTTAATATTTCGACAATTTCTTTACTCTCTTCCAAATCCATCTTAAACAATGCAGGGAGAGCCTCAGCAATTCTTCTTCTCATTTCGTAATTATCAATCTTTTTACAGATTCTTTTTAAGCATTCAAAAAATTCTTCTATCGGATCTATCTTCAATTTTTCCCATCTTCCCGAAATTAATATGCCTAATAATTCATCAATTTTTGGATCGTCTTCTTCTAACAAATATTTTGCGGTAAAGCTAATCAGCATCGTCTTGTTTCTCTGTCTAATCCAAAAAAAGTAAAATCCAAAAAGCACTAACAATACACCTAAACATGCTTCATAAAAAGAAGTCCAAGAGACATCACATAAAAGACATAATAATAAGGCCACAACAAGAATTAATACTGCTACCAAAATTGTAAGGATTTCAACGAGAATGCCTTCTCTTTTCCTTAGCCATCTTCTAATCTTTGCCTTGAATGACAATTCTTAGACCTCCAATCTGCCAGTCTTTAGGTACTTCGATATTTTTAAAGCTATCTCTTCCTGCTCTAGCCAATCTCCATAAACTATTCCTTTTGGAATTAAATCATTTATCATTTTTCTTATTCTCTTGTCTATCCTTCTTTTAACCCAGGACTTCGCAAATGGAGTTTGGGGTAATGGAATAAAAGTATGCGCATGTATTCTTGCTCCTGATTCAACTAAATAGTTTATCATTTTTATAGTGAGTTCTATATCTTCTATCGTCTCGTCTGGCAAGCCAAAAATAAAATCCACATTTGCTTTAAGTCCTGCGTTCAATGTTAATTCCACTGAAGTATATATATCTGCGACTGTATGTTCTCTATGGCATAAATCTAAAACTCGTTGACTACCTGATTGAGCGCCAATTATCAAGTTATCATTATCTGCGTATTTCAGGACCAAATCTACCGTTTCCTCAGTTACATGCTCAGGTCTAACCTCGGAAGGGAAAGATCCGAAAAATATTTTCCCATCTGAATTAAGAATTTTCCTTATGCCACTAAGCAATTCTTCTAATTTATCAATATTCAGCTCTTTTCCATCTGGGGACCCGTAAGAAAAAGAATTCGGTGTAATAAATCTTATATCTTTTAAATTTCTGCTCTTCATTACTTCTACATATTTACATATATTTTCGACACTTCTGTGTCGCACACGTCCTCCAAATATATGAGGAGTCTGGCAGAAATAGCAGACAAAAGGACAGCCTCTTGTTATTTCAATCGGCCCGAACTTTGAATGATCAACAGCAAAGGGGGGAAAATCGTCTAAGTTGATTGGAGTTCTTCGTCCAGTAAAGCAGAATTTTTCTTCGTTGTCGTAATATGAAATTCCCTTGATACTTTTATAGTCATCATTCTCGTCAATCGCCTTAAGGATTTCAATGATCGTTTCTTCCCCCTCTCCTCGAACAACTACATCAAAACCCATATCAAGAGTTCCATTTGGATCTCCCGTAGGATGAGGTCCTCCTGCAATATACAAAGGTTTATTTCCAAATCTTTTTCTAAGGCTTTTAATTAATCTATTCTCATCCCATATCTGAGTTGTGTGAAAAGATATTCCAATTACCAAATTTTCATATTCTCCTATTACTTTTTCTACTTCAGAAAACAAGCCATTCTCTTTCCGTGGAAAAGAAATATTTAAATCATCGAAATAATCATTTGTTTCAAGCGCGCCCACTAAAGCATTAAAGCTGCACTTATTTGGCCTGTTATAATACAAGATGAGAGATGTCTTTTTATTCATTTGGAAAGTCTCAATTTTATCTAGAACTCGTAATATGATCCTTGAAAAACATATTTCAATAACTTATTTTATAATACTCCGTTTTACATCATTTAGTCCATAGTATAAAATCAATATCTCATTTATGGGGACAAATTGTGGACATAAGCATGCCAAAACAGACAAAAACTGTCTGTTTATGCTTGTTTTCGTTTAGTTTGTCCTGGTTGCGGTAATTTACTCAGTTCAAAGGCGTTAGAGTCAAAAAGAGTGCCGAGGGCCGGACTCGAACCTGCAACCTAGTGGCTAATAGCCACCCACTCTGCTCCATAAATGCTATGAAATTTTTTTGTATATCAGAGGAGTGGTTATCACATTAAACCTAGCTCATAGGGGGCAATGGGTCTTTTTCAGCTTTCCCCTGAAAAAGTGCTTCTAAGAAGAAATCCAAGGTGAAAGAAATAGTTGACTAATATAGAATCAATAACAGCCAGTAGCTAACTGCTGTCTCTGCTATCTCGCACTCTCGCCTTCATATTCACTTGCCCCTCGAGCGCTTTTTTGAAGCTCTTGCTCTGTTAACTTCTCAACCTCTTGACCAAGTGAAATATCCGAAAATCTCAGAGTTAGGAAATGCTCTGAAGGTGAAACCCTCACTCCCCATACACCGATAATCCTGCGATTTAGAAAGCGATCTAAATAGTCATGGAAGAACATGATTACTGGAATCACCAGAACCAATGAAATGAGAATGCCCAAGATACCTAAAATGATAACCATAACAGATATGAAAAACAAACCTGTGATTGTATAAATTATGATTCCCCCACCTTTCCGTACTCGATAGCAGCGCCGGCATATAGGGGCTTGAACGCCGTGCTCTGTACTAAGGAACGACATGACAGTAATCTCATAGGTTTTGTTAGCGATACCATTACATCGTGTACATCTTTGTGGAAAGCGGATGTACGCACCATAAAGCTTTGCTTCATGAAATCGAGCCATTATAAAACAAACCTCCTTTATCCCTCGAAGTCCAAGGTCACCCTTCTATCAATAATATGCAACAGCCAAGCTGTAATCTAAATTATTGGAATTTCTTTTTTAGCTACTAACAATTTTTTCCCATTTTCGTTCAATTTCCACCTTCTGAGCTACTTTATCTACAATAATACATAGAATAAACATATCCAGTCAATAAAAATCCGCAAGAAATAGAGAATTTCATAGAATTGGCCTGTATAAAGCGTATTAAGAGTAGAGATCACCATTAATTGCTGATCTAGGACTTCGGACTTTCATACATATTCTGATCTTTCCTCAGCTACCATATTTAGCTGAGCTTTGGGAGGGGGTGGTCTCTCTGCCTTAAAGGTCAGTTTGAGGTGGTTGATTATCTTGTCTATGACTTTATGATCTTCTATAAATGAGATAACCTTCATCTGCCCACCGCATTTTGGACAGATTAGAGGATCGATCTCATATACCTTGCGTATCATCTCAGCCCATCCTCTGGAAGGTACGAATGAGGCTTCATCTTCAATAATAGGTGGATGGGATGGATCGACCTCTACCTTGCGCATCTTTCCTCTGTGTGCATTGGAATAGAGACCGTAATAACGGACCATGACTTGACTTTTGTCAGGAATATGAGAGGTAACACGGGCAATGAACTCCAGATAATCCATATGCTCAGTCTCAGCGCTGTCTTTGTCATATTGATAGCAAACTTTACTTTACTTTCAGCCTCTTCAATGGAGAGCCGCTCGAGTGAAAGCAGAGGTCTTATCATGCATTTAACAGCAGATATATCTTTAATTGTTTACTGTCCTTAACAAGACATAGCAATAAAGGGATCTATCACGTGTTCCTTTAATGTCTCTTGATTATTAACTTCAATAAGAGGAACAGCTCTTATTTTCCCTGAAATAACGTTCCATTTGCCTTCGAAGTCTAAATCAACTTTCAGCTTTCTTTCTTTAATCTTAGTAAACCAAAACTCTTTCAGATACCAATAATTATATGATGAAG
>Ga0307380_10010741_pt1 | contig 11504 bp, 8 predicted proteins | sample UN3MG_FD_202239 | JGI IMG/M metagenome (GOLD analysis project Ga0307380, IMG submission 202239) | Soil microbial communities from Risofladan, Vaasa, Finland - UN-3 | ecosystem: Environmental > Terrestrial > Soil > Coastal area > Acid sulfate soil | place: Finland: Risofladan, Vaasa | collected... | reverse complement strand
TTACGGCACACGGCGTGTGCCTACTACTCCGCAAATGCGGAAGTGGTTCTTCGGCCGATCCTATTGAGCCTTGCATAGCCAATGAACGGAGGGCTTCCACCGGAAGCCCGGGACACAAGGGTCCGGTCCACGTCGAGGGATCATTGGCAATGCAAACATCAATAAGCCCACGGGGACCGAGCGGTCCGCCCGTACCTCTCTTCGTTCCCCGCGCGCCTCATCTTTGGCGCGAATCCCGGGATAGCCCCAGCTATTATCTCTCAAACCAGAACGCGCGGCAACCGGGGGGATCGCCGCCCCCCCTTGTTTGCCGCCGCGTCTCCGATACAAAGGAAGGCGGCCCTACGAGGCAAGGCCGCGTTGCCCCGCGGCACGCTCATCCCACAAGCACACAACGGGAGCACACCGAATGACACTCAAAGACAAGACCGTGTTGGTCACCGGCGGGGGAAGCGGCATTGGGCTGGGGATCGCCACGGCGCTTGCCGGAGAGGGCTGCCGCGTGGCGATCACCGGACGCGACGGCGAGAAGCTCCGCTCCGCGGCCGCCGGGTACCAGGGCGAGCCGCCGATCCTGACCCGGGCGTGCGACGTGGCCGATCGGGACGCCGTCGATTCGCTCTTCGAGTGGCTCGACGAGGCGTTGGGGCCGCTCGATATCCTGGTCAATAGCGCCGGGATCAACGTCCCCAATCGGGCGATCACCGAAGTGACCCCGGACGACTGGGACCGGATGCTGGCAATCAACGTCACCGGGGCCTTCAACTGCATCTACGCCGCCTTGCCCGGCATGCGCCGGCGCCGCTCGGGCCTGATCGTGAACATCTCTTCGATTGCCGGGAAACGGGCGATGAGGCTCGGGGGGGTGGGCTACTGCGCGTCGAAGTTCGCCATGACCGCCCTGGGTACCACCATCGGGCTGGAGGAGCGCCCCAACGGGATCCACGTCACCAACATTTACCCGGGCGAGGTGAAGACGCCGATCCTTGCCCAGCGTCCCACGCCCAGCCCCCCGGAGAAGCTAGCCCAGATGCTCCTTCCGGAGGACATCGCGGCGATGGTCGTGACGATCGCCAAGCTGCCCCCCAGGGCCTTAGTCCCCGAGCTGGTGATCACGCCCCTCTATCAGGAGTATGCCTAGTGGTCTGTCCAATTCGAGTTTACGGGTGCCACGGGCATCTTGCCCGTGCTCTCGTAGCTGCACTGGCGAGACGCCAGTGGCACCCGACCGGCAAAGTCAATCTGGACAGACCACTAGCCAGGTAGGGCCTCAGTCCGAGGCGATAGTCCAGTGGTCGGGGTTCGGGACTTGGATCTCCACCCACGCACGTGAATCGTGGCCGCTGGACTACCTAATGGCCAATACCCCGAGGAGGGGGTGGCCGATAGGTTGACTTGAAAGGGCCGGAATGGACTGCTATAGTATACGGGCGTTCACATTCCGGCCGGGGTGCGTAGATCGCCAAGAGGCGAGGGTGGCCTGATCCTCGTGGTGAATCGGCCCCCTGAAGATGATTGGCCACGGCTTGCGCCGCTGTCTCGCGCCTCCAGGATTGTGCTGGTGAAGGTCTAACATCGCCACGCGTCTCCAGACTGTCTTCCCACCGTGTCCGGCTGAGCACCATGATTCAATTGATCCCTGTAGAGCGAAAATCGGCGGTGCTCACGCCGTCCAGCCTGGCATGCCTGGCACACGTTCCGACGGTCAACCTGACGGCAGGCTGCGCCCACGAGTGCTGCTACTGTTACGCCCGCGGCTACCTGACGCACCCTGGCGAAGGCAAGGTTAGATTCTACACGAATACGCTTGTCAAGCTGAGGGAGGAGTTGCGCCGCAAACGCAAGAAGCCCACCACGGTCTATTTCAGTCCGTCGAGCGATCCCTTCCAGCCGGTTCCCGAGGTCCTGAAGATGGCTTATGACGTGTTCAGGTTTCTCTTGGAGTCGGAGATTGGCGTAACCTTCGTCACCAAGGGGCGGATTCCCGAGCGGCACCGCAAGCTGTTGGCTGCCCATGCACCGCTGGTCCAGGGGCGGATCGGACTGACTACTCTTGATCCAGCCGTCGCCGCCGCGTTTGAACCCCGCGCGGCGAAGCCGGAGGTCCGACTTGCGCAAGCGGCCGAGTTGATCGGGGCCGATGTCCCGGTCGAGGCGAGGCTCGATCCGATTTTGCCCGGCGTGACCGACGGCGCAGACTGCCTGGAGCCGCTCTGCGCGGCATTGGCTCGCATCGGCGTGCGCAAGATCGCCGCCAGCGTCCTCTTTCTCCGGCCGGCAGTGATCGGATCGCTGCGGAGGCACGTGGAGGACAAACTGATGCTCAATAGGATGTTAGACTGCTTCGCCGCCGGCGAGCCTCTGGCAATCCATGCGGGCAACAGCCGGGTGTTAGCGCTCCCAGCTTCGGCGCGTCTTGAGATCATCGATCGTCTGAAATCCATCGCACACCGTCACGGGCTGGAGGTCCTCGTCTGCGCCTGCAAGAACCCGGACATCGCCAGTGGCTCCTGCCACATTTCGGGCCGCTGGCCGCCTGCGGCCCGTAGCGGCAGCCAATTGGGATTGTTCCAACGGTAGCAGGCGTGCGGAAAGGTTGTCCTTGCGCTGCCGAGCGGTCGTTCTCGCATCGCCCAGTTGCTTACAATGGCGAGCCAACCTGTAATTGAAGACGCGGATTTGTTGCCATTTCATCTGAACCGCCACTTCAGGCAATTCGACCTGGGCAACCTGTCTGTCACAGATTTGACCGACCGGGCGAAAAGGCGCGGGGCTGCTGTCTACCTCGTTGAGAGAAAACCGGCACGATGAGAATGCAACCCTGTCGTCGGACCGCCAGCGTGTGGCCGGTGAAGTCCCCACGCGCGGCGGCGTCAAGGCGATTCGGTCCTGGCCGCGCGACAGGCCGTCCTCGACGCACCTTACGCCGCCCATCCCGAGCGATTCGTCCGCCAGCCGCCACGGCCGCTCAAGCTGGCGAGCGAGGTCTGGATCAACCCCCCGGCCGACGGGTCGGAACCACGTACCTTATTGCTGCCGCGCTACACTAATTTCGACGAGCAGTTGTCTCCAACCGGTTGACACGTTCCGCCGAGCCAAGGGGGGATGCCGAGTGTGTAGAGGGGGATCCGGTGGTAGAGAGGGGGATCCGGGGAATATAGAAAGGGCCTCGCGACCTTCCAGCGGGAGGTATCACCGCGCTTCTCGGTTCTGTTAGAATAGACGCGAACAGACGGGCCCGCAGATGTGTCTTACGGCGCCGGTTCTTGCCGGCGGCCGAATGGTTGGGGATTGTGCCCATGACCAGGGTACTCGTGGTTGACGATTCGCCGGTTGACCTTCAGCTTGTCGGCAAATTTCTCCGGGAGGACTCGACCCTGGAGGTGGAGAACGCCGTCGATGGCGCCGACGCGCTGGTGAAGATGGAGCAGACGCTACCCGACGTGGTCGTGACCGACCTGGTGATGCCGGAAATGGACGGCCTGGCCCTGACGGGGGTCATCACGGAGAAGTTCCCGCTGGTGCCGGTCATCTTGATTACCGCCCGGGGCAACGAGGAAATCGCCGTCCAGGCGCTGCACCGGGGCGCCGCCAGCTACGTCCCCAAACGGAGGCTTGCCGACAAGCTGTTGGACACGGTCCGCGAGGTGCTGAGGCTTTCCTACCGCAAGCGCCACCAGACGCAGCTTATGGGCTGCATGACGCAGCATGATTGCGGCTTCGCGTTGGACAACGATCCGGGATTGATCGGCGCGTTGATCGCCCACTTGCAGGACGAGGCCGCCCAGCTCGGGCTCTGCGACGTGGTGGAAGGCACGCGGCTCGGGGTCGCTTTGGAGGAAGCGTTGAAGAACGCCCTCTATCATGGGAACCTCGAGATCGACCAGCAGCTCCGAGAACAAGACAAACAGGCTTTCGACGCGCTGGTGCGAGAGCGCCGCGAGCAGGCACCGTACCGAGATCGACGGATTCACGTCGTGGCGAAGCTTTCGCCGCACGGTTCGACGTTCGAGATCCGCGACGAAGGTCCGGGCTTCGATGTTTCGATCCTACCGGATCCGGCGGACCCGGCCAGCCTGGAAGGGACGAGCGGACGAGGCGTGCTCTTGATACGGACGCTTATGGACGACGTCGTCTACAACGAGGCGGGAAACGCCGTCACGCTCGTCAAACGTCGTTGTTCCAGGACCATTTGAAGAAGAAGCGAGGGTTTTGATGTCCATGCCGAAAATGTTCGATGCCAGAATCGAGGGCGACACGCTCGTTGTCGAATCCTTGGGCAATGCCGGGAGTCTGGTCGGGGAGGAGATGGCCTACGAATTGACCGGCCTTCTGGACCAATTCGAGAAATCCGATCTCCACGGCGCCGTGATCGATCTGCGCAACTCCCCCTACTTCGGCACGAGCATGCTGCAAGTGATGACCGCGCTGTGGAAGCGGGTTCGCGCCCGGGGCGGGACGATGGCCGTGTGCGGCTTGTCGGACACCGGTCTGGAGATTCTCCAGGTAACGCGGTTCGACACCCTCTGGCCCATCTGTTCCTCGCAAGAGGAAGCCCTCAAGGCGGTGGCGGAACCATGAGCGACGGGAACCCACTCGGCAAACCGATCGACCAGGACCGCACCTTCTCCATCGAAGTGGCCGAACGCGTCAAGCGGCTGCCGCCCTACCTGTTCGCGCGGATCAACAAGCTGATGTACGAGAAGCGCCGGGCGGGCGACGACGTGATCGACCTGGGGATGGGGAACCCCTCCGATCCACCCCAGGACCTGGTCGTCGAGAAGCTGGCCGAAGCCGCCCGGGATCCTAAGAACCACGGCTACAGCGAGTCGTTGGGGCTTTTGAACCTACGCCGCGAAATGGCCGGCAAGTACTTCAAGCACCACGGCGTCCGCCTCGACCCGGAACGCGAAGTGGTCGTCTGCCTGGGGTCCAAGGAGGGGTTCAGCCACATGTGCCTGGCCTTGATGGGCCCGGGCGACACGGCGATCGTGCCCGCCCCGTCGTATCCGGCCCACCTGTTCGCCGTGGCGCTGGCCGCCGGAAACCAGATCCTCCTGGAAGTGGCCGACAGCGAGAAGTTCCTCGCCAACGTCGCCTACACCTGCCAGCACCTCTATCCCCGGCCGAAGCTGGTGATCGTCAACTTTCCGCACAACCCCACGACGGCCACCGTCGAGGCCGACTTCTACGTCGAGCTGGTCAAGCTGGCCAAGCGATACGCGTTCATGGTCATCAGCGACCTGGCCTACGCCGACGTCTCGTTCGACGGCTACAAGGCCCCCAGCTTCCTGGCCGCCCCGGGCGCGATCGACGTGGGCGTCGAGCTGACGACGATGAGCAAGGGCTACAACATGGCCGGGTGGCGCGTGGGCTTCTGTTGCGGCAACGCGGAGATGATCCGGGCGCTGGCGACGATCAAGAGCTACTACGACTACGGCATGTTCCAGCCGATCCAGATCGCCGCGATCGTGGCCTTGCGCCATACCGACGCGGCCGTCGAGGCCCAGTCCCAGGTGTACCAGCGTCGCCGCGACGTCCTCTGCCGCGGACTCCGGCGTCTGGGCTGGCCGATCGAGCCGCCCAAGGCGACGATGTTCGTCTGGGCCAAAATCCCCGAGCCCTGGGCCAGCCAAATGACGTCCTTCGACTTCGCCATGAAGCTGCTCGAAGAGGCCGACGTGGTCGTCAGCCCCGGCGCCGGCTTCGGCGCCGCCGGCGAAGGCTATCTGCGCATGGCCCTGGTCGAAAACGAAAAGCGGCTCCGCCAAGCCGTCCGCCACATCGGCCGCTGCCTGGGAACGAAGGCGGGGGCGAAAGCGTAGGGCGTCTGAATGGCGCAACGCCTTACCCGAACGTTCGTTGCGGTAGAATGCTGACATGGATACCGTATACATTGAGACCTCGATCGTCAGCCACGCAACGGCTCGCCTGTCCTCCGACCCGGCGACAGCGACAATGCAAGATCAAGCACGACGCTGGATGGCGGAGCAACGGCCGAAATACGTGGTGGTGACCTCGCAACTTGTCTTGGCGGAGGCCGCCAGGGGCGACCCTGACGCCGCCGTTCGCCGACTGGCTATGTTGGCCGATGTTCCCATTCTCAGCGAAAACCCGGATGTCGACCGGGTGGCTGACGAATTGATCGCGCACTCGCTTATTCCCGCAGCAGCACGAGTCGATGCCCTACATCTGGCCATTGCGGCGCTTGCGGGTGTACAATACCTGCTGACACTGAACTGTCGACACATCGCGAATGCAAGCGTGCTGCCGGGAGTGTATCGGCTGCTCGGCGATCTCGGGCTCTCGGGGCTTCTCGTTTGCACGCCGATGGAATTTCTCGGAGGGTCGTCCGATGCCTAAGAACTCTATCCTCGAAGAACTGTACGCTGTTCGGTCACAGATCCAGGCGGAACATGGCGATCACCTCTCTGACTACCTGCACAGCGAATTCGAGCGGCTGAAGGCGGGGGGCCATCCGATAGCGCAAATCACGCAACGAACCATCCGATGCACCGGAGCGGCGAAGTCGGGTGCCTCGGCAGTGGTAAGTCGCTCGTCGCCGCCCGGTGATCGGTAACGTTAGATGGCCCGGAGATAACAAGCTGATTCGACAATGTGCAATCCACCCATTGAACACGGCGTTCAGACCTGGCGCATGGGGTCAACCGCATGGGGTCAACTCTTGACACTTGACACTTGACACTCGGCCTCCAACGCAGTATTGTCCTCGCCCAACAAGCGCATGGGGCGCATGCGCATGGCGCATGGGGTCAACTCTTGACACTTGACACTTGACACTCGGCCTCCAACGCAGTATTGTCCTCGCCCAACAAGTGTCAAATGTGAAGAGTTGACCCCGGATGCCATCCTCGGAGCCGCGCGGTGCTTTCCATATCGCAATCGCCGCCGTAAACGGTGTACAATACTTGGTGACCTGGAACTTCAAGCACATCGCGAACGCAACGATGCGGGGACGCATCGAATCCGTGTGCCGCGATGCCGGGTTTGAACCGCCCATTATCTGCACACCCGAAGAACTTGCGGGGGATGACCACAATGTCTGATTCACCAACTGACGAAATTCGAGCCATTCGTCATGAACTTGCCGCTAAGTTTGACAATGATGTCAAACGGATAGGGGATGACCTCCGCCGCCAGCAGGAAGAATCGGGGCGAGAATACATCCGCCTGCCAAAGCGATCCCCGCGTCCCGACCGCACGACGAACCAGGCGTTGCACGCGAGCGGGCAGTGACGTCGGTCTTGAAAGCAAAGTCCAACGCGCCCGCCGCGTGAACTTGGACGCTACGCCGAGAGGTCCTCCCCTCTACTCATACGTTTCGTGACGCGCCTCGGAAAACCACGCCTATGGAACGGCGTGTCAACGCGCTGCCGCCCCCCGGTCGGGGCAGCAGCGGCGCGGGAGCCGCCCGATCGGAATCAATCCCGTGCGCGTTTTCTGGCACACGCCCGGGCGCCCTGGGAACTCGTGACCCGGTACGGCGCTGGCGGAATCGGTCGAATCGGGGCCGAGACCGCGCGCTCGTCCCCACGTTTCAGGCGCTGCCCAGGCGAGGCGCTCCCGCGCATCGCCGGGGAAATGTTTTGCGGCGACGTGGGCGGCATCTATAATCAGACGCGGTTGCGCGGCCGGTTGGCCGGCACGCGGTGCCTTCGCAGAGGGGCCCCGGTTGGCTTGTCCAACCGTGCTTCCGGCACTGCTGGGCAAGCCAGCAGTGGCACCCAACCTACAGAGTCTATGCGGACAGGCCGCTCGGGCGCGACGCGCGGCCTGCGGCGCTCGCGGGTACCGCATCGCCCATCGACAAGGGAACGCTTTTTGAACAACCGAGGAGACGACAACATGGTCCGAACCGTACCGCTGCTATTGCTGACCGCCTGGATCGGCGCGACGGCTTGCACGGCGTGCGCCGCACACAAAGAGGCCGTCAGCCTGGAGGAGGCCAAGGCCGATCCGGATTTCGGCGTGCAGGGGGAATACCTGGGTGAGGGGGCTCTGCCCGACGGGGCCGAAGGCAAGATCGGCGCTCAAGTGATCGCGCGAGGTGAGGGCAAGTTCGAGATCTTCGTGCTCTCCGGCGGCCTGCCGGGCGAGGGGTGGAAACGGGGCGACTTGCGGCTCCGTGCGGAAGGGCAGCGGGAGGGGGACGCCGTCGTGATCCGGGGCGAGAACCTGGAAGGCGTCATCGCCGACGGAAAGCTGAATCTCGCCGATTCTCGGGGCGACAAGAAGTCGCAACTGAAACGGGTCGAGCGCCACAGTCCCACCCTGGGCGCCAAGCCGCCGAAAGACGCCGTGGTCCTGTTCGACGGAAGCGGCGTGGACTACTTCCCCGGCGCCAAGATGACCGAAGAGAAAACCCTCCTCTCCGGCACGCTCTCCAAGGCCGAGTTCAACGGCTATCACCTCCATCTGGAATTCCGCTTGACGTGGATGCCCGAGGCCCTCGGACAAGCACGCTCCAACAGCGGCGTCTACATCCACAACTGCTACGAGATCCAGGTGCTCGACGCGTTCGGGCTGGAAGGGCGCGACAACGAGTGCGGCGGCCTGTATAAGATCAAGGAACCGGACGTCAACATGTGCTTCCCGCCGGTGACGTGGCAGACCTACGACGTCGACTTCACGGCCCCGAAGTTCGACGGCGAAGGCAAGCGGGTGTCCAACGCGCGGCTGACGGTTTGCCACAACGGGGCGGTCATCCACGACGATCTGGAGTTGCCCGGCTATACCCCCGGCGGCCAGCCGGAAGGGCCGGGGCCGCGCGGCATCCAGTTGCAGGGGCACGGGTGTCACGTTCAGTATCGCAATATCTGGCTCGAGAAGAAGGACTAGCGCGAGAGGCCCGAGATGCCTAACATCTCGGGGGGATTCGAGTTGCGGCCGCAAGGCCGGCCGCCGTTGCATCGCAGCCGAGGATTGGCCCAAGAAAGCCGCTGGCTGCTGCCCGTCCGTAGAGTAGAATAGACATGGTGGAAGGCGGAGTCTTCGCCCGATTGCCTCGCCGTGAAACCGCCCGGTTTCGATTGGGGAGGCGGGCGGAAACTGCCGATACGAGTTGCATAACCCGAACGGTTCAGAATCGAGCCTCCCGTTCGTTATTCCGACGGAGGTGCCAACCATTTGGCGTGAGCCGGGGCCAGATACGGCTGGTGCGCGAGCACGCCGGGCCCCCGCTCGTCTCGCAGCGACGCATCCGGTCGCAATTCGCGGGAGGTTTGATTCTCCGGCCGCCGCGTCCCGTCCTTGGGACAGCGGCGGCCTTTGTTTCTTGGCGCCGTGCCGGAAGCAAGATACGCGATCTCGCGATAGAGCGACGACCGGCGGCACGGCCGGTCTTTGATCCGGGGCCGCCGCGGAGGAGCCGTCGAGCCTTCTCGGATTCCTATCGCTTCCCGCCGTCCGGCGGTTGATCGTTGTCCGGCTTGGAAGCGATCTTCGGCTCTGCCAGGCGCAGCGTGGTGACGAGTTGCTCGTCGGCGCCCCCGAAGCGGTCGAGCATCTCCTTCTCCAGCACGAAGGCCAGCACCACGCGGCGTCCTTGCGCGTCGGTCACCAGGTAGTAGATCCACTGCATGGGAACGTTCGAGGCTTCGCCCTCCGCCACGACCTGAAACACGCGGTAGTCGGCCTCGCTGTGCCGCTGGCTCGCCCGAAGCAGCTTCTGGAAGCTCTCGTCCAGCGCGCGGACGACGTCTTCCTGAAATCCGTCCAGGGTGAGCTGCGTGGCGTCGGCGGCCTGCGGCAACAGGGCGACGTTGCACTGGGCCAGCTTGTCGCCCCCGTCGATCAGCCGCAACACGGCCTGATCCTTCTCCTCGGTGATCACGAACCAACGGCGATCGTGCGCCAGCCGCCACTTGGCTTCGGGCGGCTCGTAGCTCAATTGGGTCAACTCCGCCGCCGGCTCCAAAGAGACGTCGGCCAAGGCGGTTTCGGTCAAATGCTCCGACTTCCTGCCCGGGGTGATCTTCATCTGGAGTCGGGCGACCACGTCGAATCCGGTGTCCACGTGCCCCACGGAGCGGTCTTCCCGGACCAGAAGCCCGAACCAGGTGATCCGCTTCGCCTTCAGGTCGAAGTGGTACTTGCCCTTCACCTCCAGCTCGGTCGACACCCCGTCTTCGGCCCCGACAACCCGCCCGGAAATCTCCAGGCCGGCCTTCCCCTCGGCAACGCCGGTCAGCACGCTCTTCACGTTGCTCTCGGTGATCGTGTCCAGGCCCAGCATCGCGGCGATCAGGTCGTCAGGGTGCTCCCACTGGCCGTTCAGCGCCAAGGGCTTCTCCGGCAACAACCGGTCCAACACCAGCGTGTTGGCCAACACGTCGATCAGCTCCAGCTCCTCAAAGGTCAGCGTCCCCTCAGGGCTGAACAACGTCACGTCCGGTCCGTCGGCCTCCACCCCGATCAACCGTCGTTCCTCGCGGAGCGTGGGCTTGTACGCGTGCTCCCCCGACTGGATCTCGCCGTCGGCCTGATGATAGTGCCGGACGGAGCGCATCGGTCCGTCCGCTCGGGAGGGTACCCGGATCGATTTCTCGTCGTAAACGAACTTCGCAACCACACGCATCTTCACGCGATTCACCTTGCCCTCTTCGACCATCTTCAGATCGCCGCCGACCTCCAAGACGGCCTGCACCAGGTCGACCCCCCCTTGGGTCCGGCCCGATCGAAGTGCGTAGGTCGTGTCCCGCGGAGGGGCCGAGATGGCCGATGCGGCAAGGATGAGAATCGCCAAGACGGGGACGCAGAAAGCCGTGATGAGTCGGTGCATGGTTCTTGGCCGGGTATCGGGGTCCTGCCGGGAAACGACCGCAACTGGCAGTCGCTAGATCGACTGGTGCCGACGGAGAAATCCAGGCGAAACCCAGGTGTCCTTGCGGTTGGGAGCCCCGTTCAGAAGGTGGGCAATATACGCAATTCAGGGAAGGAATGTTCCGACCACCCCAACTTCAGAATGGAGCAAGCCAAGCCGGCCCGGGCGAAAAAGTCTCCCGTCCCCGGAATTTCCCGCAACCGGCGGTCACGCCGGGACATCTATATAGGTTGGGGAAGGGGTTCCGCCCAGGAAGCCGAGGGAGGACTCCTCCACCGAGAGGTTCGAGATGGACACTCGCCTCGAACGGCCGGCGGTCCCGGCACGTACGTTAGTCAGGCGTACGAAGGGAAAAAAAGGGTCCTTGGGGCGAACTTCGTGTCGATCAAATGGCACTCTAGAGCGTACGAGGGTCTGGCAGAACAGCCGTTGAGGCTGCCTCGCCACAGCGGCCCCCAAGAGCCATATGGGATGCCTCCGCAGGTGTAATCGCGAAACCAATCCTAAGAATTATACGTATTTTTGTAAGGAGGGCTTGTTAAAATTCGCACGATTCGTATATACTGCGGACAAGTTGGACTCCGTCTCGGCGGCGGCAGGGCCAGTCAGGCCCACGCGACCGGATCGTCAGGGGCGAGTGCATCGCGAGCAGTCCAACCAA
>Ga0307380_10010740_pt1 | contig 11505 bp, 6 predicted proteins | sample UN3MG_FD_202239 | JGI IMG/M metagenome (GOLD analysis project Ga0307380, IMG submission 202239) | Soil microbial communities from Risofladan, Vaasa, Finland - UN-3 | ecosystem: Environmental > Terrestrial > Soil > Coastal area > Acid sulfate soil | place: Finland: Risofladan, Vaasa | collected... | reverse complement strand
AGGGGCCAGTACGCACACGTCGTCATCAACCTCGAGCCGCTCGCGCCCGGCGAAGGATTCGAGTTCGTCGATGACGTCAAAGGCGGCCGCATCCCCCGCGAGTTCATCCCCGCCGTCCAGAAAGGCATTGTCGACGCCATGGCGGCCGGCGTCTACGCGCAGTACCCCGTGGTGGACGTCCGCGTCACCCTGCTCGACGGCACCTTCCACGAAGTGGACTCGTCGGAGCGGGCGTTCCGCACGTGCGCGACGATGGCATTCAAGGAGGGATTCATGCAGGCCGCGCCCCAACTGCTTGAGCCGGTTATGTCGGTCACCGTCATCACACCGTCCGACCATTCGGGCGCGATCAACGGCCACCTGTGCTCCAAGCGCGGCCGCATTCTCGCCATGGAAACCGAAGGCACCACCCACACTATCAAGGCAATGGTGCCGCTCAGCGAGATGTTCGGATACGCCACCGACCTCCGCACGATGACCCAGGGCCGCGCCGCATTCACCATGCACTTCGAGCACTACGAAGCCGTGCCCTTCTCCATCGCAGAGGATATCGTCGCGGAACGGCGGAAGAAGAAAAAGGAGGAACGCGAACGGTAGCGAGGAAGAACCGTCGTCTTCACGTGCGGCACCGTCCTCCTCGGCACCGAGCTGTGGGTCTGCTACGGCGGAGCCGACAGGGTGATCGGCCTGGCGAAGGGGGATGTGGCGGAGTTCCTGCGGTAGGGGCGGACCATCGTTTTCGCCCTCGTCTCTCCCGAGCTCAAGAACAATTTTTGTCAGGAACAAGCTGAACACAAGCTGCCCGTAGTCAGAATGACAGACTGCCCCGCGGCCGAATGCGAGCCGGCCGCGGGGCAGCAACTGGACGGATGACGGACCCCCAACCGAAGGCGCGGGCCTTGGCGCCCATGTCTTCAAGAAAGGGTGTGGAACATGTTGTCGAGGGTTATCTGCATTTCCATGTTTGTGGCCTTCCTCACAGGCTTGGCGTTGGGCGCCGAGCTTCACGTGCCGGGTCAGTATTCCACCATCCAGTCTGCTATCGTCGCTGCATCCGATGGCGATGTTGTCATTGTTTCCCCCGGGACCTATACTGGAAGCATCGACTTCCTCGGGAAGGCGATCACCGTCCGAAGCACAAATCCCGATGATGACGTCGTGCGCGACAGCACCGTGATCAGAGCATCTGAAGGAAAAGCATGCGTGACCTTTCAGGGCGGGGAGACAGCACGGTGCGTCCTCGCAGGCCTCACCATATTCCTTGGCGTAATCAACTGTACAGCCTCTTCACCCATCATTGAGCGAAATAAAATAGGCCCGTATGGCGCATCTATAACGTGCTCACAGTCGTCAGCCACCATAAGGAACAACCTGTTCATTCCGTATAACTCGAGGCAGTACACAATTACTTGCTTGGATTCCGCGGTGACAATAGAAGGCAACACGATCTATGGAAACAAACTTGCGGGCTACGAACAACCGGGAGCAATAATCATAGGCGGGGGCGTGTCGGGCGGTACAAGCGTTATTGCGGGGAATCAGATCATAGGGAGAGGCGCCAAGATCGCATCAGCAATCTACCTGGTACCAGGTGAAGCATCCGCGGTCATAAGAGGGAACCTGATCGCCGATTGGACCAAGGGCGGTTGGCCCGGTGTGGTCATAGCAAGCTTTGAGAGCTTTTCCGCCTCATCTTCGGGGGACCTGATCATAGATGGGAATGTTATCGCTGACAATACGGGCATGGTTGCCATATATGACGAGTCCTGGGCCAATACAGCCATCATCCGCAATACGATATCCGCAAATGCGGCCGGGGTGATATTGGGTAGCCTAGCCGATCGCCCGCTTGTACAAGGAAACACGATAATCGGTAACTCATTAGATGGAGCCTCATCGCCCCACACCATCTATCCTCTTGTACTATCGAATACCATAGCCGGCAATCAGAGATATGGTATCAACGTCTATCGCACCCTCCATGGAGGCGTATTTGCCGACAACCTCATCGTTGGGAATGGAGGCAATTGGGGGTGCGGCGTCATGTTCACGGACTCATCTGTGCTTTTTGCAGGGAATACGGTAGTCGGCAACAAGGCTAGATCAGGCGGGGGAGGCCTGCAATTCCTAACTGGGGTTTCCGGCGCTACCCATCCAATTCGAAACTGTATTGTCTGGGGAAACCGCGCTCCAGAGGGAAGCTCCATTGCGGTCGGATACGCGAGGCCGGAAGTATCACATTGCAGTGTGCAAGGTGGTCTGACTGGCGTCGCGAAAGAGGGAACCGCAGAGTTCACCTGGGGCCCCGGCAACATCGACGCCGACCCCCTCTTCGTCGACCCCGGCCGCTGGGACGACCCCGGCACACCCACTTACCAGTGGGACGACTCGTTCATCCTCGGCGACTATCATCTCCTCCCCGGCTCGCCATGCATCGACGGCGGGACAAACGACGTTGACAACCCCGATACGACGGAAATCGAGACCCTCCCCGACACCGACATCGCCGGCCAGCCGCGCGTGATCGACGGAAACCTCGACGGCGCCGCGACCGTCGACATCGGCGCCTACGAATACCTCCCCGGCGATGTGAACTACGACGGCAGGGTGAACGTTCTTGACCTCATTCTCGTCCGCAACAGCCTCGGCCGCGATCCCGCGTCGTCGATTGAGGCGCGCAAGGCCGACGTGAATGCCGATGGTGCGGTGAACGTGCAGGACATGATCATGGTGCGGGGGCAACTGGCAAAATGAGGGTGATGGGGTGGTGGGGCGATGGGGCGATGGGGTGATGGGGTGGTGGGAAGAGGGCGCGTCCGGCTTCTGATCATCCCTTCATCTCTTCTTCCTCTTCATCCTCTTCATCCTGTTCATCCTGTCAAGCTCTTCAGCGCTTTCCTCGCTTCCGTCTTCGTGCACCATTCCTCATCATTCGCCGCCGCCTCCAATACCCGGCTGCTCGCCGGCGACCCGATCTGCCCCAGCGCCTTGCACGCCGCCGCACGGACCATGTAATCCTGTGCCGCGTCCACCGCGTAGCGATGCAAGACATCCAGCACGCGCGGGTCAGCCTTCCCGATTGCGCCCAGCGCGAAGCACGCCGCCTGCTTCACCCGGCCTCGGCGCCGCCACGCATCCAGCGTTTCCTTCGTCACCGCCTGCGGCAGGTCAGGCGACGGCGCCACCGTGGACCCCGCCGGCCCCATGCACTCGCCCGGCTGGCTGAACAACGCAGCCGCGTCTTCCTCCTTCAGCAGCGCCAGCAGGCCATCAATCGCCCCTGGCTCCCGCAGATCGCCCAGCGCCACCGCCGCCGAATACCGCACCTCCCACGCCTCATCTTTCAGCGCGTTCAGCAGCATCGCGAGCATGGGCAGCGCTACGGATTCCCCGCCGCCACGCCGCGACGCGGCGATGCAGCTTTCCATGCGATCGTATACGTTCATTGTGAATTCCCATCAACGATGTGAGGGAAGAATGATTTAACAGGGATGAATGGGATGAATGGGATGAGGAAGTTCACTATCCGCTCCTATCCTTCTTATCCCATCCATCCCATCATCCCATTCATCCCATTCATCCCTGTTAGATCTCTTCTTCTTCCTCTTCTTCTTGGTCTTCTTCTATAGTGGCCTGTGAGCCACCCGCCACCGCCCGGCTGCCGTCTCGACGGTCACGATCCCGTCGCGATACGAGGCCTCCTGCACGCCGCATCCCTCGCGCGGCACGAGGATCGCCGGCCGGCCTTCGAACGATTGCGCGATGTCGCCGCTCCGCTCGAGTTGCGAGACGCTCGCCGTGCAGCACACGCACACGTCCACCTCGCCGCCCGCCGCCGGCATCTCGACGTGCGGCGCCAGCAACTGCATCCGCAGCTTGTGCGGCTGCAGGTCGATCTCGTGGCCGTCCGCCCACACGCGGGCATTGCCGAGCTGGCGTGGCAGCCGCAGCCACCAGCTCCGGCCCCGCGGCGGAGCCACCATCCTGCGATACCACCACCGGCTGGTCACCGGCACGTCCGCCAGCACGAACGCCGGCCGCGTGAACGGCAGCCGCAGCGCCGAACGCCGCAACGCGTCGACTGCCCGCGCGTAGTCCAGCGACTCATCCGGGTCGGCAGCCGCCTGCCAGCCGTCGGATACGTCCTCCCGCACCTCCCGCGTCTGATCCGGCCACGCCAGCCACAGCCACCGGCATTCCGATCCGCGCTGGTGGAAATCCACCATCACCGACCGGCCGTCCAGGCGGTCCGGATAGCCCTCGATGGTCTTCATCGTCTTCGCGTCCGGCCCCAGCAGCGGCAGGAAATGCAGCCGCACCCCTTCCGCCACGTCCACCGTGATCCCGCGCGGCGCCTCGCACACCTCGGGACGCAAGAACCACCGGGCCGCCACCTCGTGCTCCTGTTCGAACTGCACCAAGTCCTCGATCAGCCAGAACCGCCCCTCGCACAGGCGGGAGCGCCGCACCACGCGCTGCGTGTCCTGCAACCGCTCGCGGTAGATCGCCGTCGCGTCGGCCGTCACGGATGATCCGGCTTCGTCGAACTCGGCCAGCCGCGCCTGCCGGTACGATGCCTGCGCCCGCAGGCCCTCCCAGCCGTCCACGATGATCACCGAATGCGAGCCGCCACACCCCGACCCGACGTTGAACTTCCGCCGGTGCATGTCCATGTAGCCCACGTCCCGCCACGTGTCGTCGAAGTTGAACGCCGTGCACTCCTTCGACGGCACGCCGTCGACCGTCAGCGGGCTGCCCCACGCACTCAGAACGACCGCGTTCGGGTTCACGTGCGCACGGCTCGGGCACACCGGCGTCGAGGGATCCCACATCTGCATCAGGTACAGCGACGCGTCGTCCGACACTACCGCGGCCCCGATCTCCGGCTCGCACCACGACGGAAACACCTTGCCCGTATGCCGCCCGTGCTTCTCCGGCCACCAGATCAGTGACCACACCAGGTCGTCGGATCCCCACCCGATGTTCACGTCGTGCGACCATCCCGCGTGGTTCTCGAGCAGCTCCGCGAACCACGGATCGCCCGTCCGATGCGCAGCGTAGGCGATCGTCGACCGGCACGGAAGCTGATAGCCGTAGTGGTCCCACGGCAGCAGCAGCCCGCCGGGCATCCACTCGCGGGCTATCAATCGCGTGATGGACCGCGCCGACCCGCCGTTCGGCGGCAGCCCGCGCGTGAACCATTCGCCCCCCTCGGCGCGCTCGAGCAGCTCGACCATGTACGGCACGCTCGGCCCCACCACGAAATCCTGGTACGTGCTGCCCTCCCCGCCGTAACCGCTCTCGGGCGTGCCGCCGATCATCGACGGCAGCCGCCTGATGCCGTCCTCGTACATCCGCTGCGCCATTGCACTGCTCAGCGGCGGCCGCCGAAACAGGTGCCCCACCAGCCCGTTGCTCAGCGCGAGCGACATCGTCTGGTTGTCCACGCAGTCCGGCTCAGGCTTGGTGCGGAGGCCGGAGAAGAAGTTCACGAACTGGAAGCTGATCAACTGCTCGGCGAGACGGCGCCCCTCATCCGGCTGCCACGAGCCCAGGCCCTGCAGCCACTGGAAATAGAGCGACCACCGTGCGTGCGGGAATGCGAAACACCAGAAATGGAAATGCAGGCCGGTCGTGAACCCCAGATTGTCGAGTGTGCCGGCGTAGCCGCGGACGGCGGCGCGGGCATTCTCCGCGTCGCGCTCGTCGCCCGTGACCAGTGCCACCAGCGGCGTGAACCACGGAAACCGGTCGGGCTTCGCCTGTGCCCGCCTCCGCACCGACGCCCATACGCGGCCCATCAGCGTCCCGTCGCGCTCCGCACGGGCAAGCTTCTCGCGCAACGCGTCGACATCACCGACATAGAACGGCTTTGGTGATCTGGTCATGGATTTCGGACGGACTGAGTGAAGACATGCCGGGAACGGGATGACCGCGCCGCTGCTATTTCATTGGCATGCAATTCACGCAATGTACGCATAGAGGTGCTATGCCGCGCATATGACGGCTGATATTTTGCGATTTAGGCTTTCAGCGGCCCCGTAGACGGTCGGCGCTATGCGTTTGGCTACCTTACCATTCATGGCCAGCCGCGGGCCGTCTTGGAGCGACTGTGGGCCTTCTGGGGCCTTCCTGGATGATCGAGAGGAGAAGCATTTGCCGCGAGCAGCCCCAAACGGACCCCGGCACTGCCAGAATGGCACTGCTGGCTCCATCGTGTTGACGATATGGCAATCTGCGCTTCGCAATCTACGTCGCCACGTTCAGCACCACCTTCAGGGCCTGCTTCTGCTGAATAAGATCAAATCCGGTCTTCACGTCCGACATCGGCATCACATGGCTCACAAACTTGTCCGGCTGGATGCGGCCGTCCTGCCACAGCTTCATGATCTCGTCGTGGGCTTTCGATTCATCGGGCCCGACGGCCGCCACGTTTTTCAGCTTGTCGCGATTGATCGCCGCGTCGCCGCGGTCGACCACCGCGTAGGTGCCGATCCGGCCATCCGGATGCAGCGCCTTCGCCGCATCATCAACAAGCTCCGCCTTGCCGATCGCGTCGACCACGATGTCCACGCCGTCCTTGAGGACCGACTTCACCTTCTCCTCGATCGATTCAGTGGCGACGTTCACCGTCAGGTCGGCTCCGAAATTCCGGGCCTGGCGCAGCGCATCGTCGCGGCGGCCAACCACGATCACCGGCCCCAGCCCGATCACCTTCGCCAGGTACGCGAACGACAGCCCCACCGGGCCGTACCCGAGCACCAGCAGGCTGTCGCCCTTCTTCACCGGGAGCGCGCGCAGGAAGCTGAGCACCTCCTTCAGCGTGATGCACACCGTCGCCTCGATCACGTCCATCTCGCCGGGCAGTACCTGCTGCCCGGGGTGAACGCTGCGATTGCTCGGCTTCGCGCCGTCCGCCTGCATGGCCTTCGTATCCGTGACGGCTCCGAACTCCGCGAACCCGCCCCAGAACATGTTGATCCCATCGACGTCCGCCATCACGCGGAAGACGAGATCGCCCTCCTTGAAGCAGGTCACCTTCTTGCCCATCTTCACCACCCGGCCCACGCTCTCGTGGCCGAGAATACCGGGATACGCTTCCAGCCCGAAGAACGGGATCGTGCCGTCCATGATCTTCCTGTCCGTCCCGTTGCAGATCGAACAGGTCAGCGTGCGCACCAGCGCCTGGTAGTCGTCAATCTTCTGATCCGCAACGTCCCGCACCTGCAGCACGCCCGGCTTTTCAACAACAACCGCTTTCATCGATAACTCCTCAAAAACGGCTCGTAGGGGCGAACCGTCGTGTTCGCCCTTGCCCGTATGAATCCGGATTGACAGATTATAGCAGAATGCATGACAACAGCAAGGGAAATCAACGCGGGAATCAAGGCGTGATGCTGCAGTATCTGAGGGGGTGGATTTCCTGCTCGTCCACTTGGTCCACTGCGTCCACTTGGTCCACCGAACTGGACAGAATGAACCAAGTGGACGAAGAACAAAGAAAGCATGCCGCGCGGGCCGCCCTATCATTTTCCGAATTCCATGACCATCGGCTCCTCAACGCCCGGCAGCGTCGTCTTCAGTTCGAATCCCTTCTCGAGCTTCCTGTACTGGAACGGCCCGGTGCCTGCCGGGTTCGGCGCGTCCTGAAGCGCCGCCTCGCCGTTGCGGCAGATTGCGATCCCCGCACGCAGCATCGCCCATGACACGTGCAGCTTCATCTCCTCCTCGTGAGCCTTGACGAGTGAAGGAAACATTTGTTTCGCCAGGACATTCGGCCCGGCCTTGATGCGATCGTGCTGTGCTGTCAGTTGCGCTCGGGCTTCCTCGTACGGCAGCTTCGTGATGCGCGCCGTTTCGTCGTACTCATTCTCCATCTGATCCAGCCATTTGGTGTAAATCAGGGAATTCGCGCCTGGAATCCCAGTGGTGTCTCGAAGCGTTCCCTTGAGGCCCTCATCCCTGCTCTGCTGCCTGTTCAGGAGCCTCCTCGTGTACGGAATGAACATCGTCTTCTCGCCGTGCACCGCATCACTGAGAAGATGCCGGTCAGCTTCGTTTGCCGGCACAAGCGGCTCGATGAGGTCTGCCGCCTGCGCATCCGTCAGGTGCTCTGCACAAACATTGATGGTCATCTGCTCCACTGCAACCTGCACGAGCATGGAGATCAGCACAATGTTCTTGTCGTCGGCCACGCGCCTCACCATGATGAGCGTGTTCCTCAGATCCTCCACCGCATTCGGTCTGCGTCCTGCGGCCCATTCGCACCGTGCGCGAAAGCAAGCGGCACGGGCGAGCGGGCGTCCACCTCCGAGGTGCGAGACGTCGGCGCCCGGCCCGGCCGTCTCGAGATCAATTCCCCAGTCGCAGCGCTCGATTGCCGCCGCCTGTGCCAGAAGCTTCAGGGCAGGCTGGCACGCTTCCAGTGCCTTCGTCATCTCCTCGGCCGACCTCGTTCCGAAATCCGCCGTGATCACCTCGTCGATCTTTTTGTCCTTCGGCATCATGGCAAACGCCCACCGGTAGATATCCGCGGCATTCGCGTCGGCTGCGTCGGCAATGCCTTTCGGCTCCGCGTCGAGAAGCTGCAACGATCTCGCCAGGGTCGCGCGAAACTGTGCCTCCGCCATCGTTCGCTCGCGTTGATTGAGCGGCATGATCACGAATCGCACGCTGCGGTGCGGCTTGGCGTCCCACACGAGCGCGATCTCCGCCCGCGGATCGTCCGGCGCCTTCACCGGGCGGTCGGCGAAGCCGCCGATGGTTTCGTACGGCTCGCCGGTAACCGGGCAGACCAAGGCGTTCGGATCCTTCGACAGCATTCCCGCCTCAACCAGCGCCTGCACGCTCGGCGGCAGCAGCTTGCCTTCGGATTGCTGCGCGTACCGCAGGCACGCCCTCGCGATTGCGTTCAGGCGGATGCGGCAGACGATGTCGTCGGGAGTTTGCTGCAGCAGTTTCTCGGCGAACGCTTCTTCCGGCATGATCTGGACGTGAGTGTCGAAGAACAGCACGCACCGCCCGCGCTCGTGCGGCTTGGCATCCCAAGCGATCACTACGTCCTGCATGCCCAGCTTGCCTCTGGTCTGTTCGTCAAGGGCGGCGATATCGGGAACGGCTTCATAGCGAACGCCCGTCATCGGGCAACTCACCGGATCGGGATCCTTAGGAAGGAGTCCGGCGTCCACCACTTGCTGCAATGTGTGCGGCATGGGTGAGGGGGCAGACATAGCCGTGGGGCCGGCTGCCTTCGCGAACTGATAGCACGCCGCCCCGATGTCCCGCAACCGATTCATACAGGCGAGTTCGGCATCCTTCCCCTGCAAATGCTTTGCCACGGGCGGATCGGCTGCCGCGGCATCCGCCTTACCATCAGCGACAGGCGCCGGAGGGACGGCCGGAGGCTCCATGGCTGGAGGCTGGTCGACTGTCGTCTGAGCAAGCTGCGGTTCACGAGCCGGGGCAGGCAACGGCGACCGCGACGGCCGTTCGAAGACTCGGCCTGCCCCTACGTCCGCGGGCGCCGGTTTGCGATTGGTCGCCAGCTTGTAGACGCCCGCACCCACGACCGCCACCGCCAGCGCCGCCACGAGCACCTTGACCAGGCTGCCGATTCCTGCGACCGAAGCGGCCGCCGCACCCGCCGCCGTGCTCGATTCCGTCGCCGCAAGGATCGTCAGCTTGCTCAGCGAAGCCGCCAGTGCCGCCGGGGCCGCGGCGGCCGACGCGTTCTCCGTCATCAGCGCCGCCAGCACGGCCGCCGACGCCACCACCCCCGCTCGCTTCAGGTTCTGCCGGAGCTGCTCGATCCCGTCCTGCAGCCGGCGCGACACCGTCATCTTCGATACGCCCAGGTCTTTCGCGATCTCCGCCTGCGCACGCCGCCGCAGGAAATGCTCGACAACCACCTCCCGCAAGTCGTCGGGCAGCTCATCAAGGGCACGGTCCAGATGCGGGCCAAGCTCCTGCCAGCTCGGGGCGGCGGAATCGGACTCGTGGTTTGAATGACCATTCATTTGCACGCTCACTTCCTCTCGGTTCTTCCGCGCGGCCCGCCCGCGAAGCTCATCGATCGACAAGTCAGTGGCGCACCGGTGCAGCCAGCCCCCGAGCGACGTCTGCACGGTATCGGCCTTGCGCAGCAGCCGCAGAAAGCATTCCTGCGACACGTCCTGCGAGTCCGCCGCGTTCCCCAGGATTCGCAGGCACGTGCCATACACGAAGTCCTGGTACCGCACGGCGATCTCCGCGAAGGCGTTGGCGTCGCCCCTGCACCTGAATCGCTCCAGCAATGACAGGTCAGTCTTGTTCATCTCGCATTCCTTTCGGCAAGCGGCCGTTCGGTGCTTCCATTATATGCCGGAGCGGGCGCGGGATTGTAACAGAATTCCCTGTGTTCAGGAGTCAGTAGCCAGGAGCCACGAGCCGGCAATGAGCCCCGGTATGGTGAAGCAATGCCCGCCCATGTCACTCCTGACTCCTGTCTCCTGGCTTCTTCCTCCTTTTCCCGTAGAAAAGAATCGTCACGTCGGGTAGAATCTCGCCGACATTACCAGAGAAGGCTCTGGGCTGCAGGCTGATCAGCCCAAAGCCCAATGCCAAAAGCCCAAAGCCCTTCTTCTCCGGAGCCGGCATGCCGACAGTTTTCTGCCTGATTCCGCAAGACAGGACCTTCAAGCCGCGCGCGGCCGACGTTGCCGCCACGCTCGAATTCCTGCTCGAGCAGGAGTTCATCGACAACGATGAAGTCTACCTCGATATCGCCTACGAGAACGGCCGTCATCGTCCCGGCGCCAGCGACCTGATCACCGTCGAGGCCGCCGCCGCCGAGCTTCGCAGGGCCGACGACATCGAGCTGACCGATTTCCTCGTCGAGAACATCCGCGGCACCAGCAAGATCCCGCAGCTCTTCGAGAATGCCGACCAGAAGAACCTCTCGCTGGCCGGATGGCTTGCCGTGCGGGCATTCGAGCTGCCCTACCCCATCTTCGACTCCAATGCACGCTACATCATTACGTGCTCGGCGTGCGGACGCCCGGCCCCCCAGGAGCAGTGGGACCAGGTGAACGGCCTCCGCCGCTGCCCCGCCTGCGGCGAGCTCGAGGAACTCCACCAGCTCCAGTTCACGCCCCCCGTGGAGTTCTCCCGGTTCATCATCGAGATCTCCGAGCTGATCTTCACCGACGCGTCGCCCCGCCTGAAGCCGGAAATCGAATTGGTCGACAAGCTGCAAGACATCCTCGGCACCGCGCTGAAAGCCATATCGTACGAAATGTGATTGGAGAGGGAAGATTGATCCACAGATTGCATAGCGCGGCCTGAGGCCGCAACCAAATGCGGCTTTGGGCTTTAGGCTTTAGGCTTTAGGCTTTGGGCTTGCGGCTCGGGGCTTGGGGCTTTAGGCGCGGGGCTTGGGGCTGCAAGTCCACTTCGTCCACTTGGTCCACTGCGGTCGCCGCGTCCGCCGTCCACTTGGTCCACTGCACCACGAAATCTTGCGCGAAA
>Ga0307380_10010739_pt1 | contig 11505 bp, 7 predicted proteins | sample UN3MG_FD_202239 | JGI IMG/M metagenome (GOLD analysis project Ga0307380, IMG submission 202239) | Soil microbial communities from Risofladan, Vaasa, Finland - UN-3 | ecosystem: Environmental > Terrestrial > Soil > Coastal area > Acid sulfate soil | place: Finland: Risofladan, Vaasa | collected... | reverse complement strand
CCGCCCAGCAGTCCTTCCCACGTCTTGGCGGGATTGATCGAGGGAGCGATCACATGCCCGCGGGGCATCTGCCCCCAAACGAATTGCAGGGCGTCGCTGAGTTGGACGATCAGCACGAAAAAGAAGAGCAGCCGGGCATGAGAGCCCCATCCGTCGTCCGGCAGGGGCAAGGTCAACAGCGCCGGGGCGTGGCTGAGACAGTAGACGCAGATCATCAGCCCCACCTGGATCTTGGCGCTTCGCTCGAGGAAACGCTTGGAATCGCCGTCGATGGCGATCCGGGCGGGGATGAACAGAAACGCGTAGACGGGAATGACGATGCTGTAGAGGCGGTATTCTCCCATTCCCACCAGCACGAACTGCAGCGGCGTGCAGAGGAAGAAGACCCAGAACAGCGCGCGGTGGTCGCCGGGCCGCGTGGGCGTCAACGTGATGAATTCCCGCAGGGCCCAAAAGGAAATCAACCCGAACAACACGACCGTCGCGATGGGACTGGGAATCAACAGCGCGGCGGCCACCACCGAGAAGAGCACCCACCAGGCCCGCACCCGCACCCGGAAGGTCTCGATCACGCCCGTGTCCAACCCCGTATCGACGCGACGCCGAACGAAGTGCAGGACCGCTGTAGCAACGCCCAGCAGTACGAGCACCCCGACGACCAGTCCCAGTGTTTTCCAGTCCCACATGTCGTTCGTGTCAAAACGGCGGATTCATTCTTGACGGTTCCTTGGACATCCGCTCAAGCTCCGATTTCCTTCAGTCGGCAGACGGCCTCGCGGGCACGGCGAAGGAACTCGACCTTCGGCTCGCCCGCTTCCAGCCAGATCGGCGGGCCGAAGGTGATGCAAGTCAGCAGAGGCACCGGCAGGACCTCGCCCCGGGGGAGAATGCGGTTCATGTTGTCGATGTGAACCGGGATCGCTTCCAGGTCGGGCCGCTTCTTGCACAGGTGGTACAGGCCGCTCTTGAACTCGCCGATCTCCCGTCCGCTGCTGCGACTGCCCTCGGGAAAGACGATCAACGAGTAGCGATTGCCGATTTCCTGGATCATCAGGTCGATCGGACTGCGGTGCACCTTGATATCGGTGCGGTCGATCAACAGCGCGTTGAACACGCGATTGGCCATGTATCGGCGGATGCGGCCGGCGGTCCAATAGTCCTTGGCAGCGACCGGACGGGTCAACGCGCGAATCCGTTGCGGCAGTGCCGACCAAACGACGATCGCGTCGAGATGGCTCGTGTGATTGGCGAAATAGACCCTTTGGCAGGTATCGGGCTGGGAGTCGATCCAGCGCACGCTGGCACCGCTGAAGAATCGAGCCAACAGCACCAGGAGATTCCTCGTAACACCGGTATCCATGTTCCGCCGTGCTGGATTCGCGTCTTTGGGCCCGATGCCGGCCGGTTACCGCTTCGAAGAGTGCCACGAGACAAACACCGTGATCCAGCACCCAATGCTACCTCGGGATCCGATTTCAGCCAAGCCCCCCCCTGAAACGGGGGCAGCAGCCGGGCTACGCGGAAAACGGCTTTCGGCTACCGGTCGCCGCGGGTTTCCGCGGAGAGGTTCCTCAGATACACGTGCAGGCTGCCGTTCCACGGTTTCGAGCAGATATCCACGTCGCCGTCCCCGTCGACGTCCGCCGCCACGCCTTCGTGGCACCGGGGACCTTCCAGGATCACGTGCTCGTTCCACGACCCCCCGCGGCCGTCGAGGTTTTCCCAAATGAACCACCGCCGTTTTTCCTCGGCCCCGGAACCGCCCAACGGCCCCTCGCCGGAAAAGACGTCCCAATCGCCGTCGCCGTCGAAATCCGCCACGCTGAGCGTGTGCAGGTCGCCCTTCTCCGAGGCAATCGCGTGGCGCACCCACCGCCGGCCGTTTCCCTCCGCGTTCTCGAACCAGTGGGCCCGATGCGACCGACCGCCTTTGTCCGCGTCGGTCATCACCACGTCGCCATCGCCGTCGTTGTCCAGATCGACCACCCAGGACTTGGTCGTGTCCTTGAACTTGCCTTGATGTCCGCCGTCGATATTCTCGTGCCAGTTCCACTTCAGGCCCTTGCCGTCGGCGTTCTCGTACCATCCGGTGGATCGGACGATGTCGTTGTCGCCGTCGCCGTCCAGGTCGCCCACGCCTCGCGGGTCCAGCCCCCCGTGAACGGCCGGACCGACCTGGTGGCCTTCCCAGGGCTTCGTGGGGTCGGCGGGAATCCGGTACCAGAAGACCCCGGCGGAATCCCGCATGACCACGAGATCGAGCCGGCCGTCGCCGTCGACGTCGGCCGCCACGTTGTCGTGGCTGCCGGCGATCGCTCCGTTGGAGAACTTCTCGAATTCCCGGTCGAAGGGAGGGCCCGGGTTTCGATACCACGTGGCTCCCGAGACTTGATCCACCCGGCCGTCTCCGTCGACGTCGAAGGCCGTACCGCCGACTTCGGTACCGGCAACTTCACCGATTTTGTGGCGGACCCACTCGTCGGATGCCCGATATTCGAACCACCAGACGTCTCCCCGGTTGCATCCGGCGATCCAGTCGAGGTCGCCGTCGCCGTCCACGTCGACCAGAGAGGTCTGTCCCATCTTGTCACCGATGCTGTCGACGGCGTGGTATTCGAATTTCGGGAATTCCGCCGCCGGGACCGGCGAGGCGATCAAGAAGAGTGTTGCTGCCAGCAAGGCAGGCCGCGGTGCTCTCGGAAGAAGCCGACTCGCACCGCTGACGAAACGCGGATTGTCGTGCAGACTTTTTCCCATCGTTTTTCCTCCCTATTCTGGATTCAAGTCTTGTTCGGGGAGGTCGCCTCAGGGACCCCCACTCGAACCTCCAGCATAAGGAATCGGGGCGGCGGACGCAAATGACACCTTGCGTTTCGCAGGGACCGGAAATAGATTGGAGAGGTCGATCGTCGGCCACGGAGCGACAGATGGGTGTCAAGGTCAATTCACCGGACTTACCGGACGCACTCCCGCGGAAAGATGCCGCCCCTGCCGCGTCGAGAATGACCAAGTGGTGGCTCGTTCTCTTGACGGCAGCGGTTGCGGTATCGACGATTCTTGTGGTCAGTTCCTATCGGCATGCGCCGTTGGAGGTCGCCGACGACAACCCGGCGAGTGAAGCGGCCCAGAGGCCTCGGCTACTTGCCACGAAGCCGTTCCGGGCGCCTTCGGGACCTTGGGGCGAACTGGAGTGCCTGCCGATCTCGCTTTCGCCTCCGCTGGAACTCATCCCCGAAGCCGCGGAAGGGGGTTCGGGAAAGGTGGCGTGGCATTTTCCCGGCACCGACTCGGCGGGGCTCGCCACCTTGTTCGAGAAGATCGGACTCTCGAAGTCGCTTCGCGGGACCCTGGTCTCGATGGCGAAGGAGAACCGCGAGATCGACGGTTCGAGCATCTATCCTTCTCGCGACTTCGTTTTGCAGCTCGATCCCGAGTCCCGCTCGGCGCTCTACGTGGCGTTGGCCGAACATTGGGAAAACGCCGATCAGCGCAGCGCGTTTCGCTTCGCGGCCGACTCGACGGATGCATGGTTCGCGGCGTCGCGGATCTCGGCCGAAACCAGGGAACTCGTCGCGCCGCTGATCTATCGGTACGGGAACTACCTGTTCTTCGCGGATCTTCCGAGCATCCGCGACGCGTTGCCCTCGGCGGGGGAACGGTTGCGTTTGCTGGCGACGCTGGGGCGGTGTTCGACGCTTCTGGTCTACCTCGAAGTCTCGCGAGACACCGACATCGCGTCACTGGTGGATTATTGGGGCAGGGGAAACAGAGTCCGAGAAGTGCGGCCGATCCTCGAGGCCCAGCGGCGTGCGGGAGGGGGAAAGATCGACGTCACGCACTTGCTGCCCCCGTTCGCCCGGCGTCGCCTCTACACGTATCCGACGCCGCTCGCAGAAGCTGATACTCTCAGCCGCGATTGCCACTGGACCTCGTTGAATTTCTTCCACGAGGTTCCCGACGATCGCCTTGCCGACACGACTTACGCGGTGCAGAAGGTCAAGAGTGAATACGATCGCTTCGAAGGGGATCCCCGTTTGGGCGACGTGATCTTCCTGATGAACTCCCGAGAAGCGGTGATCCATTCGGCCGTATTCATCGCCGGGGGCATCGTCTTCCACAGGACCGGCCGCCTGCCGTCGGAGCCGTGGGTGCTGGTGAAGTTCGCCGACATGCTCGACTACTATCCCCGGCACGAAAAACTCGATGTTCACTACTATCGCCGCAAGGGCGCGTGAACGGATTGCGTATAGTAGCCATCTCGCTCCGCGAGATGCAGCCACGTCTCGCGGAGCGAGACGGCTACTATGACCGTGCAAACATTCGCCGGCCCCGCTTAGGGTCCTTCGGCCTTCTCTTCAAGGTGCTTCTCCACCTCGGCCAGTTGCTTCTCGAGTTCCTCCTCGAATTGCCGCAGCGCCTGCCGAAGTTCGTCGGTCTTCTCGGCACCTTCGGTGGTACGCTGGAGTTGTTTTCCGATCAATTCGAGCTGCCGGGTGGCGGCCTCGATTCGTTGGGCGGGCGTCAGGGCGGCGCGGCCGGGCAGAATCTGGATCGGCTGCCCGAAGGCGGGCTGCATCCCCGGCTGGATCTGGATCCGCCCGCCCGGCGCGATGCCGCCGGCCTGGATGCGGAATTGGATCGCGCCGCCCACGGCGTTGCCCTGGGAGTACTGCCGGTACAGATCGTAGGCCTCCTTGTCCTGCTTCTTCAAGTCCTCCGCGTCTTTGGCCTGGACGGTCTTCGTGACTTGCCGGCCGCCCTTGTTCTCGGTGACCTCGATCTGGATGCCCTGCTGGGGATCGTCCTTGATCGAAATCTTCCGGTCGTTTTCGCTGACCGTGATCTCCTTCACGCCGTTGACGTTCTTCATGCTGACGCTGGTGGTGACCACGGCGATTCCGGCGGGCTGGAGAGCCGGGGCTTCGGCCGGGGGGCGGATCGCCTCCTCCGCCCGCGGAGAAGACGCGGGGTGGTTTGCCCGGGCGATCTTCTCCAGGGCCTCCTCGGCGGCGGCCTTGGTCGGGGCGTCGGGCGACTGGAACAATTCTCGCAAGATCCGCACCGATCGGCCCGATGCCTCGAGACTGTCGCTGGTGGCCGACTCGGTCAGGGCGGCGATGGCGGCCTTGCCGGCGGCGGCCAGTTTTGCGGTGGCCTGCTCTCGGCCGGAGAACGCATCGGCGTCGAGTTCTTCGATCCATCGGGCAATCTGCTCGGCCGACGGGGTGCCGGCGGCTTCGCTCTTCGGACTTTCTTGGGCCCCATCTTCTGCTGCCCGGACGGATACGACCGGCAAGCACAGGGCCACGACGACGAACGGCAGAAATCGTTTCGGGATCGACATGACGAACCTCCGATAGAAGTGGCTTCTCCAACAATGAGTTGCGTCAGTTTCAGTGCATTGTGTTTAGCGGGCGGGCTTGCCCGCCGTTGCCCGGGCGGAAAGCGTTGCTTTCACAACGGCGGGCAAGCCCGGCCGCTAAACTTTCTCCAATCCTGCACTGTAGGATTAGCGTGATTCTAGCAGCGAGCCGCAACGCCCGTCAATAGCCCGCCCGCCGTCACCTGGAAAGACGGGGGGAATCGCTGCCGGTGCACTGCCGGATCGTGTCGATCAGTTTCCCGCGATCGATCGGCTTGGTGGCGAACTCGTCGCAGCCGGCCTCGAGGCACTCGGTCCGGTCGGTGGCCATGGCGTTGGCCGTCAGGGCCACGATCGGGCCCTCGTAACCGTGGCTTCTCAAGACCCGGGTAGCCTGGTAGCCGTCGAGGACGGGCATTTGCATGTCCATCAGGATCACGTCGAAGGGACGGCCTTCGTGGCGTGCGGCCAACGCCTGGTACATGGCGAGCTGCCCGTTCTCGACGACGGTGACTTCCGCGCCGGCCTTTCTGAGGACCAGGGCGATCAGCCGTTGGTTGTCGGGGCCGTCCTCGGCCAGGAGGATCCGGCAATCGAGCTTCCCGCCGTCCGGCGCGGAATCGAGATGGTCCTCGCCGGGCAATCCCTTGAACATGGCGGCCTCGGAAGGTTTGAGCATCTCGGCCCCGTCGATCGGCCCGGTGGCGACCGTGATTCGGAAAGTGCTCCCTTCGCCCGGCCGGCTGTGTACGGTGATGTCGCCGCCGAGCATTTCCGCGAATCGTTTGCTGATGGTCAAACCGAGGCCGGTGCCGCCGAACCGGCGTGCGGTGGCGGCGTTGGCCTGTTGGAACGGTTGAAAGAGACGGGCCATCTGGGCGTCGTCCAAACCGATGCCGGTGTCCGCGACGTCGAATTGCAGGAGCCCGTCGGCGTCCGTCCCATCGGCCAGCCGGACCACCAGCCGCACGCCCCCGGCCATCGTGAACTTGATCGCGTTGCCGACGAGGTTGATGAGGATTTGGCGCAGCCGGGTGGGATCGGTGCGGACGGTCTTAGGGATCGGTCCGGCGTACCCGACCTCGAACGCCAGTTCCTTCGCTCTTGCCCGGAACCGCATCAGCGAGGCCACGTCGGAGATGATTTCGCACGGCGAGCATTCGATGATTTCCACCTCGAGCCGGCCCGCCTCGATCTTGGAGAGGTCGAGAATGTCGTTGATGATTTCCAGCAGGTGATGGCCGTTGCGATTCATCACCAGGAGCTTCTCGACGGTGGCCGGCCGGTCGCCGTGTTCTTCGATCAGCAGGTCGGTGTAGCCCATGATGGCCGTCAAGGGCGTGCGGATTTCGTGGCTCATGTTGGCCAGGAACCGGCTCTTGGCCAGGTTGGCGGCCTCGGCGGCCTTGGAGAGGGCCTCCAACTCGGCCGAGATGCCTTTCTCCCGCTCCAGCGCGTCGGTCAACTGCGTGTTGCTCTCCCAGAGTTGCCGTTCGTGCTGCCTGAGGAACTCTTCCGTCTTCCGCCGGGTGGCGACTTCCTTGTTGAGGAGTTCCCGTTGCGATTCCAGCTCGGCGGTGCGCTCTCGGATCTTGCCTTCCAGGCCGGCGAACACCTGCCGGAGTTCCTGGTCCGACCGTTGGAGTTCGTCGGCCATTGCGTCGATGACGTGCGCCATTTTCCCCAATTCGTCGTCGAAAGGCGAGTCGATGCGGTGCGCCAGGTTGCCGCCGGCGAGCTGTTCGGCCGCGTTTCTCATCCGGCCGAGCCGTTGCGAGAGCACCCGGCCGCTCCACCAGCCTACGGCCAGCGCGGCCAGCCCGCCGCCCAACAGACCGGCCAACAGAAAAGAAGCGGCCCGATCCGGCGACAACCACGAGACGGCCACGAGAATCCCCACGATGACCGCCGTGGATATTCGCCGCACACCGGTAAAGGACAAGAAACGCATCGACGGAATCTCAAGTTGCTTCTCAGGTTGCCAAGCGGGATCGGCGGGAGTCCGCAGAGTCGAAGTGGCCGCCCGGCGCCGCCAAACGCCCGCGTTTCTCGCGAAGCCCCCCACCGAGGCCGCAACCGAGAAAGACTTGCGACTCAACGCACCGCGCATCCCTACAAGTGTAGGTCGATGGCTGTCCGTTTTCCTGCCCACGTATCCACGAATTTCCGGGCAGTCCTTACCGGCGCCCGCACGAGCCGTACAGCCGATACAGGCGGCGCACTCGGGCGCGTTCATGCTTGACGCAACCCCATGGTAAGAGAACCGTCTAGCTGTCGGCTGCAATTGAACCGTTTAGCGGGCGGGCTTGCCCGCCGTTTCGTCGTGGCCCTTCCCTTTCCCTCCTTCACACTCCTCTGCCGTCTCGACGTGCCACCAGCCGTCGGCGAAGATCAGGTTCCGGCCCGGCGGCACGCGGTACCAGGCGGCGAACTCCCGCTCCGCGGCGCCGGTTCGCAGCGATCGGCCCAACGTCCAGGCAACGACGCCGACCGATACGGGAACCATCGCCGCGAGATACGTGCGGGCGACGAGCAAGCGCCCATCGCCGACGAGCCATTGGACGAGCGCCGCCAGGCCGAGCACGTTCACGATCACGTGCATTTCGCAGGCCTTTCGCGCCACCCATCCCACGAGCTTCAGCGGTCGGCGGGGAATGGAAGGCTGGGGCACGGGCCGTGCGCCTCCGCCGCCGAAAACGTGCAGAAGGCCCCGTACGCGCTTGAGCCGTTGAGTGAACGCCTTGTATCGGGCGTCGTGGTGCAACGTGAGAAGCAGCAACGCAAGTCCCCAAACCAGGCCGCCGGCCGCCCAAAGCGGTTCGGCCGTCCGCGCGAACAGCCCCCAACCGATCCCCAGCGGAACGAGCAGGTGGATCGTGTGGTGCATCAGGTAATCCAACTGGACGCCGTCGAGCGAGGCGGTGCCGCAGAGCCGGGCCAATTGGCCGTCGACGTGGTCCAGGAGATACCAGATCTGCAGCAGTGCGGCCCCGGCGGCGAATCCCCACATCGTTCCCCAGCCGAAGCCCGCCGCCGCCGCGACGCCACACGCCCAGGCGGCCAGCGTGGCCATGTTGGCCGAAATACCCCAAGGGGCAATCAGCCACGTAATCCGCAACGCCGCCGGACGGCTCACCCGTCGAGCCATCCAGTTGCCCACGCGCCGATAGTCCGGCTTCTGGCAGCGGAGTTCGAGTTCGGCCAGCGAAGGGCGTTTCATGGTTGTCGGGTTCCTCTGAATTCCTTGCCCCAGCCGCCTCGATGCCATCCGCAGGCGATAGTCAGGCCCCAAACGGCGAGCACGGCGGCCGCGTTGGCTGCGACCGTCGGCCAATGGGCTTCGGCGGCTGAAGACGAGTGCCCCAGCCATAGAGCCAATCCGACGGTCGGACCCACGGCCAGTGCGAGCATGGCGACGTAGCGCGTGCGTGCCGAACCGTCCAGGTCGCCCCACAAGGAAACGGCCGAGACCAGCAGGAAATAGACGCCGTATGCAGCGGCGGTCGCGGCGGCCACGCCCGAGAGGCCGTAGCCTCCGGAGAGAGCCAAGTGGTTCCCTAAAACCGCCACCGCGGTGGCGATCAGCACGGCGGCCAGTGCCCGACGCTGTCGGCCGACCGCAATCAGGTATTGGCTTCCCGGCAGCGCGAGCACCAGCGCGACGGCCCCGGGCACGAGGTACTTCAGCGGTGCCAGGCCGGTTTCGTAGTCGGGCAGCAGCCGGGCCAAGACGGGCGGAGCGGCAATCAGGGCCAACGCGGCCGGCAGGGCCATCGCCGCCGCCTGCAACTCGCCGGCCCGGGCCGCCAGCCTCGCCACGCAGCGGCGGTCGCCCGTGCGTCCAAAAGTCTCGCCGTAGCGAGGACCCGTCACCATCGAGAGCACGTTGCCCAGACCGAACAGTTGAGCGGTGACCATCAACGCCACCGAGTAGCAGCCGAGTTGGAACTCGCGATCGCTGAGGTAGGCGAGGATCATCAGCTTGTCCAGCGAGCGGAACAGCGACGAGACGGTGCCGGCCAGCAGGATCGGCGCGCCGATGGCGATCAGCCGGCGGATTTCGGCCGTGTCCCAAGCCGGCCGCAGCACGGCGGCGGCACGTCGCCGGATGAACGCCAGCGATGCCAGCAGCACGACCAGCGTGCCGCCGTACAGTCCCGGCAACCCCCAGCGCCAGGTGGCCAGCCCGCAAACACTCAGCGTCAGCAGGCCCTCGAGAATCGACAGTTGCGACGTGGTCGTGAAGTCCTGGTTTGCGCGGAGGATGGTGACGTGGAAAGTCACGTACCGGACCAGCACGGCCACCGCTCCGACGGCCAGCAATCCGACGGCCCACTGGGTGGCCCAGACGCTGTTGCCGGTCAACGCGATCCAGAGTCCCACGCCCACGAGCACGGCGGCGTAGAGCGCGCTGGTGAGCATGTTGACCGTGAACGCCAGATTCAATCCCCGGCGGGCGCGATCCGTTCGGCCGCTGCCCAGCGCCACGTTGAATTCCCGCACGGCCCCCTTGCTGATTCCCAGGTTGGCGTAGTTGCCGTAGCTGAGGAAGAGTTTCAGGGCCTGCCAGATCCCCATCTGGGCCGGGCTGAGCAGCCATCGCAACAGAAGGCTCGTCGCCGCACCCAACACGTGACACACGGCCGTGGCCGAACCGACCACCAGCCAGTCGCCGAATACCCGCCGCCAGCCGTTCAGCGGACGGTCGATCGTGGTCGGTAGCAGTGCTTCAGCGGGCGTGGACATCTTTCACGTGGGTCATGTGATACGGTCATCTCGCCGGGCGAGATGAGGCTTCGTCTCGCGGAGCGAGACGGCTACTATGGACGGCTACTATGGGTGTGGAGGCCGTGGCGAGGATTTCCTCGGCGATCCGGGCGGCCGCCGGGCGATCGTGATTGGCCAGCACGTTCGGATCGGGGCCGGCCGCGGGCGAGAAGTCTTTGAAGCCCTTTCTCGTCACGTGCGGTCCCGGTCGTCCCCCAGCTCTCGTGCGGCAGGAACTCGCCGGCACCCGGCGGCACCAGTTGAATCACGGGCACACCCCAAATCGTGGCCTCCACCCCGGCGCTCGATCCGCAACTGAGCACGCAGTCGATCCCGTCGAGGCATTTCTCCAGCGACCCGCGTCGTACCACGCGGCTGCGCAGCCCGGGCAGTTCGGCCCGCAATGACCGAACCGCCGGATCGTCCGCCGTGCGAGGGTGCAACTTGACGATCAACTCGACCCCGTCGATGCCGGCCACGACGCGAAACGCCAGGCGGAGCATCTCGGCGTACGTGCGGCCGGTCAGGTGCAAGGCCACCGCGTCGGGTCGCTCGTCGCGCGGGGGAACCGTCGCCAACAGCAGGATTCGCGGCGGCCGGGACGGTGCGTGGGCGTCGTCTTCTCTTGCGAGCTTCTTTGCGAAAAGATGGTCGTGTTGCGGTGAGCCGGTCATGGAAATCCGTTGCGGCGGCACGCCCCAGTCGATCAGTTGCCGTTGCGAGGAACGGCCCCAGGCCAGGATCCGATCGGCCGCCAACGGGGCAAAACCGAAACGACAGCACGGCACGCCGTGTTGCACCACCAGCGATCGGACGCCGTATCGCCGACCGACCGCCACGGCGGCCCGGGCCAGCGGCGTGGCGTCCTCGTCCAGCACCAACGCGTCGGGACGCACGTTGCGGAAGTGGGCGTCGATCTGCTCGATCATCCGGGTTTGCCTTGGTCCGCGGGTGGCCACGCGCCGGGCCAGCCAGTTCGCGATCGGCGCAGCGAGGTCCACACCACGGAAACGGAAGCCGCCGGCCGGCACGATCGCTGCCGAGGGTGTCCGGAACCCGTTGGCCCGCCCCAGGCCCGCATTGCAGACGAGTTGCCCCACGCCGGCTGCCTGCCAGCGGAACCAGGACTTCACCGCAAATCGGTCGTACAGCCACCAGAGGTTGCAGCGACGCTCGAGCAACTTGCGGCAAATCGGGTCGAGCAGGCGGGGATTTCCGCACAAGACCACGCGCGGGCGCCCGAGGCCGCGATCCGCAACCGGCCGCCAAACCCGGCTGATTCGCTCGACGCAACGCCGCCAGAAGGCGAGCGGAGGGGAATGGTCGTCGCGGGGTGACTTCTGTGTGATCCACCGGACGTGACAACGCGCGCCGGC
>Ga0307380_10010733_pt1 | contig 11508 bp, 8 predicted proteins | sample UN3MG_FD_202239 | JGI IMG/M metagenome (GOLD analysis project Ga0307380, IMG submission 202239) | Soil microbial communities from Risofladan, Vaasa, Finland - UN-3 | ecosystem: Environmental > Terrestrial > Soil > Coastal area > Acid sulfate soil | place: Finland: Risofladan, Vaasa | collected... | reverse complement strand
CAATCTTTAATGATACCATAACTGATCGAAAGGCCGAGGCCGGTCCCTTTGCCGACTTCTTTTGTGGTGAAGAACGGCTCAAATATCTTGTCTGATATATCTTCAGGAAGCCCTGCCCCTGTATCGGTGACCTCGACAACGACCGTTTCTCCCACGAGTTTTGTTTTAAGCGTGATCTTTTTGGTGCCCAAGGGCGGCTCGGAAGACGCCCACTTTTCCTCGATGGCGTCCCTGGCATTTAAAATAAGGTTTATAAAAACCTGTTCCAACCGGCTGGGATCTGCCATTACCTTCGGCAGTTTTTTATCAATATCCCAGACCACGTCGATTCCTCTGGCTTTGAGTTGCTGGCTGAAAATTTCAAAAGCTCTTCCCAGCACTTCGTTGACCTGAACCTTACCCAGAACCACATCCGATTTTCGGGAAAATTGTCTCATATGATTGATAATTTTGGCCGAACGGTCAACATTGTGGTCTATCATCTCAAGCATGTTGTAAAGAAGATCATTGTCGATGGGATTGTTTTGATCCAATTTTTTTATAAAGAAATTACTTGCGGTTTTAATGACCGAGAGCGGTTGATTCAATTCATGCGCAATGCCGGTGGCCATTTCTCCCAGCGTTGCCATTTTGCCGGCATGAATGAGTTGATGTTCGACGTCAAGCCGCTTGGTAATGTCGCTGGTGGTGACAAGCAGCACTTTTTGTCCCAAATACTCCGACGGCGAAATCCGAATCGCCACAAAAAGTGTTTTGCCGTCTTTATTGACATGTTTCACTTGGTTTACGTAAGCAGATGTCATTATTTTGAAAGCATAATGGTCTCTTTCCTCATCGAGGAATAAATCCAGAAAGGATCTTTTTGTGATCTCATCCTTTTCATATCCGTAAACATGGGTGACACTTTTATTGCAGTCGAGTATTTCAAGAGTATTCACGTCCAGTACAAAGACGGCGTTAGGGATATTGTTGAAAATGGCGTAATATTTTTTCTCTGATTTTTCAAGCCGCTCTTCAAGTTGCTTCATTCGGGTTATGTCGAGGCAAACTTCCATGACAGCAACGATTTCGCCCTTTGCGTCCAAAATTGGAGACGTTCTGGCAAGCCAATACGTTCTCGTCCCGTCTTTACTCAAGCCGGTTTCTTCACCGTAATGGGACAGGCCGTCTTTAAATGTTTTTTCAACCGGACAGATCTTACATTTTTCATCGCGCTGTTTATAAACACAATAGCAAAAATCGTTGGGAGTGGGATTGAAAGTTTCCGCAAACTCTTTATTGTAACTGATCAGCTTAAAGTCTCTGTCCTGAATCGTAATCAGACAGGGTACAAGCTCGAACAGGTTCTGGTATTCATCCCTCTGTTTTTTAAGTGCGGCCTGCTTTTCAACAATTCGTGTGCCCATCTTATTTATGGCAGTAAACAGTTGGCCCATTTCATCGTTCTGATTAATCTCGATAACGTTTGAATACTCACCTTTGGCAATAAGATCGGTTGTGCTGATCAGCTTTTTAATGGGCTGATTTACAAATTTTAATACAAAAATGAAAATAATGGCGGATGTTACCAGGAAGGCAAAAACAGCCAGAACGATGATACCGTTTTCAAGAAAAAATATCTCTTCATCTGTTTCTTTTAGGGAAACAACAACATCGAGTGCTCCCAGTATCTTCTTCCCCTCAGGATGCACATGGCAGGAATCCGACGAACAGCCGGTATTGTTTCGGATCGGGCTGATAATACCCAAGAGGCGGTGACCTTGTGAAGAATGAAATATTCGTGCCTTCTGCACCAGAATGAGTTCAGACAGAGGGGGGTCCGACCGGTGGCATACATCACAGGCCTCTGCTTTTATGTTTGTGGTCACATCGAGTTCCGAAGGCCGGTTTGAAAATTTTATCTGTCCTTTTTTATTGAAAATACGAACGGTATCGATCTCTTTCTGTTTGCTGATGTTGTTTATGATATGGTTAATATCATCCCTTGAGTTGATCATCATCGCATAATGGGCGCCGAGGATAATGGTATTGCTTAATCTGTCGGTTCCCTCCATAATGTCTTTCATGACCTTTTCCGTCTGATATTTAATATTGAAATAGGCCCATGTAGATATGCTCAGGAGTAAAGTCAGACCCACGGAAAGGATGAGTTTTGAGACCAGGTTAATACGAAGATGTTTAAACAATTTGAACATGGTTTAGCGCTCGTTATCCCTTGTTCTGTTTCGGTCGATGCGAGTTATACGTTTAACTGCAAGCGGTGCTTCTGGCCATTTGAAATTTTATAGGGTTCCGATCATCAAGATATGTATTATCATTACAATATAATTTTTTCAACAACTGGTCATGACTTTCAGATTAAACCGTCTTTCCAAAGGATCCTTCAGCATTAAATGAGGTGTTTTTTCTTTAATCTTGCGAAAAAATTTGTTAGGTTTTATTATTTCAGGATCAGAAGCGCGCGTAAACATTAATTTAGGAGGTTAGTCATGGGACCAGAAGACTCCGACATTGGGGGCAAATTTAATGCAGACTCGGAAAACGACCAGTATAACGAAGAATATTCACCCTGGAAAAAGAAAGAGACGGGAAAGTTCGGATCTAATCTATTTAAAAAACCCGATGGAATCCCGCTGTTCAGATTCGGGATAGGATTTTTGATTCTGGCCATACTCTTGATCCTGCTGTTTACCAGAAGCCGGAGCACCACAGTAGACGACAGAATCCTGGCCATAGAGAACCAGATGACAAAGCTTGAAGAAAGCATCGCCAAGTTTGAAGCGATCAATGACAGAGTTGCGCAAATCTGGGAGCAGGCCCAAACTTTTGAACAATTCAAAGAGCGTTTCGATCGTTCCGAAGCATCTCTGATGTTAAGAATGGATCATATTGCGAAAAATCTAGACAGCATGCAAAAACAGATGGGCAAATCCAGCGCCCGGACGGCTAAATCCTCAACAACCACAACCGTATCCAAGAAAACCGATGGAAAGCGATTTCACACAGTTAAACCGGGAGAAACATTGTATAAAATCGGTCGTCAGTATGGTTTGACGGTGGAAAAAATGCGCCGTCTTAACAAACTGGCCGACGGCGCAGTCATTCATCCGGGGCAAAAACTTAGGGTGAGTCCTTGAAAGCGAATCGATGCTTCGTGGGAAAATAGTTTCTGTACACATCGGCGAAACCATCTTCAGTTTAATGGGCAGGCAAAACAAAGGCAGGGTCGTTTGACTCTGCCTTTACAATTTAATGATTTGCAGTGGATCGCTAATAAAATCGTTTAGGTACAGCAGGGCATCAAGGAAATGTTCATGGCGCATTTCTAGTCGTCGAACACCTTGTTTTTATCAGAAATTTTATATCCCAATGCCAAAATAATCTTTCGCTGTGTTTCCATTCGGCAAGGCATTCCATTTTCAATCCGTGTAATGGTAATGGGGGATATGTTGGCTTTTCTGGCGAGTTCGGCCTTGCTCATCATTAGAGATTCTCTAATTTTTTTTAAGGTATTTTTGCTCATTTGGCTGAATTTCACAGGAACATTGTTTATCAGAGTAATTGTTAACAATATCATAAGCTTGTAATTTGTTAATGTCAAGCAAATTATATATAATTTATATATAATTCTGTCGAATTAGAACATATTGTATTTTATTAAAATAAGTTATCTATATGTTGTGCACCAACAGATCAATATGTCCCGTAAATTCCAATTGTTCCTATAAAATTTCTCCTTTGGGCCCGCTATCTATCCTGGAATCGCTATCCGAATTTTTAAACTTCATCGCCGTTGAAAGATGATCGCCCCATAATCGAGATGAATGCTAAACACCGTTTAAATAGAATTTATCGATATCTTTTATTCTGACCTTCTGTTTGATGTTCTTTGTGAGCGATTCGGGCTAAAGGCGCTTACCCCGATCGAGGGTCCGGTATTGAACCGCTTCGGAAATGTGGTCGACCTTTAAATCGGGTGCGTCGTCGAGATCGGCAATGGTGCGGGAAATTTTAAGGATTCGGTTGAAGGCTCTTGCCGAAAGGCCAAGCTTGTCGATGGCAGTTTCAAGAAGTTCCGCAGAGGCATTGTCAATTTTGCAATGTTTTTTAATATGCCGGTTGATCATCTGGGCGTTGCAATAGATTTTCGTTCTTTTAAATCGTTGGATCTGGCGCTCTCGTGCAGCGGTAACACGGTTCTTGATATCTTCCGATGATTCCGCATTGGGCTCTCCGATCAGGTCTTTATAGGCAACCGCCGGAACTTCAACGTGGATGTCGATCCGATCCATCAAAGGACCGGATATCTTGGATCGATATCGGTAAATTTGCGGATACGTGCACCGGCACTCATGCCTGGGGTCGGAAAAGTACCCGCAGGGGCACGGATTCATTGCGGCCACCAGCATAAAACTCGAAGGATAAGTTATGCTCAAAGCAGCCCGGGAAATGGTGACCATAAGATCCTCCAAAGGCTGTCGGAGAACTTCAAGCACATGCTTCTTAAATTCAGAAAGTTCATCTAAAAACAGAACGCCGTTATGTGCCAGACTGACTTCGCCGGGTCTTGGAATGTGACCGCCGCCGATTAAACCGGCATCTGATATGGTGTGATGCGGAGACCTAAAAGGCCGTTTGGTAATCAACGCCTCGTCTTTTGGAAGCATTCCGATGACACTGAATATTTTAGTGGTCTCAATGGCTTCTTCGAATGTCATCGGCGGAAGGATGGTCGGGAGACGTTTTGCCAGCATGGTCTTTCCTGAGCCGGGGGGGCCGATCATAATGAGATTATGCCCGCCTGCAGCTGCCACTTCTAAGGATCGTTTTGCGTGCTCTTGGCCCTTGACTTCGGAAAAATCGACATCAAAGCTGTTTTCATTTTTAAATATGGATGAAACGTCTATTTTCCCAGGTTTTATTTGAGAGAATCCGCGAAAAAAGCTGACAATTTGTGACAGTGTTTTAACCGGCAGAACGGTGATTTTGTCCACAACCGACGCCTCGCGACCGTTGTCATAAGGGACGATTATTCCTGTGTAGCAGGCACTTTTGGCGAACAAAGCCATGGGAAGAGAACCTTTGACAGGTTTAATACGACCGTCCAGAGAGAGTTCACCCAGGACAAGATATTTGGATATGATCTCCTGAGGTATGATCCGGGTTGCTGTGAGTATCCCTAAAGCGATGGGCAGATCGAAACCGGTTCCTTCCTTTTTTATGTGAGCCGGAGCGAGATTAACCGTGATTCTGTCATCAGGGAAGGTATAGCCCGAATTATTAATGGCAGACTTGACCCGTTCTTTGCTTTCTTTTACAGAAGCCTCCGGGAGCCCCACCGTCGTAAATGTGGGGAGCCCTGGAGTAATGTCGACTTCCACTTCCACCAGAAACGCATCAATTCCAATAACAGCGCTACTTAAAACCTTTGCAAGCACGATTCCTCCTTTTTTAAATTCCAAAAATTCTCGTGGAACGAGTAAAAGAGATCTTTTGCAAAATTGTTAAGTTTTAGTAACATTAAAATTATTCTTGTAAAACAAGAATAATCTATATTAGGGTAAATTTTAAAGTTTTACCTTGATTTTTGTTATTTAGTATTTATTTTTCAGAATCTTAGCAAAATATGCGTCTCGATTCAAATAAATCTTTAAGTGTATAAAGCCTATTTTCCATGTATTTTAAACAAAGAACCATTTCAGCGTCGGTGAACTGCTCGGGTGTGGGTGTCCATTCGGGGAAGAAAGTGAACGTGACCATTAAGCCGGCACCGAGCAATCATGGTATTAAATTCATCCGAACAGACCTTCTGGATTGTCCTGGCATATCCGCACATTTTAATATGGTTGTAGATACAAGCCTGGCAACTGTTATCGGGTATGAGGGCTTTATTATTTCAACAATAGAGCATCTTATGGCCAGTTTTGCCGGCCTTTCCATCGACAATGCCCTGGTGGAGATCGATGCGTATGAGATGCCGATAATGGACGGTAGCGCCGGTCCTTTTACTTCATTGATAAAATCAGCAGGGGTAGAGGATCAAGACGCGCCAAAATGTTTTTTTGTGGTCAAAGAGCCGATCGAGATTAAAAAAGACGGAAAAATGGTCGGCATATATCCACATCCGAGTTATAAGATAACCTGTACCATCGAATATGATCACCGCCTAATAAAAAAGCAGTCCTATTCTGTGGACATGTCGGATCATGTTTTTGAGCATGAAATAAGTCGAGCCAGAACTTTTGGCTTTGTACATGAATACGAATATCTAAAACGTCACGGTCTGGCCCGTGGCGTTTCCCTGGAAAATGTGATCGCCATTGACAATGAGGATGTGCTCAATGATGAGGGCTTGCGATATAAGGATGAGTTTGTGAGACATAAAATCCTCGATTGCATCGGTGATTTTTCACTTCTGGGCATGCCTATTTTAGGTCATGTGGTCGCCAGCAAATCCGGCCATGCCTTCAACCATGCTTTTCTTAAAAAATTCTTTGCCCAAAAAGAATCATGGGAAACCCTTATAATCAACGATCTAAACGAATTGCCTTCCGTTCAATCAAAATCACTTGCCATTTAAGAAGGTATCCGCTATTAATTCATTTTAGTATCCTTTGGAGATAATTGCTAAAATTTCGCTCTTTAATCCGAGGCATTGAGACTCATATGTTTGGGGAAAAATCTGAGTCGGGTTAAAGCTTGATTCGGCATGCCACTTTACCGGGTATTGATCGGTCAATATTAATGACCACTCCGATATCTGTTACGCATCGAAAAACAAAATTGTAACCATGTCATTCATGAATCGAAAAACACTCGCACTGCTCCTCGCCATCGTCTTTTTTGTTCAGAATTTGGCCTTTGCCCAAGATGCCAGGTTGACAGATATAATCGTCACAAATACACAGGACGACCTTCTTGTTTATCTGAAGGTTGAAGGTGCCTTTAGAGAAAAAATGAAAAAGGCCGTCTTGAGTGGCGTTCCAACGAACTTTTCATTCTTTGTCAGTCTTTATAGAGTCCGAAATCTATGGTTTGACAAAAAGATAGCAGATATAACGATCACAAATATGATTAAATACGACAACCTGAAAGAGGAATTTACCATAAAACGCACGTGGGAAAAAAGTGGACCGCGGGTTACACGATCTTTCGATGAGGCCCAGAAATGGATGGCGGAAATTGACGGTCTCAAAGTTGTCTCTCTCGAACAGCTTGAAAAAGGAAATCAGTATCAATTACAAGCCAAAGCCGAACTCAGCAAAGTAACCCTTCCTTATTATTTGCATTATGTCCTCTTTTTTGTTTCTCTCTGGGATTTTGAAACCGACTGGTTTACCATAGATTTCACCTTCTAAAACAACCGGTTATTATGAGCGACAACAGATATAAAAAATCAGCATCTTATATCTCGGCAGAAGAGCGGAAACGGCGAAAGCGTGAAGTCATTATCAGTGTTGTAGTCATTGCTGTAATTGCGCTGCTCACTTTTGCCGAAAACAGGATCATGCACTTTGGCGCCGGTATCCCGGTTTCCAATACCATTCTGATGTTTATTCTGATAAACATTAATTTACTCTTGCTCATTTTGTTGATCTTTCTTGTCTTCAGAAATCTGGTAAAGCTGCTTTATGACAGAAAACGAAAGGTTATGGGGGCAAAGCTTCGAACGAGACTTGTGGTGGCTTTTATCGCGCTTTCACTGTTGCCGACCACTGTTCTTTTTTTCTTTTCCATAAATTTTATTACCACCAGCATCGAATTCTGGTTTAACGTTCCTGTAGAGCAGGCCCTTGAGAATTCATTGCGTGTGGGACGAAGTTTATATTGGCATGCTGAAGAGACCAGCAGCTTCTTTATGGAAAAAATATCGTATCAGATAGAAGCGAAGAAGCTTTTAGATCCAAAAAACAGAAAACTTCTTTTCCGCTATATACAAATCGTCCAGCGTGAGTTTAATTTTAATGCGGTAGAAATTTATTCAGCGAATGCCGATCGTCTTACATTTGCCCTTGACCCGGAACTGGAAGATAAGCCCTTTTCTGTGATTTCCCCCGACAATCTCAAAAAAAATATACCGCTGAATAGTGTCAGGACCGTTTCCGAAAGGATATCTTCCGGTGAGCTAATCAGAACCATCGGAACCATCCCCTTTGGCGTAACGCTCGCGGATGCAAAGGCCTTTGTGGCGCTATCCAGTCTGATGCCACCGGACCTCGCAGAAAACATGACATCAATTTCAAGGGGTTTTGAAGAATACCAGCAGATAAAACTTCTTAAAAAACCGATTCAGATTACTTACTACATAACCCTCTCCATCGTGGCGCTACTGGTGGTATTTTGTGCGGTATGGTTCGGCTTCTATCTTGCTAAAACAATTACCATACCCATCAGGGAGCTTGCTGAAGGAACCCGTAAGGTGGCCGAAGGAGATTTGAGTTTCAGCATCGGGATGGTGGCGGATGATGAAATCGGAAGTCTTGTCAACTCTTTTAACAAAATGACCAAAGATTTGCGGATCGGCAGAGATCAACTTGAGCTTTCTGCCCGTCTGCTTCGAGAACAGAACGTTGAGATTGAAAAAAGACGGCAATACATGGAGATCGTACTCAAGAACGTGTCAGCCGGTGTTATAACGCTGGACGCCGGCGGTTTCATTTCAACAATTAACAAATCGGCTGAAAAGATGTTGAATCTCAAATCTGAAGATATTATCAAGAAAAGTTATAAAAAAGTTCTCGGTGGAGAGATGCTGGATCTTGCTGAAGAAGTTATCGAGCAGCTGAAAACGTCACGAAATGATGCGGTTAGATTGCCGTTAAAGCTGACCATAGACGGACGTCCAATGAGTTTTTTGATGCATATAAACGCCCTTAAAGACGACATCGGACAGCATATGGGGATCGTGGTGGTGTTTGATGATCTGACGGAGCTTGAAAAGGCTCAGCGTATGGCCGCCTGGCGCGAGGTTGCAAGAAGGATTGCCCACGAAGTTAAGAATCCATTAACCCCGATATCGCTTTCAGCCCAACGCCTTAAACGAAAGTATTCGGATCAGATCAAACAGCCGGTTTTTGATGAGTGTACGCAGACCATTACGGATCATGTGGAACTCATACGGAATCTTGTGGACGAATTTTCTTCGTTTGCAAGATTCCCCACGGCAAATCCAAAGCCCTGTGATTTACCGCCCATCATTGAAGAGACATTGGCATTATACAAGGAGGGGCATCAGAATATCAATTTTAATTTCAAAATTACAGAGGATATTCCCCGCCTTAACCTTGACCGGCAGCAAATAAAGCAGGCGATGATCAATCTTGTCGATAATGCCATCGGTTCCATAAGGACTGAAGGCAATATTTTAATAATACTCACCCATGATCCAATTCTGAAAATCGTTCGATTAGAAGTTGCTGATGATGGGGTGGGCATTTCCGATATCGACAAGACACGCCTTTTTGAGCCATATTTTTCAACGAAAAAAGCCGGAATGGGTTTAGGACTTACCATCGTAAGCAGTATTGTTACGGATCACAACGGAATGATACGTGTTCAGGACAACAAGCCCAAGGGCGCCAAATTTGTTGTCGATTTGCCGGTGTAATTAACAACCAAGGAGCTAAAATATGTTTCCTTCTATTTTAATTGTAGATGACGAGCCTTCCATACTTAAGTCTTTAGGTGGGCTCCTTTCAGATGAAGGCTTTGGGGTCGTAACTGCCGCCAATGGGTATGAGGCGTTGAAGATCGTTGAGACCGAATCGCCGGATCTCGTGTTGCTCGATATTTGGATGCCGGGTATCGATGGTATTGAAACATTAAAAGAGATAAAGAAGGACAATCCGCACATACAGGTCATCATCATATCCGGACACGGAAATATAGAAACCGCTGTAAAAGCCACAAAACTGGGTGCATTCGACTTAATCGAAAAACCACTCTCCATCGACAAAGTCATCGTGTCGATCAATAACGCATTAAATTTCAGACGGCTGGAGGAAGAAAACAGATATCTGCGCAAAAAGACTTTAGAAAAAAACTCAATTACCGGAAACAGCCCCCCCATTGCCGCATTGAAAAAACAGATCGCCGTTTCAGCACCGACAGAGGCATGGATATTGATCACAGGGGAGAATGGAACCGGCAAGGAACTGGTTGCACGCACCATACACCAGCTCAGCTCCAGAGCAGAGTATCCCCTAATTGATGTTCACTGTGCTGCAATTCCGGAAGAACTCATTGAAAGTGAACTGTTTGGCCAGGAAAAGGGCGCGCTTTCCAGCTCTATCGCAAAAAAGATCGGCAAATTCGAACTGGCCAATAAAGGAACGATTTTTTTTGATGAAATTGGTGACATGAGTTTAAAGACTCAGTCAAAGATTCTTCGGGTTTTACAAGAACAGCAGTTTCAGCGGGTCGGTGGCAGCAGAACATTGAGTGTCGATGTTCGGGTCATTGCATCAACCAATAAAGATCTTGAAAAGGAGATCGAAAAGGGTACTTTCAGAGAAGATATTTACTACAGGCTGAATGTAATCCCCATAGAGGTGCCGCCGTTAAGGAATCGTTTCGAGGATATTCCCCAGTTGGTGGAAATATTTTTAAATGAATGTGCCCAACAGAATCGGAGTAAAAAGAAGGAGATAACCCGGGAGGCTCTGGAGCTGTTATGCAAATATTCATGGCCTGGAAATGTCAGGGAGTTGAAAAATTTGGTTGAGCGTCTGGCCATTATGGTTGGAAAAGAAGTTGTCGATGAAGCAGAGATCCCTGCGCCCTATAACCCAAATTCAAGAGACGGGACGGCATCGATTGAAGTACAGCTTTTTTTGAGCGATTCTTTAAAAAACGCCAAAAAGACTTTTGAAATCGAATTTATAAAAAGAAAGCTTATGCAAAACAATAACGATATCACCAAAACCGCTAAATCCATCGGGGTTGAAAAGGGTTATTTGAATAAAAGGCTTAAAAGCCTGAAACTATCCGTGAAACAGGAGACCAAAGGCTGAACATACGAAAGAGATATGGGATTGAGAATCATCGGTGGCGAATTTAAAGGAAAGAAGCTGTACTCGGTCCGAGGTAAAACAATCCGGCCCACGGCTGACCGAACGCGAGAATCGATGTTTAATATCCTTTCCCATCGAGTTCCGGGGACGGATGTTCTGGACCTGTTTGCCGGAACAGGGGCTTTAGGTATCGAGGCCCTGAGCCGCGGGGCTGAATCAGCGGTGTTTGTAGACATCAGCAGAGGATCTTTATCGGTGATACGGCGCAATGTCGAATCGTGTGCGCTCGATGACCGGGCCAACATCATTAAATGGAATATTGAAAAGAATTTAAATTGCTTAAAAGCGATGAGAACGGGCTTTGGTCTTGTATTTATAGACCCTCCTTACAACCGGAATTTGGTAAAACCGACCCTCTTCAATTTGGATCAAAGCAAATCTTTGGGAAATGGGTCCTGTATCGTTGTTGAACACGCTTCTCTGGAACCTGTTCCGG
>Ga0307380_10010732_pt1 | contig 11509 bp, 20 predicted proteins | sample UN3MG_FD_202239 | JGI IMG/M metagenome (GOLD analysis project Ga0307380, IMG submission 202239) | Soil microbial communities from Risofladan, Vaasa, Finland - UN-3 | ecosystem: Environmental > Terrestrial > Soil > Coastal area > Acid sulfate soil | place: Finland: Risofladan, Vaasa | collected... | reverse complement strand
AATTGATGGCAAAGTTCATTGTTAGGGCGACAAATACTGCTGAAGCGTGGGATGTTGCTGAAAATGTTTGGAAAGCAAAATTTCCAGAATTTACATGTCCATTCCACAGAGTGTGTAAGGTTGCGTTGCTTCATAAGTCTATGGCACCGGCCATTAAAAAAGGATACCCATATGGCGGGGTCATACTTGAGGATGAACGTGTGATGTATTTTCGTGAAGAAGCTGGTCCACACCAATTCAGGCTGATTCCAAAAGGAAAGATGTCGGCAACTCAATTGGCGATGGCGTCCAGGATTGGAGGGGTGTGAATGATGAAAGCTGAGGTGGAGGAATGAATGTGCTGATAGTGAAAGTGATGAGGCCGGACGGGGAAAATGTCAAATCATTGCTCCAGACGTTGGTGTCTGAGGATCAGGAAAAGGAAATCAAGAAGCGGCTCAGGATGGGGAAGGGGGCCAAAATTAAAGAGTTCGGGCCTTTGATCATAGAATTCGACACTGATGTTCCAGCGGGTGAGTTCAACGGGAAAAAACAACCAAGGAAAGGGGGATGAAGCTGATGGGAATACCAATCACAGATGAGCCGGTTTGCGCCAGGCTGTTAGGGGAACCAGACCACGAATATACATTTGTGGCGAACAAGGCGCATGATTCAAAAGCGATCTTGTTGACGTTGGTGGAGTACCAGCACGTGAAGAGTCGGGGCGGCGGGGTTGTCCTGGATCAATATTGGCATACCAACGGCGGTTCACTTAGGGGCCAGGGAGTGAACATGGACAGGGATGAGGTGCCGTGGGATGATCGGCTGCCTGAAAAATGTGCGATTGACTTGGGCAAAAGGTTGATAAAGCAGTTCAACAAGGAGTCCAAGAATGAGATCAAGGCTGCTCAGTTCATCTTTGTGGGAGCATTCCAGGGTGGCCAGAAAGGCCGGTTGGACCCTGACGGAATATCTGAGCGTGCCTATGTGACTGAAGATGAATACAGAATCATCAACGGGCGCAAGCAAAAGACGAAATTGCGGTGGCGTGGTTGGGACATCAAAGGGGACCGGGCAGACTGTGAAGCGATCATTGACAGGGTGTATCCGGGCGCAGCCGTATCTATGGAAGAGCACAAGCGTCACTGGTGCTACATTTGGTGCAAGATGGAAGTGGCCAAGGTGCGAAATGTGTACAGACTTGAGGATGCGGAAAAACCGATGCACCTGGCACAACACGAGATGCACCTCATGCCACCGACCGTGAAGACAGGTGAAGAGTTGCGTGCGATGCGGGAAAAAGCGGAAGGGGGTGCACATGCCTAAAATAATGTACAAGGCGCAGCGGTTCAGCAAGGCTAACATGATCAAAATCGCATATGCCGAGCAGATCATCAGGGAATACCAGGCACAGGGATTCATGCTCACTCTGCGACAGCTGTACTACCAGTTTGTGGCACGTGGTCTCATCGCCAACAGACAAAAGGAATACAACAAGTTGGGGGACGTTATCAACAACGCCAGGCTGGCCGGGCTGTTGGATTGGGAAGCAATTGAGGACCGATCACGCCACGTGGATCACGCCTCATCCTGGGACACTCCGGGTGACATCGTGGCGACGGCGGCCAGGTCGTTCAGGCTGGACCGATGGGCGGACCAGTTGGAGCGGGTTGAGGTCTGGATTGAAAAGGATGCTCTGGCGGGCGTTCTAACAGGAGTGTGCGACAAGTACCACGTGGCACTCCTGTCCAATCGTGGTTATCTGTCACAGTCTGAGATGTGGCGGGCAGCGGTGCGATTTCAGAATTACGAATCAATGAACGGCCAGGACGTGACCATCATTCACCTGGGAGACCATGACCCCAGCGGAATTGACATGACCAGAGACATCAAGGACCGGCTGGTGATGTTTGATTGCCCGGACGTTGAGGTGGAGCGGATTGCGCTCAATTGGGATCAGGTCCAGCACTATCAGCCGCCACCCAATCCGGCGAAGACAACGGACAGCCGGTTTGCCGAGTACATGTTGAACTATGGCACCGAGTCTTGGGAGTTGGACGCACTGGACCCAAATGTGCTTGTTACGCTCACCGAGGATGCCATATTGGCACACTTGGATCAACAGGTGTGGGCTGATATGGAGCAGCGGGAAGCGGAGCAGAGGGCACAACTAGAACACGTGAGTGCCAACTGGGACAAGGTTGTCAAGGGCAACGGACCGGCTGCCAAATAAGGTAGCAGGAGCAATATTCAAATGGAGGGGCCAAAATGACGGAAGTGAAATATTTGTATAGCGGTGGTGGATCACAATTCACCGTGGAAATTAAGGCACCGAAACATAGGATGTCCAGACGTGTCACGCTGTTTCCTTTAATCAGGGACAAAGACGGTCTGGTGGTATTGGTGCCAACCAGAAACGTACAGGTGTTCAAAGACGGAAGCGAAACTGTGCTGTTTGACAAAGATGCCGGAGTTGTTCCGCACAAAGGCGGCGGATACAGGATGCACCTGACAGAAGATCAATACAAAATCATTTGTGAGAAGCACCGTCAAGTGAATGGAAATTGCGGACGGATAACAATTGCCAGATCAAATTACGCTGATAAAGTGATTGGGAAAAATTGGGACAAGTACGTCAAAGAAGCCATAAGTGATGCGAGAAAAGATGGTGCATTCAATTCGATGAATAAGTTGCCAACCAGGACGGCGGGCAAGCCCAAGTCCAAGACGTTGGGCGTTGATAATGCGACAGCCAAGGCCAGGGCGGCGTTCAATCCCAAGGTGGCGGGCAAGGACAAGACGGTGATCAAGGCGGACGGGGCGAAGCGGGCCAAGGCGATCAACCCCAAGGGGACATCAGCTGCCACTTCATTCAAAAATTAGTTGATCGAGGACATCATGGATGAGTGCGGTGAGAGGATTCCGCAAGCGGTGATTGATGGTTTCAACGACAAGTTGAAAAAGTTGAAGCGGGATATTGTCGATGAAGTGTCTGATAAGATCGTGGACAGGGTTGTCATCATGGCCGTGAAAGAGGCCACGAAAGGGATTACAGACAGGGTTGCGGCCGAAATTATGAACAAGGTCGTGATCAGGGTGGATAACCAAATCAAAAATGCTCTCAATCCGCCTGAGCCGGTTCACCATTGCCTGGGGCAATACAGAGTCGGGGAAGTGGCGTGCAACGGGAATGGAAACGGAAGCATGCCTTGCGTCCATCGTGATGATTGCCTGGCGATTAAGGCTGTGATGGATAGAAGTGACGACGGCGTGGTGGTCACCAGATTCAACTTACATGATTTGGTACAGCAGGGCTTGGAAATATTAACAAATCCAGATGGAGGGGAGTGAAATGAGCGTTGAAAGGGCGGAAAGGGCGAAAACATACAGGGCGTTGCATTCAGCGATGATGCAGGACGTCATTGACGGGCGGCTGGAAGGTGAATTGGGAAGTGTTACCACCGAGTCGTTTCAAACATCGTTTGGGGCGGAATCCGGTTACAACACAGCGTTGAAGGTTTGGGGATTGGGTGACCCGGTGGCGTACCTTTGCAACACAGCCACCGGGATGATCACCAAGCACAACGACGGTGAAGTGCTCACGCCATCGGAAGGGGCTGAACTGTCTGTTCCGGGGAAGCGGAAAGGGAAGCGCAACCCCAGCAGGGCAGATCGGTTTGGTGAGGCCATCGGGCAAATCGAGTCCGGCAAGACCGCACTTGAAGAGTTGAAGGATGAGTTGGAGTCCTGGCGGGACAACATGCCTGAAAACCTTCAGCAGAGCCAGACATATGAGATGCTGGAAGCTGCGATTGACGAGTTGGACAACGCCATCTCTCAGGCCGATGAAGTTTGCGGCGTGGATGTTGAATTCCCTGGAATGTTCCAAGGGTAATGCATATGGGCCAGGGTGTCAATGGAGACAACGGGGCTGAGGACCATGCGAACCACCAGCACCACCACGGCGGGTTCGATTCCCGCACCCTGTCCGCCAAAGTTGTCAACCTGAAGCGGGAAGCGTATGACGTGTACATCGGAAGGGGAAGCAAGTGGGGCAACCCATTTAAGATCGGGCCGGACGGGGACCGGATGGAAGTGATTGCCAAGTACAGGGAGCACCTGAGACGGAATCAGCACTTGATCCGGGCGGCCAAGGCAGAATTGGTTGGGAAGCGGTTGGGGTGTTATTGCGCACCGCACCCATGTCACGGCGACATCTTGGCTGCCATTGCCAACGGGGAAGTGTGGAGGTGAAAATGTCTGAAGCAGAGGTAAGATACACAGAGCAGATGGTGCTTAATGCGACCGGGATGGACGTGAACAGGCTATACCGGGCGATGACCAAAGCACCATATGTGATGATTGCTCGCAACAGGAAGGGGCGTGACGATTACACACCTGAAGAGGCCGGGGTGTTGTATCTTTGCCACCTGCTCCAAGACCAGGCCGGGTTCAGCGACCAGACAGCACAGGAAATCATCAAGCAGGTGTGGAACACCAGAGCGGCGTGGACGGTCCTGAGCGACATGATGTGCTCTGGCACTGGAATGTCCATGATTTTGGTTTGGGACCGGGGCGGAATCCTGGTCAAAGCTGAGGTGTATGAGCGGGCGGCCAAACCGACCAGGCCCAAGATCGCAACTGAGCAACACGGGGCTGTCCTGGTCCTGCGGCTGAGTTGATATATATATCACATTCTGGCAACTGGGAAATGATTGGGAAGTTCGGAATATATAGGTGGTGAAGATGAGCAAAGAATACAACATCAAAGTCAGTCTGAGGATCAGGACGCAGGTGGCGGAAAAAGAGCACACTTGCTCCGGTTGTAAAGCCAAAATCAAACCGGGCGATGAATACAGCACCGTGTATGATGGCCGGATATCCAGCAAGGCGTGCCAGGAATGTGTGCGGCTGCCGGTGGACAAGGAAACAGACGTTGAATTGTGGGAGTATTTCACAAAAGTGGAGGGCAGCGATGAGTGACATGTACCAGCTTCCGATAGTGTTTGTGGCTGACTCAATGGAGCACGGAATTTTGGCATTCAGCTGGGCGATCAAGCCAGCAGAGCCAATTGGGCCGGAATTTGATTTCAAGCTGGTGCCGACCGCAGAGCCTGGAACAAGCAAGATAGATGGACCGGCCATTGCGCTATATTGGACAACGCCCAACGCAGAGCCACCCAACAACATCTTGTTGCTGGGCGATGTCACCGAGTGGTTGGTGCGGGAGCAGGACGGGCGTGAGATGTATCTAATCAGCGTCAAGTTCCAGCCTGGAATTCAATTTGATAACGTGGTTAAGGCCATGGCGCAAATGCACCAGGCCAGGCAATACGGTGCTGCATTCCACATCATGGGACCGGGGCTGCTCCAGATACACACTCTCAGGCAGTTCATGGAGCCGGAACACAACAAGTACAAACATCTGTTGCCGGGGGAATTGTGATGAACGAATTCACCAAATTCAGGAAGTGCGAAGTGTTCAACGGGTCCGATTGGAATGAGGTGCCATTTGAGAAGGTTCGGAAGGGCGACAAGTTCAGGCTCACAGAGCCGGACGGGACAGAGGTCACCAACAGTGTCGGGGACAGCGAGTGGGTAGCACTGTCTGACCCTGAGCCGTTGGGTGGCGGCAATTGGAAGATAGCAGTCAAAGACAGCTGAACAACTAACAGAAAGGGGAATCAAGAAGATGAAACAGTCAGAAATGCTTGCGGAATTGTTGAACGGACCGGCCAGCGGGATCAGTCCAGATGCCAAATTGGAATGTTCGTCCAGACCTGACCATTGGAAGGTCGTGATCACGGACGGCGGCGTGGCGGTCACCTATCACCACACCGACAAGGACGGGTGGACCAAGGTCAAGGAAAAAGAACACCGCAAAGCCAAGTCGATGGGTGAGGCCAAAGCGGCGGCGGCCAAGACCGGCGGAAAAAAGGCCGCACCCAAGCGCACAAAGCAGTAACAAGGGGAAGGGAATGAGCAAACGTGCAAAAGACAACGGAAAGGACCCAGTGCGGGTTGTGACCGGTGTCATATCTTCATACGGTGGAGCGGTGTTTGATAATGCCGCCAAGGATTGGGTGGTTGACTTTGCTTGCGGAGCCAATTGCGGATGTTGCGCCAGACGGTTGAAGGAAAAGGGATTCACCATCCAGCGTGAGTCATATTCCAACCAAATGGTGGTGAAGGGGGTCCGGGCGTGATGAAGGCATTCATAACAGGCGTCATCGTGTTCCCGGTTGGCCTATACGACAACCGTGATGGCCAGGATGAGGACCGGCGACGGGAAGCGGAATTGCTGGCGGAGTTGTCGCACTTCACCGGACAACCGATGGACAAGGTCATCAAAAATCACCAATACACGTTCAGAGGTGTGGAAGAGTGGATGCCGCAAACCGGCTGGGCCACCTTCACGTACCACACCAGGGAGATGACCACACCGTGTGCGTCGTCACAAAACAAGGTCCGGCTACACATCCTGAACATCGACATGCTTTTGCGGGTCCCAAACGATGATCGGCAGTGCTGTATCTGCATGGCGGGCGGGTTGGTTAGCTTCTGGGTGGACCACCTGGCCAATAAGGCGGCTGTCAAGGTCAACCATTGCCACTTTCAGGTCTGTCCGCTTCAGGACGGTGAAATGAAGGAATTCACGTTGGACATGCCTGCTCTGGCGCTGTTCCCGGTGGTGGATCAGGAAACAGTCCATTGGGAAGCGATTCACCGCCGTTGTCACAAATTTCGACTATGGCGGGGCCGGAATCTGTTATGGACTGCGACCTGGGCGATGAGGGCACGTGTTCAGTGATGAAACATTAGTCAATTGGAGGCGATGAGATGGCGACCGGGAATGAAATCAAATATCAAAAGGTCTTGGATGTTATATCCGAGTTACACAGCGACACCAGCGTGAGTCTGGGGGAAGCGATCAGCAACATGAAAGGCGTTCGGGACCACGTTGACAGTCTCATCGATGCCCTTGAGGTTGACTTGGCCAACCAGGAAGCGGCGGAATTGGAGGACGGCGATGGTTGATAGCAAGAAAAACAAAGCAGGAGCCACCAAGCTTGGCATCGGAAGTGACGACAATCACGTGCTCATGGTCTTTACCACAGAAGGTGATTATGTGGCACTCCTGCCAAAAGAGGCACGTGCGGTCGCATACTCATTGATTGATAAGGCTGAGGTGGTCGATGTGAAGGCAGCGGGGAAGGTCGTGGAGTTGGTGAAGCCGGGTCCGACAGCGTACCCAGACAGGACGTTGATCACCAGGTTGCGGCGCAAATTCCTTGAGTTCACTTTCCTCAGCCTGACCAGATCGGAAGCGGTGGACCTGATCAACCATCAGAATGAGTTGATTCAGGATTTGGACAAGCGGGTTCAATCCAAGTCGGATCAGGTGGACCGTTTGAGGGAAAAGCTCAGGGAATTCGAGCAGCCTCACGGGAAGGGGGCAGGGTGATGTTCGGCAAGACAGGGATCAGGGGGCCAAGTCATATTCACACCGGGACCGGGACTGTCCATGCCACCTGGGGGCGGAAATGGCACGGGATGGTCGTGACCCGATGTACAATCATATTGGGGCCGGAACAGCGCAAAGTCTACAAGGTAACCAACAAGCCGGTGACCTGCGGCAACTGTTTGCGATCAATCCGGGCCAAGCGTGGTCTGGAGGGGCCATTATGAACAGGACGCACAAACAGCTGCTTGAAGAGTTGGGCCTGACCAGGGGGGAGTTGGATCACTTTCTGGTAGGTGGCGTGGCCGGGGTGTTGGAGCCAAAAGGACCGGGCCGAAACAGGACATACAATGACGTGCACTTTGCCCGGCTCAAGATCGGGTCTGCTTTGAATAAGCGGCTCAAGTTCACAACCAGGCAGATGATCTGGGCGTTGAATCTGATGTCTGCTGCCGACCTGAAGCGGGCCGGGGAAGGGAATCAACCGCAGGTGTCAATCATCCTGGCAGGGAGTTCAGCAACCGACCTGAGCCTGGTTCAACTCATAGACAGGGGCCAACCACACAGTTGGTTTGTGGCTGCTCAGGTTGCCAAGTGGCCATTTGTGTCGGTGATTCACCTGGAGTACATCGTATTGGGTGAGCGCCATGAATAAGTGTAAGCATTGCCACAGGGAGTTCAGGCCCAACCCAGGAATCAAGCCGGGGATGAAGGAACACGAATATTGTTCAAGCACGTGCTATGACGTGGCGATGGAAGCTGATCATCACCGGGCCGGTTATCCGGGTGTGCCTGTGAAGGAAATTGAAACAGCCATTGTTGAATGTCCGGCGTGCGAGGGGGCAGGTGTTGATGACTTCAACGGCGGCGATTGTAAGGTGTGCGAGGGCGACGGAATGGCCGACAATACAGGTGATTGCGAGTTGGAGTTGTTCGAGACACCGGTGTCAGAGGTGATAGGGCAATGGAAGGATGAATTGGACGGGAATCCAATACACGGTGTGTCGGAGTTGGTTCCATTGCCTAATCCCAGGCAGATCACAGGTCAATTAACATACAAGGGCGAAACATATGATGCGGTCGCACTTATGGTGGTGAAAGGGGTTGCGGATCAAACAGATTGGATCATTACCACAAAGCAGGGGAAGCGGCTGCGCTTGACAAATGTTTTTCCGTTGAACGTGAGTGTAGAGGGGGGAGTGTGCTCAGCACCGGACCGGGCGGTGTCTATTTGTTGGACTTACAACGAAAAAGGGGAAAGTGGTGACTGAACAAGAAGCATTGGCACTGGCGGACCGGCTCAAGACAGAGTTCGTCAATAGTGATCTGAGGGAGTTGACCCGGCTGGAGTTGGCGGTGAGCGTGCTGGCCAAGGCATACCGGAAGGAAAAGGCAACACACAAGATCACAGCCTGTTACTTTCCGGGGCTGGGTGAGCTGGAATTGACCTGGCAGGACATCGAGACAGATGAGCGGGCCGGGATCACGGTGAAAGGGGTGGAGCCGGAAGCGGGCAAGCAGGTAGCCAAGACGGTGATGCCCTGCGTGACACAGGGGGCCACGGTGGACCAGGCCGCCATACCGATACCCAAGTTGGATGAAGCGTTGGCAGCTATGGAAGCTCAGTGCGGGGATTGCGGCGGGGATGACCGACACCTGCCTGGTGACCCGTGTTCGGGTTGCGAGTTGCCTGTGGCCTTGGGGATATTGCACAGAGTCCGGGAAGCGGCGACCAGCGATTGATTTTGCTCCACGTCCGGGGATTTTTCACAGCCGTTGGCCTAACTCACCGGCGGTTGGCTCCTTGACCCGGACGTGTTGAGCAACTTCAGCCCCAACCTGTTGAGAGCCGGGAAGGGGCTGAAGTTTTGTTCAGCCGACTACATTTTGCTAAACCAGGCTACATATCTCATCATAATCCATCAGATGGCGAGATGGAGCCACTGTTCCATCATATTCCATCATATCATATCTCATCATAATCTATCATTTGGCATCAAGTCTCATCATATCTCATCATAATCCATCAGATGGCGAGATGGAGCCACTGTTCCATCATATTCCATCATATCTCATCATAATCCCAAAACCACGGCTGTATGACGTGTTTGGCGGGCGGAATCCGAGCGGCGGCCAGGGGGAACACAATGCTCACAGGGCAGAGCATCACGGGGACGGCGGGCGTGCGAGGTGAGAGGGCGGGGCCGGGCCGGATTACAGAGCGTGACAACCTTGACACCGGTGACAAAGCTTGACAAAGCCGACAAAGCTTGATGGATGTATAGGATTGTCGAGGTGGAGCGGACAGTGGAGGGGATGGGGGACGGGCCATTACACGGGAAGGGGAAGCGGCGCACCGGGTCCACTCACCTACAGAGCCTGACAAGGTTGACACACATGACAAAGGTTGACACGATGCGGTGCCTGGCGGGGAAAAATCGAGGGGACCACCAGATGGAGGGGATGGGAGATGGAGCCATCCAGAGCAGGGCGGAAAGGGGGAAGGGGGGCCACGCTACATATCCACCTACCATGCTACATAATGAACATTCATCTACATAGGCAGACGGATTGCTCAAGCTTTGGACGGAATCGAATGAGGTGAGTGAAGCTGAAAGGACCGGGGGAGCACGATGAACAAGGCCACGGGAAGTGAGAATGGTCCTGAGTTCGCCCTGGACATCACGATTGAGGCGTGACTGTTTGAGAAAAGTTTTCAAAGGGGAGCACAACAGGGCAATGAGTGGGAAAGAAAAAGCTTGACTAATGGGAGTGCGAAGGGTATATTCAGAGGGATGAAACGGGAAAGCGAAATGTACAGGCGGACGGAAGCGGATGAGGTGCAGGAAAGCGTACAGCGGACAATGAAGGATGAGACTGGGAAGGGCTGTAACAACCTGCTAAGTGATAACCTGGAAAGCTGATTGGAGGATGGTTGCTTGAACTTGGGCGTTGATAATTCCTACTTGACCAAACACCAAGCATGCCATGTGTGCGTGTGCCACGCCCAGCCAGCACAATGCTCAAGCTCCACAGCATTGTCCCCTACGGGGACCGGCCACCCAAGCCACCCACGGTCCATCTCACCCCTGCAATCGTGTATTCAATTAATTCAAACACTTATGCATACGCCAAAGCAACAACGAACAATGGCCGGACAATGGAACAATGGCGCCATCTCGCCATCTGGTGGAGCGGACCGGAAAGGCCGCAATCCATCCTACAAGAATGACAACGATGACAAACATGTCACACATGCCACCGGCCTGCATTCAGCATTGCATTCGTGTATTCAACCTTTTCAACTACTTATGCATACGCAACTGCATAGGCCAGCATGCAAGAATCCGGCTGCGAAACGTATGCACCAACATGACAAGGTTGACAAGCTTGACACACACGTCAAACATTATGGTCGTTGGGCGATTCCGATTTGTGTTGGTGTGGGATTTCACACATTGGTTCGTTCAAGTGCCATATCAAAATTCCTAAAGTCCACAGCCCATATCTGTTCGTTGAGTCCTGCGACAAAACATTCTGAATTGATCCGGCCCACCCGGCAATATGAAAGTCGGGAAGTGTGCGGATGTTTTCTCAATCCTTTGTCTGAGGGGTTTGGGAAGTGTGGTGTGGTCGATGTCGAGCACGGCGACGGCGTGAGGCCTGGTGTTGCTCCGGCATCGAGGGGTGAAATGAAAGACAATGGAACAATGGCGCCATCCACCCATCCAGTGGCCGGGGGGCGTGGAATAGTTTTGCGGTTGTCTTTATCGGGAATCTGCAAGGCCATGGTGGCCATCGTGATAAAAGATTTTTGCGGGGGAATCCGGCGGGGGCTACCAAAATGTTTTTGTTCCTCAAGTTTAATTTATAAATGCGCAAGCCCACCCCACCCCACTGGGTTTAATTCCGGCACGCAAATTTTGGCGTGCCGCACCCTGGCTGGGCACTTGTATGTGCGGCCAAAAAATTCTACAATATACCATCTTGAACAAATAGGTTCCAAGTTGAATGGAAAGGTAAGCACGGTGATTTCAAGGCTCAGGCTGAGGTCTGGGATTCTTTGCT
>Ga0307380_10010731_pt1 | contig 11509 bp, 8 predicted proteins | sample UN3MG_FD_202239 | JGI IMG/M metagenome (GOLD analysis project Ga0307380, IMG submission 202239) | Soil microbial communities from Risofladan, Vaasa, Finland - UN-3 | ecosystem: Environmental > Terrestrial > Soil > Coastal area > Acid sulfate soil | place: Finland: Risofladan, Vaasa | collected... | reverse complement strand
CTTTTGTGTTCATGGAATCCACCTTTTGGTAATGATTTGACTTGGCTGTCTTTGCTGACTGAATAAAAACAAAATTCCCTTTAACTCTAATTCTATTTCAATTTTTGATTCTGTCGTTTCTTTGCCGCCTTCGATTCAGAATTGTCTGCGGCCGTAACCTATTTAGAGGCGAAGGAGAAATGCATCCGCACGATGAGCCATTTGCCGGCACGCTTCTCGAGACCGCCGGGCTGAAAAACAAAGCCAAGACAAGGCACACGGCAATTGCATTGATTCCGAAAGTTTTCAGAGAACCTCACTATAGAACTTTTTTCATGTCCGATCATCGATATTCCAAAAATCTTCGCTGCCCAGCGACCCCTTGCGATTCATTTCACAACCCGGAAATCCAATGCGGCCGAGTCGCCAGTATTCCCATGTCCTTTGAGCATTCGATTCTTTTTTTTTGCGGCCGCGGCCAGGAAATTGTCCAGCAGGAGAACGGCCAGGTTTGCCATCATGGGCTCGTGTTCCCGGCATTCGCCGATCACCTGTGCTTTGCTTTTGGCGACCGCAGGCAGTTCTTCCGCGTAGGTGTCGGCCCAGGATCCGGCTTCGGCCGCGGTAATCTCCAGGTGGAACTGCAAGCCCAGGGCGGACCCCATGCGGAAAGCCTGATTGGGGCAATCCCGGTCCATTGCCAACCGCTTCGCCCCGGGCGGGATGGCGAAGGTATCACCGTGCCAGTGGAAGACCGGGAATGTCCGGGGAAATCCATTGAATAGGGGATCACTGCGCCCCGCAGCCGTCAAACGCACAGGATAGGCGCCGATCTCCATGAGCGGATTTTTTTTAACCTCGGCTCCCAGCAGCCGGGCCAGCAATTGGGCCCCGAAGCAGATGCCCAGGATGGATTTGCCGCGGTCCAGTGCCTTTTTTAGAAAGCGCCCCTCCTTCAACAGGAAATTGTGACGGTGGATATTGTTCACCGATAGCGGTGTGCCCCCGATGATGATGGCGCCGTAGCGGTCCAAAGGCGGCAAACTCTTGTCGGCATAGGTGTGGATGGTGTCATGGCTGATGTTGAGTTCCCGGAGCCGGGTGCCATAGAGTCCGATCCCTTCTTCCCGGCAGTTCTGCAGGATCAGGATCCTCAAGCTGCTGATGGAGCGAGCTGTTCCGTTCATTTGGATTGGCAAGGGCAAGGAAAAGAAAGTTATCGCCCTGCCCGTGCGTTCAGGATCAGCTTAAGATTGCGGGCAATATAGGGCAGGTTGTCGCCGCCGCCGATCCGTTTCAACTGGGAGCGCAGCGAGCTTTCCGTCGCGGCGTCGCTCCGGCCATCCAGAAGCAGGGAGGTCTCGGCTTCGCTGACCTCGCCCAAATCCCATTGGCCCTGTATCACATCTTCATTGCCCGGGCAGGTGTACTGGCACTTCAGGCAGCCCACCAGGGCGTTGTGGGCCGAGGCGGGGATCCAGGCCGGCATCGGCTCGGGGAGCTCGTTATACAGGGTGATGCAGCGGGCGGGATCGATGACGAAATCGTTTTCGCGGATGGCCCGGGTGGGACACTCCTTCAGGCAAATGGAGCACCCCTTGCACAGGCGCAGCATCTTCAATCTTCCCCAATGGTCCTCCAGGACCTGGTCGGTATAGAAAGCCAGCAGGGCATGAAAACTGCCGTAGCCATCGATAAAGGTGATGTTGTTCTTGCCGTAAACGGCCAGGCCGCTGCGTACCGCCAATTGCTTCAGCGGCAAGCGGGCCATCTCGAGCTTCCGGCCTTTTTCAATGATCCTGTTTTGAAAGAGCATATTGTGGTAATCCGCCAATTTTAAACCGTCATCGACGTAACCGCTCGGGATCATGACGGTGTGTTTTTGGCCGCCGTCAATGAAAATGATCTTGGCAATCTTCAGCGGCGTTGCCATGATGACCAGCGATCGGGCCTGGGCAAGCGATTGTGGCGCAGCGTATTGGAAGGACTGGATGTACTTGCGCCAGGTCTTGTTGCTGCTCAGTCTTCCGCTCATTTCCAACTTGTCCATCCATTCTCTCAATTCATCAAGGCGGCGGATCGACACGGTGCGGTACTGAAAAACGGAGCCCGCTTCCGGCTCCTTGGCCAGGTTCGATTTTTTCAGGGAGAAAAGCCTGGCGGCGGCCAGGCCCAACATTGCTGTCATGCACCCGGCTTGTTTGAGGAATGTCCGGCGCGATTGCGCTTCGGTTCTTTTACAGGTTTTCATGATCGGTCCCCTGATCGGGGAAAACCGTTGCAGGCTGCCGCCGCTGCCCATGGGATTTCGCATCCGGAAAGGATGAATTGCTTGTTTTCATTTTCACTGTCGGTTTCAGCCGCATTGTTCCCGTCCTTTTTATATAATGTAAATTCAATTTTTTGTATGGGGAGAAAGTTACAATTCCCAAAAGATGACTTAAGTTTAGTTCAATTTATTGAGCTGGCCCGGCCCCGGGGTCGGGAACTTTTCGCGAAGCGGCGTGCCCCGCCTCTCATTCCCGGTCCGTGATGGGTTGCCATGGCAGGCGGTGAAATGCCTTCTATTCCATTGCCTGTGGTTTTGCTTCCCGCAGCTTTTCGGACAGCTTCATGCGCCGTCCGTTGATGCCGAGCTTGCGCATTTTTTCGAACAGGGTGGTCGGGTTGAGGTTCATGAGCGCTGCGGCATTTTTCTGGTTGCCATGGGTCAGGCGCAGGCAGGCGCGCAGAACGGTTTCTTCGAAACTGTCCATGAATTCTTTCAGGGGTATGCTCTTTGCATTCAGGTTGGCGAACAGGAAAGAGAAGGCCAGAGACTCCTTGGTCTCTTCCAGGGATTTCATGGGTTGCCGGTTATTCCAGAGGGATTTCTGGAATTGCGGCTGGGTCAGCATCCAGGCGTAATCGATGATCAATTCCTGTTTCTTCGACAATTCTTCCAGCCTTTCGATCTGGGTGTTTCTTGCATTTATGTTCATTTTATTCTCCTCGTGGCAATGGAATGGTTTTGACCCGCTGTTCCGGGCCCCTGTCTTTTTTGGCGATTGGTAACTTGTCCTCCGCAAAGGCTCTTACCGTGAACCCAGGAATGGAACTGCAGCAATTTGACATCATCTTCCTCCGCTCGATATTACGCATGGAAAACAACCGATTCTATTGGTCTTAGGATTGATTTTCCAAAATAAACCCAGAGGTTTACCCGGCCGCTCGATAGGAAGAAAGTCACAGTCCTGTGGTTGTGCTAAAGAATCGGGCTTAGGAGATGACTGCAATAGGGGCCTTTCGCCCGGTCGGGCGAAAAATTACCATGGGGTGTCGGTGATATTCAATGCAAAAAGTTTATACTTTTCCGATCAAGCTTCTCGCTTGGGCACGGACTTGTTGAGAAGCGAATAAACTCAGATGATGACCTTGCGGGCCTTATCGTTGGGAATCCCCAGGTGATGGTATTTTTTCATTGCATCTTTTTGGAAGGCTTTGTGCCTTTGCGGACCGTCTTTTCAGGAGGATGTTCAGTCGACAGATCGAACGGTAGCGGAACTCATCGAAGCCCAGGCCGGCGGCGGCGCTGAACTGCTCGGTGATCTTGCGGGCTTGGGCCAGGATGGTTTCACGGCGAAGTTCGTCGGCGACAAGGCATTCGAGCAGGCGGACGTAATCAGCAAATGAGCGTTCCAGAAAAAAAAACTCCTCTTTTGCCATGACCAGCTCCGATTCGGCCAGCGCATTGATGGCTGCATATGCCTTCTTTCGTGCTTCGCTTTCGTCATCGGTCAGGCTCGTCAGTTCGGAATAGGCGCCGGCTCGTGCCACCGGTTCGATAAAGACCGCCTGTCCACCGTTTTTCAGCACACGCTGGCATTCGCTGGCGGCGTCGTTCATGGCAGCGGCCGGGACATGATGGAAACTGGCCTGATACAAAACGATATCGGCGCTTTCATTCACAAAAGGCAATTTTTGCGCCCCTCCTTCAACATACTCTTCCGTGCCGCCGGCTTGGTCCTGTCGGGCTTTTTCCAGCATTTCCCGGTGGTCCAGCCCGATGACATGGGCTCCCTGCCTGGCCAGCCAGCGCACCGTGTCGCCATTGCCGCAACCGACATCGATGACAGTGCGACCGCGGCAGGACAAATACCGTTGCAGGACGTCGGTAGCGGCAAGATATTTTCGCATGGATCGGGTTTATTCAGGAGGCGGGCCGAGGTGCCCGCCTCCGCTCGAGGAACCCTACTTTTTTGCAATGCGCAGGGCGCGATCCACCGCCTTGAGCATGGGCTTGACCGAAATTTCACTGCCCAAAGCGTTCTTCATCCATTGCTGGGGCATGATGTTGCCGGCCAGGCACATGCGCTCCATTTCCGGCCCGAGCGCCTTGTCGCGCAGATAGTCCTCCAGCTGGAACTGGATGACGTTGCCCAGGGCATAATGGGGCAGGTAGAGAGTGTAATCGATCATGTGCGAATAGACGGCCAGGATGACCTGGTTGCGAATGCCGAATACCGGTGCGTAATACTTGTTCCATACTTCCTTGGCGATAGCAATGACGGCTTCCTTCAACTGCGCCGGGGTGGCCTGGGGATGGTCGTAAAGCCAGTGCCAGGCCTGCATGTCGACAAGCGAGACGCCCATGATCTCGTAGGCGCTCCAGAAGGTGTCGAGCACCTTCAACTCTTTCTGGCGCGGATCTGTTTCCGGGATGCCCAGCACCTCCAGATCGCGCTCCTGGAAGATGAATGCGAAGGCCTCAGTGAAGGCGCCGTTGGGTACGCCGGCCAGGGAATAGTAATCGACAAGGTAAAGGTCAAGGATATTTTCCACCGCGTGCCCGAATTCGTGCAAGGCGATGTTGAATCCCTTGTAGTTCATGCCGCCGGCCGCGACACGTGTGCGCAGCCGGGACTTGAACTTCCTGGACTGGGTCTGGGCGTTGTGACCCGAGCCGCGGGCCGGGTCGACCTGGATTTTGGGAACGATATAGGCGGCTTTCTCCGGGGAAAAACCGAATTTTACAAGGATGTTGGACAAATCTTTTTCGAAAGCGGCGGCATTCGGATATTTTTTTTGCACGATCTTGTCCAGTTCTTCCTCAGCCACTTTCGAACCGCTGCGCAGTCCGGGATACCAGATGTCGAAGGGCTGCAATTTGCGGCCGAGGCGCTGGCGGATCAGCGCCGCCACCTTCTTGACCTGGGGCGAGGACAACAGCTCGCGGAACATGGCTTCGACCTCCCTTTCGGGGATCTCGCGGCCGACATCGAAGCTGCGGCTGATGTGGTTGGGATAGAGCGGGCTGTAGGCGTCGATCAGGCGCATGGCATGAAACGTGTCGAGGAAGGTCTTGTAGCGCTCGTCGGCCTCCCTTTCCACCTCCACGGCCTTGCCCTGGTCATAGACGAAGTTGCTGAACGGGTTCCACTGGTAGCGGTTTGAATTGACCATCACGTCCGGGATCTCCTGGCGGACGATGCGCTCCATCACCCGGTAGATGGCGTGCTGCTTGACCAGGGCCTGCCTGTCGGCATAGCGGGCCTTGAGCTCGTCGCGCAGCCCCCAGTGGCTGATCAGCTTCATGTCGGGAGGGAACATGGTCTTCAGGTTCGGATCGAGCAGGCTGCCCATGAAGATGTTGTAATCGGAGATGTAGCGTCCGGCGGCGGCCATCAGGGTGCTGATCTTCTGGTTGACCTCGGCGGGGATGCGCGTGGTGTTGCTGCCGCCCATGCGGGCGTAGGCCCATTGTTTGCGGTCCCAATTGGCGCCCAGGGCGGTTTTTTCCGCGAGGGTATAAACCGGGAAATTGAGCAGGGAGATGAAGGCCAGCTTGTTTTGGAACAGGTCTTCGGAAATGTGGGCGGCCGGGTTGAAGCCGTTCATTGCCATGTCGATCGGCGTGATCTCCCCCCAGTCGAGGTCGACCGGCTGGTCCTTGTCCTGCGACATCTCGCCGAAATGGCCGCCCAGAGCTTCGCTGTAAAATTCCAGTTTCTTGAAGAGGGATGCCAACGGTGCTTCGCCGGACAGGAAATTCTCACGGCAGAAGGCCGCAAACTCCGAGGCGCTGCCGTCTTCGGCCCGCCACAGGCCGGCCGCCTGCTCCACGCCGCGATCGGCACGGAATTTGTCGCTTTCGCCATATTTTTGCAACAATTCCCCCTGCACTTTCTGCACCATGTCGCCATCGATGAACGGCGCCGGTACCTGTGCATGAAGGGTCAGTATCCAAAATAAAATCAGGATCAGCGGTAAAAAGTGATTTTTTTTCATGCAAAACCTCCATGGGATGAAATCTGTCTTGTTTGAAAATAGCAGACTGCCTGCAATTTAGCAAGTCTTGCCGGAGGGATGATCGCTCACCAGACTCCCGGGATCAGGCGAAATTTGACCCGGCGGGCGTACTTGCGGTAGCCGGCGAGTTCCCGGCTCAGCACTTTCTCCTCGTTGAAGATCCTGGCGATGAGGACCAGCGGGATGAACGCGGCGGGGATCATGGCCCAGAACGATCCGAGGGCCAAGGGGCTGAAGAGGTAAAGCGGGATGATCGCCGCGTACATGGGATGGCGCACCTGCGCGTAGGGACCGGTGTCAATGACCTTTTGCTGCTGCTCCACTTCGACCACCCTTGAGAGGAAGCGGTTTTCAGACATGACCCGGACGAAGCGCCCGTACGCGGCAAGGACAACGATGTCCGCGATCAGGACCAGCCAAACCGGGACCGACGACCAGCCGAAGCGCCGGTCGAACCCGGGCAACAGGAAGGCGGCCAGAAAAATGAAGTAGGACAATTTGATGATGATTTTTTGCGCCGGCTCCTTTTCCTTCATGCGCATTCGCCGCTCCAGCAGCTCCGGGTCCTTCTTCAGGAAGTAGGCCACCACCAGGAACATGGGCAAGAGCAGTATGGCCATGTAGGTCCAGGCCTGCCAGTAGTCCAGCGTGCCGGCCGGGAGAAAGAACAAGGCCGCCAAAACAGGGCCGGCCAGGCCGAAACGTACGGCAAGAATTCTTTTCAAGCGGCCAGGGCTTTCGGTTTGGATGATCTTTTCATTGTCCATGCCCTGAATATGCAATGAAATCGATAGCCGGGCAATAGGTAAAAAGTAACATTTTTACCCTTTTGTACGGAAGTCACAGGCCGCCGGGTTGATTGCCGTACCCCATGAGGGATATAATTGATCAAACATGGCATACAGCAAAGAAGAAGCCAAAACAGGGATAGGGAAGTTGGTCGAAGATTTTAAAAGGAACAAGGCACGCCTGCGCAACCAGGCCGAGGCGCAGATTGAAAATAACTTCATCCGCCCGCTCTTCACATACCTGAACTGGAACACCGTCAATGAAGGGCTGGCCGTGGTCGATTACGAATTCGTCGTAAACCGCACCGGACGAGGCGGCAAGCGTCCCGATTACACCCTGCAACTTGATGGGCAGCATCTACTGATCATGGATGCCAAACAGGTGAAATACAGTATGCACGATCCGCGTTGGCTGAATCAGGTCTATGCTTATGGTTATTCCACCCAGAACCTGGCTCCGGTTCGGCGCATCGACTTTGCCGTGCTTAGTGACTTTGAGGAATTCGTGGTTCTTGACTGCACCCTGCACGTCAATGATCCCCGGGCGCTGCGCAACTTTCTGGTTGTGAATTGGACCTGTGACGACTTTGTAAACCAGTTCGACCGTCTCTGGGACCTGTTCGAGCGCGAGAACATGAGGCGCACGGCCCGCACCCGCCACAGCGACACGCCGCGCGGTCTCTGGGCCCTGGCTCTTTCGCCGCGCAAGATCAAAGCCAACCGCATATCACCAGACAAGGCGTTCCTGGCCGATATGGACAATGATAAAAATGGCTGGCGCGTGCGCTTAGCCAAGGACATGAAGAAACTCAACCCGGCTGCTGATGGAACGTTGATCACCGCCGCAGTGCAGTTGTTGATTGACCGTTTGATCTTCATCAAGGCTCTGTCCGACCGCGAAATCGAGGACGACTATCTGGATCAGCTTGCAGAAATCGTGGACAAAGACGGTCTGACTGAAAGTGACATTGGATGGTTCGCCGCTTGCCGTAAGATATTTGATAAATTGAACCGTTTCTATAATGGCAACATTTTCAAACCGCGCCCGGAATTGGAAGCCGTCACGGTAGCCAACAAGACGGTGCACGACATCATCCGCTCCCTGCAGCCGGAGAATTCGCCGTACAACTTCGCCGTTCTGCCGGTGGAAATACTGGGCACGATTTATGAGCGCTTCCTTGGCCGGGTGGTGCGAACCACCGAGCAGCGGGTGAAGATCGAGGAAAAGCCTGAAGTGCGTAAGGCGGGCGGCGTCTACTATACGCCGCAGTATATCGTCGAGTATATTGTAAAGAACACAGTGGGCAAATTACTCGAAAATTGTAAAACCCCTGCCGACGTCTCCAAACTAAAAATACTCGATCCGGCCTGCGGCTCGGGATCGTTCCTGGTCGGTGCCTATGCCGCCCTGATCGACTGGCACATAAAATATTTCGACACCAAGAAAAAGTTGAGTGCCGCCGACCGCGCCGACGCTTACTATGACAGTGACGGCCGCGTGCGCCTGACCGCCCGGCTCAAGCGCCAGATCCTGATCAACAATCTTTTCGGTGTGGACATTGATCAGCAAGCCGTGGAAGTGACGCGCTTCTCTCTTTCCTTGAAAGCTTTGGAAGACACCCGCCGTGAGGAACTCTATGAAGAGCGATCGCTCTTCAAAGAGACCGTCCTCCCTGACTTGAACAACAACATCAAGTGCGGCAACAGCCTGATCGGCCCCGACTATTTTACGGGCAAGATGTTCCCCGATTCGGAGGAACTAAGCCGGGTCAATCCCTTCGACTGGCAGCGCGAGTTTCCCGCCATCTTCCCGAAGCGGGAGAAAAATGAAGTTGTTAACCACAGCGGTAACAAGGGGCTTAAGCCCCTTGTTGGTGGGCCCCTTGTTGATAATGAGATAGATTCGGATTTGTGGTTTGTCACTTTTGTCACCCATAATTCGCGTGTGTCGGAACGCATGGTTACCTTTGGTGTTCAAACCGGAGAGCCGCTCATCTTTTCTTTGGAAGATCAGGATTTTATCAAAGAAACAATCTTTGAAGAATGTAAAAAAGAAGATATCGTAGTTATAGCGATGAATGTCCTGCCCGATCATGTTCACATGGTCATTGCCGCAACAGATGAAGCCGATTTGACCGAAAAGGTTCGCAAGATTAAGGGATATAGCTCGCATGTGTTTCAAAGATCCCGGGAGTGGCCGAAAGGGACTGAACATGTCTGGGCGCAGAAATTTAATTCCAGATTGATAAAAAACGATGAAGAACTGGCGGCGGTTATCAATTATATTCAGAACAATCACTTGAAACATGCCGAACGTTGGGGGGATGATGAATTAGTTAACAAGGGGTCTATCGAGGGGGGTAACAAGGGGTCTATCGAGGGGGGTAACAAGGGGGCCATCGAGGGGGGTAACAAGGGGCTTAAGCCCCTTGTTGAATATAACTCTGGCTTCGATGCCGTGATCGGCAACCCGCCATATGTCCGGCAAGAGTCACTGGGAGATGAATTTAAATCGTATGTTAAAGAAAAATATAATTCCTATGCTGGAACCGCCGATCTTTATGTTTACTTCATCGAACAATCTTTAAAATTACTTCGTGAGAACGGGAATTTTGGTTTCATCTGTTCGAATAAATGGATGCGGTCGAACTACGGTTATCCCTTGCGAGATCTTATCATTAAAGAATCCAAAATTGAACAGATTATCGATTTTGGAGAATTGCCGGTTTTCCAGGGAGCGGCAACATTCCCGGCAATTCTGCTGTTAAAAAAAGAAATAACCAAAGAACAATATTTTGTTTATGCTCCGATTAAATGTTTGGATTTCGTGTCACTTTCAGATGAAGTGAGCAAGATCGGAGAGAAGTTGAGTGAGCAGTCCGTTAAAGGGGAAACTTGGACGCTTGCAAGTCAAAGCGAAGTTAGAATTTTTGAAAAAATGTGTCAAAAAGATATTCCGCTGGGAGAGTATGTAGATCACAAGATATTTCGAGGCATATTAACGGGATTGGATGAAGCATTTGTTATTGACCAAGAAACCCGGGATCGTCTAATTGCCGAGGACAAGAATAGTGCTGAAATAATCAAACCATTCGTGAACGGCGATGATGTGAGAAAATATTCCATTAATTTTCGGGGAAAATATTTAATATTTGCACGACATGGAATTGATATAAAAAAATTTCCGGCAATTGAAAAACATCTTTTAAATTTCAAAGATCAATTGACTCCTAAACCTGCTAAATGTACCAAAGGTGAATTGAAAGGAAGAAAACCAGGATCCTATAAGTGGTACGAAATCCAAGATACGATTGATTATTATGAAGAATTTGAAAAACCAAAAATTATCTATCCTGAAATCGCAAAAGAATCAAGATTTCAAATTGATTTTTCAAATTACTATTTTCCCACCACTGTATATATTTTACCTAATAACGATTTATATTTATTAGGTTTATTAAATTCTAAACTTTCTTGGTTTTATCTTAAACGGAATTGTTCTGTATTAGGTGATTCAGAAAAAGGAGGTCGACTCCGCTTAAAAAAACAATATCTTACCAATATTCCTATCCGTAAAATTGATTTTTCCAACAAAATGGATAAAGCAAAGCATGATCGGATGGTTCAATTAGTTAAATCGATTCTGGCTCTGCACAAACATAAAGCAGAAGTCAAAACCCAAACAGAACAAGAGATGATCCAGCGGCAGATCGATGCAACCGGCCGGGAGATCGATGCTCAGGTATATGAACTCTATGACTTGACCAAAGAAGAAATCACGATTGTGGAAGGAGAAGCGAGGAATGCTTGAAATAACAAGGGGTTAAACAAGGGGCTTAAGCCCCTTGTTCCTCACTCCGGCCTCATTTTTCTTCGTTAGTTTATTTGTCTAAGGGGTTTAAAAAATGGAAGAACTCATCATTGACTCACTGTTTAACTTCACAACTGATCGTTCAATAATAAAATCTCGTATTCACTCAATAATTCAGACTTTAAATAGTGATATTATGTCCTTTTCCAGTTATGTCAATGTAAAGAATGTTTTTAAAATTATTGTCGAAGCTAAACCGGTTTGGCTTGAGATACAGCGTGTTTCTCCTACATTTTCTTCAATTTTTCAATATACTGCTAAGCGCTTGAATGGAATGCAACTTTCAGATTTGGCATTTTTTGAAAAAAAAATGATGATAGTCTCATTAGTTGTTATTTTTGAAAACTTTGCCAAGGATGTTCTGCTTTTGGGTGCCTTTTTTTATCCAGACAGAGCCATAAAACTATTTCCAGAGGACACAAAAGATGAAAAAGATAAAAAAAAGAAAGTTGAGAGCTATAATGGTCCCGGTTTTTTAGACCAAAAAATTGCAAAAATAAGGTGTACTCCTTAGAATGAAAGAGGAGGACCAATTGAGACCAAGGCAAGTTTATGATGAGCAATTCAAGGCGAAGGTAGCGTT
>Ga0307380_10010726_pt1 | contig 11515 bp, 6 predicted proteins | sample UN3MG_FD_202239 | JGI IMG/M metagenome (GOLD analysis project Ga0307380, IMG submission 202239) | Soil microbial communities from Risofladan, Vaasa, Finland - UN-3 | ecosystem: Environmental > Terrestrial > Soil > Coastal area > Acid sulfate soil | place: Finland: Risofladan, Vaasa | collected... | reverse complement strand
TCGAGCGGATGCGACAGGATCTCGCGCACCCGTTCCTCGGCCAGCCGCTCCATACTTTTTATTTTTTTGGCGCTGTAAGCTTCCCAGGCCTCGCACTCTGTCAGCTCGCTGAGCCAGAACTCGCGACGGAAATGCTCGGCAGTATGGGGCTCGGCGATAAAATTTCCCTCAGGCCCCACCCGCTCGATAAGCTCGAGGGCCAGGGTATCGGAATCAACCTCAAAACCCTGCAGCATCCTTCGGGTCGCCCGCACGCATTCAGCATCGAGCACGAGCTGCACGGGGCTGAAGGTGATACCGAACTCGAGCTGTCCGATCGTGCCGATACCGGAAGCGCCGCACAACAAGGGGAAAAGAGTGCTGGTCGCCTTTTCCATACCAGCCTGGAAACCGGGCAGGCAGGCATTGGTCTTACCGCCGTGCACCCCGGCAGTGATCCCGTAAAAATCTTTCAGTATCTGGACCCAGGCCCCGAGAAGGGGCATTCTGTCCGGCCCGGCATAGGGGAAAAGCAGCCCTTTCATGTCGCAGTAGCCGCCGGTAAAGTCAAGGCTTAAGACAGCGTCCCGCCTTACAGCATAGCCCAGTGTGAGCCCGGCCAGTGTTTCCGCAAGGCCCAGGACCAGAGTGCCTGCGCCTGTGGCCGGAGCTGTGGTGCCGGCAGAGGGCATGTTGTCAAGCGACTGGGGGAGCCCCCGCTTGACATATTCGATAAAAATCTCGGCCATGTTTTCATCCAGCGCAAGCGGGCTGCGGCTCTCGCCGTAGCCGACCAGGCAGGGCTGGCGAAGCAGCGCTTCGCGGCTCCCGCGGACCACTATGCCGATCTCCTCCAGGCAAGCCACATCGAGAGGGGTCCAGGCTTCCACGCCGCCGATTTTCCTGGTGTACTTGACCAGCTCGGCTGCCATCCTGACCGGGCGCAAGGGGTGGGGGATCTCCTGGTCCGAACAGGGAAGACCCGACCAGGTGATCTCATCCAGGGCGTTCACCAGTTTCAGGCTGTCGAGCACATCTCGGCCGCAGGCGTAACGGCGGCGGCCCTCCGGATCGAGGATCAGGGCGTTGAAGCCCCCGGAATTGACAGTGAAATCATGATACAGCCGGTCCTCACGCTTATAATAGCTGGACTCAGTGAAACGTATGGCCTGCTTGAGACCTTGCCTTTCAGCGCTCATGAAATCCCGCCGCAGGCTCTCGACCCCCTCGCTTACCAGAGAGGCGGGGAACCTGACAACCATGCTCCGGTCATCGACCAGGCAGCCCGCGCGCTGAAGGTAGCTGCGTGCTTCTCTGTGGTAGATTTTCATGCCGACATGCCCGAGAGTGCGCAGCGCCCCATTGTGAATCAGGCGCATTTCCTCATCCGCAAGGACTTTGATTCTGCCGAACAGCCTGGACAATTTATCGCTCCTTTGCTGAGAATTTTATCGACCCGGATTGGACGGAAATTAACACAGCCGGCCCGCACAACTTTCCCAGAGACAGCCGCTTGCAAGCCGTTCTTTCAATCGATCGATTGCGACCTTTATATGAATAATCCTGATTTGATTTAAATGCAATAACGTTTTGCCGAACCTGGTATTATCAGGCCATTATGCCAGGAAATGGCAGGAAACCAGAATTTACTACAGTGAGCATTAAATAGTTTCCATTTATATTGTTTTTATATTCTTTAGCCTTGGTTATTAATATAAGTTGAGTAAACGGGAATGATTTACCAGATGTCGATTCTTACATTTAAGGCGCCGGCGACTTACTTTACCTGACAGTGGTTGAAATACCCCGGGAGAATACTTTTACAACTGCCGAAAAGAGATTTTAGTGCAGCTACCTGGGATGATAAAGCCATCCCAGGTGAAACTAAAGGCCATAAGAAGCCCTAAAGTCTGAGGACCCTGTTTTTGGAGCGTGTAGAAGACAAGTAATTTCCATGCATGCTTTGATATATGTACACCGCCCAGGCATGCCTTTGCGCAGGCTTCCTGCGCGTAGGCGAGCTTGGCGAAGCGGAGTAAAAGACTAAAGTGCCAGGATTAACTTTTGTTTCTTTTGGTTACAAAAGAAATGGTTTTGTCTTTTGCCACCAAAAGAAGAATAAAATTTCCTTTACGGACAGATGTAAACACAGATGTAAACAATTTTATGACCTGAGTAGTAAGACAATGTAAAGCTTGACACTCGGATAGATATATTTTAGGATTTTTAAATGGACTTTATCCATAATTAAATTCTGCTGGTTTTTTTGTAAAAAATTCTAATCAATATTAAGGGGGGACAAGAATGGGTAAGGAACCTATCTCTGACAACCGCCTGCTGAACCGGCGGGCAATGCTTAAAGCCGGCGCTCTGGCAGCAGGCGCAGCCACATTGACCCATCTGGGGGCCTGCGGTGCACAGGTCAAGGAGCAAGCTCCAGCGCCCAAAGAAGAGGCGCTCAAAGCGAAAAAACCCACGAAAAACATGAAACTTTCCCTGGCCGCCTATTCCATGCGCCAGGCCTTAACCAGCGGCGAGATGGACCTTTTCGGCTTTATTGACTGGTGTGCCGAGATGGACCTTCCCGGCACAGAGCTCACCTCATATTATTTCAAAGAGGGTTTCGATAACAAGTATCTCCAGCAGCTCAAGCTGCATGCTTTCCGCCAGGGTGTCACAGTGAGCGGCACGGCGATACGCAACGATTTCTGCAAGCCCCCGGGAGCGGAGAGGAACAAAGAGATAGAGCAGGCGAAAAAGTGGATCGATTATGCAGCGGCGCTTTCCGCCCCGCACATCCGGATTTTTGCCGGTAATGTCCCGAAGGGCGTAGAAAACAAGACAGCTATCGGCTGGGTGGCGGAGTGCACAGGAGTGGTGCTCGCGTATGCAGCCCAGAAGGGGGTGGTGTTAGGGCTTGAGAACCACGGCGGGATAACCGCACGGGCCGCCGATCACCTGGCGATCTGCGATGCGGTTGAGGCAGCGGCCGGCGAGAACAAGCAGTGGTTCGGAGTGAACCTCGATACTGGCAACTACCACACGGATTGTTACGAGGAACTCGCCATGGCCGCACCGCGTGCGGTCAATGTGCAGGTGAAGGTGGAAGTTGTCCAGAACGATGGCACCAAGGTGCTGGCGGATCTTGCGCGGGTCAGGGACATTCTGGTCAATGCGAACTACAAGGGCTGGGTCGCTCTGGAATATGAGGCCGAGGCCGATCCGCGGGTCGAGATCCCGATGTACATGGAAAAGCTGAAAGGTTTGTTCGGGGTTTGAGTATCAGGCCGGGGGAGGGCTCATGGGGGTAAAAGTTACTTTGCGCCAAGGCCGCGAGCGTCCTGTCTTGAACAGTCATCCCTGGATTTTCTCAGGCGCTGTCGGGCGGACCGAGCCGGAGGAGCCTGAACCGGGGAGCCTGTGTGAGATTTATGGAGCAGACGGCAGTTGGCTCGCTGCAGGTTATATTAACCCGCATTCCCAGATAATCTGCCGCCTGGTAACCAGGCTCCGGAAAGAAAGCTGGGATAAAAAACTGCTGAAGGCGCGCCTGGAGCAGGCTGCTGGTTTACGCGAGCGGATCTGCCCTCCAGATACGGATAGTTACCGTCTGGTTAACTCCGAGGGTGACGGTCTTCCGGGCATAATAGTAGACCGCTACGGCAAAGGTTTTGTGATTCAGCTTCTGACAGCCGGTGCGGAGCGCATGCGGGAGGAGGTCACCAGGCTCCTCATCAAGCGCTTCGATCCGGCTTTTATTTACGAAAATTCCACTAGCTCGGTCAGAGTGCAGGAGGGGCTTTCCGAGGTAAGGCAGGCACTGCATGGGGAACCGGCTCCCCGGGTCGGGATTGTCGAATATGGCCATCGTTTTCTGGTCGATATCTACAACGGCCAGAAGACCGGATTTTACCTCGATCAGCGCGAGAACCGCCGGATTGCAGCCGAGTGGACAAGGCCCGGCGCGCGGGCCCTTAACCTTTTCGCTTACACTGGCGCTTTTGCGGTTTATCTGGCCCGGGCCGGTGCGGCCAGGGTGATCAGCGTGGAGTCTTCCGAGAAGGCTCTGGACCTGGCCCGGGAGAACCTGGCGGCTGCGGAACTCTCCGAATCCGGTTATCCGGTCCTGAAAGCCGATGCTTTCGAATACTTGCGCAAGTCATCCGATGAGTTCGACCTGATCGTGATCGACCCGCCGCCCTTTGCCAAACGGAGCATCCATGTTAAAAGGGCAAGCCGCTCCTACAAGGACATTAACCGCCTGGGGCTGACCAGGCTTGCCCCAGGGGGAGTGATACTCACCTTTTCCTGTTCCGGGCATGTGGGGACACACCTGTTCCGCCAGATCGTTTTCTCTTCTGCGGTCGAAGCTGGAAGGCAGGTGCAGGTGCTGGCCAGGCTCGGGCCTGGAGCTGACCACCCGGTGAGTATTTACCACCCCGAGGGAGAATATCTTACCGGCCTTCTGCTGTACGCCCCGTAATTTTTCCGGGTAAAAATCTAAGATCGGGAATTGGCAGGGGGAATTAAATAACAGTTATACTCCGAGCGCTCAATCATAACGGCGGCTGCACTCCGGGCTTATCGCACCGGCGGCCGCCGCTTTGTCTGTCAATAGTATGGAAGCTTTATTTATTCAGCTCCCATCCCACTCCTCGATTATCTTGTTGATCAATTTTTCCACCCCGGTAAGCTGTCTGCCCTCATTGGAGTTGACAAAGGTAAAGGCTTTGCCTGCCGCTCCCATGCGCCCGGTGCGGCCCACCCGGTGCACGTAGTCTTCCGGGTTTTCGGGGATGTCGTAGTTTATCACATGGCTTATCCCGGTGATATCCAGGCCGCGGGCCGCTACATCCGTGGCCACCAGATGCTCTATTTTGCCGGTGCGGAAAGCATCGATAATCCGCTCGCGCTTGTTCTGGCTGAGATCGCTGTGGATGCAGCGCGCCTTGAACCCTAGCTTGGAGAGCCTCAAAGCCAATGAATCGCTCATTTTCTTGGTGTTGGTGAAAATTATTGTCTGTGTGGGTTTCTGGGTCTCGAGCAGGTGAACCAGCTTGCCCATTTTTTCACGGTTTTCCACTGAGATGTATCTCTGCCAGATCGATTCGACAGTTATTTCATCCCTGCTCAAATACAGGGGTACCGGATCTTTCATATAATGATGGCTCAGGTCCTCGACTTCCTTGTCCAGAGTGGCTGAAAGAAGCATGATCTGGCGTTCAGCGGGGCAGGCTTTGATTATTTTTATGACATCCTGCCTGAATCCGATGTCGAACATCCGGTCGGCTTCATCGAGAACCAGGATTTTGAGCTGTGAGAGGTCCATCTTTTTATTGAAGATATGGTCCAGGAGCCGGCCAGGCGTGCCGACCACTATCTGGGCGCCGGCTTTCAGGCGCTCGATCTCACGGTTGACCGGGGTGCCGCCGTACAGGCTCAAGACCCGTGCACCGAGGCTGCGGCCGAAGCGGCGGGCTTCCCAGCTCACCTGGCGGCAGAGTTCGCGGGTCGGGACAACCACCAGGGCCTGAATCGAGAGAGAATTTATATCGATCCGCTCGAGAATGGGCATCAGGAAGGCGATTGTTTTTCCGGTCCCGGTTTTCGCCTGTCCCAGGATATCTGCCCCGCCCAGGGCCACAGGGATCATTGCCTGCTGAATGTCGGTCGGCGTGCGGAAGCGGTTGGCGGCCAGGATAAGCACCAGCTTATCCGGGAGGCCTAGCGGGCGGAACTCGTTCTCGAGGAATTCCTCGCTTTTCTCGTCTATGGGCAGGAGTTCCGGGAACTCGATCCTCTGGGCCGTTCCCCCCAGATCGGATTTTCTTCTTTTTCGGTGATCCCTGCTGGGCGCACGACGCCGTTTAGCTCCTTTCCTCTCGGCTTTAGGGGCTGTTCGCCCGCCTCGCTCAGTCAGCTCCGAGTCTCCATAACGAACCCGTGAAGGCTCGGCCTCGGCTCTTGAGGGTTTTATTTGATCAGTGGACGTTTTTTCGGGCCAGGTCCTCTTGCCCCTGCCTCTCCGGCCTCTGCGGGGACGGTTCCGGGATTTGCCCTGGGATTTATCTGCGGCCGGCTCGGTTCTGCGGTCGCCCTTTTCGCCCTTTATAACAGTGGATTTCTTGACTGTGGATACGGTGGGAGAAACTTCCTTGCCTTTGAAAAAACCTTTCAACTTCCCTAAAATCTTCAACACTCACTCCTCTACCTGCAAATGTGGCACTTTATTCAGCTCCTTTGTTTGGGAAAAAGCTAAATGCAAAATAATTTTGGTAAATATAATGACTTCAACCCCAAAAGTCACCATTTTTCTTAACTATTTTGGAATAACCTGTGGTTGACAGACACTCGGCCCCAGCGTAGATTTTTTGGTGAATTCTAATTTCGGAGACAGTGCAGGATGCAGGTACTCGAAGCCCTGAATATCAGCCATGATTACGGTGTGCGTCCCCTGTTCGACAGCCTTGAGGCAGTGCTCGAGGAGGGAGAAAAAATCGGACTCGTGGGTCCCAACGGCTGCGGCAAGTCAACCCTGCTGCGTATATTTGCCGGATTGGAACAACCTCTTGCCGGACAGGTGACTTATACGCAGAAAGTCAATATCGCCTTCCTGGCCCAGGAGCCGCAGTTTCCGCCCGGGACAACTATCTACGCAGCGCTCGAGGAGGGTCTGGCTGAGCTTGCCGCCCTGAGAGAAGAATACGGGGAAATCGCCGCCAGACTTAAAAAACGGCTGGATCCTGCAGCACGCGCCGAGCTTAACCAGAGAGCGCAGAAACTTCACGATATCCTGGGAACTATGGGAGCCTGGGATTTGACCCACCGCATCGAGGAGATGGTTACCCGCCTCAGGCTGCCTGCGCCGGAGACCGTGCTCGATAACCAGTCAGGAGGAATAATCAAAAGGGCGGCTCTGGGAAAGGTGCTCCTTGCCGAACCGAAACTTCTCTTTCTGGATGAGCCCACGAACCATCTGGACACTGACACTGTGGCCTGGCTCGAGAGAAGGCTGTCAAACTTTCGAGGCACGCTGGTTCTCGTGACCCACGACCGCTATTTCCTGGAGGCGGTAGTGCAACGGATTGTGGAGATCGACTGCGGGAGGCTGAAAAATTATCCCGGCAACTATACCGCCTATCTCGAGGCCAAGCGCAGAGAGTGGGAGCTTATGGCCCACGCGGATGAAAAGCGCGCCAGACTTCTCGCCCGTGAGATCGAGTGGCTGAAACAGGGTGTGCGGGCGCGCACCACAAAGCAGAAAGCGCGGATCGAGCGTATCAGGAAGCTTGAGCGGATCAGGCCCGCGCGCCGGGATAAGCCGGTGGAGCTTCTTTTCGATCCCCAAAAGCGGCTGGGTCACACCATACTCAAAGCCCACAGGCTCTGCAAGACATTCAACACCCGCAGGCTGATTGAAGATTTCTCCATGGAACTGCTTGGCGGCGAGAGGATCGGCATTATCGGACCAAACGGCTGCGGCAAAACGACCTTGATCAGGATGTTTGTGGGCCAGCTCGAGCCTGACTCGGGCTATGTGAAAGAAGGGGTGCATACGAGGATCGCCTATTTTGACCAGAAACGCGAGCAGCTCGACCCCCAGGCGACAATCTGGGATTCGGTGGCCCCTGGCGGGGATCACGTGCTGGTATCGAGCCAAAGACTGCACAAGAAAGCGTTCCTGCAGAGTTTCCTGTTCCCGCCCGAGGTCCAGCGGTTAAAGGTGGGTCTCTTAAGCGGGGGGGAGCGGAACAGGCTTCTCCTGGCGAAATTGATGCTTGCCGGGGCGAATGTGCTGGTTCTCGATGAGCCTACCAATGACCTGGATCTCGAAACCCTCCAGGTGCTGGAGGAGCAGTTGAAGAGTTTCAAGGGCTCGCTGATTGTGGTAACCCATGACCGCTATTTTCTCGATAAGGTGGTCGAGGAGATCTACGCCTTTGAGGAGGGGGGCCGCATTCGCCACTACCCGGGAAATTATAGTTACTATCTCGAATGCAGGGAGGAGGAGAAAACCCTGGGCAGGGAGGCAGCGGAACGCAGGAAAGACACAACCGCGCCGGGAAAACCCAAACGTCAGGGTGAATTGCATTACCTCGAGAAAAAAGAGCTCGAGTCTATAGAGGGACGGATAGTCCGGGCCGAGGAGGAGCTGAGCCTGGCGCGGGCAAAGCTTGAGGACCCCGCTATTGCCGCGGATGCCGAAGCCCTGGCCAAAGCCTATGCGGAGCTGCGGCGCCTGGAGCAGGAAGTAAACAGGTTATTCGAGCGCTGGGACACCCTGGAGCAAAAAAGAACCGGGAGGGAGACAAGTCCATGAAAAGAATATCTCTCCTCGTTCTGCTTGCCTTTCTCGCTTTCCTCCGGCCTTTACCCCTTGAAACAAAAGAAGACCGGGATAAAAAATTTTCATTCGGCATTGTGGCGGATATCCAGTATGCTGATAAGGAAACCCAGGGACAGAGAAGGTACCGGGAGGCGATCGGTAAGCTTGCCGAATGCGTGGCAGACTGGGATACCATGCCGCTAACCTTTACGATCCAGCTTGGGGACATAATCGACGGGAACGAAGACGAGGAGAAAACGATTCGGGACCTGGACAAGATTCTTGCTGTTTTTAAGACCCTGGAGCATAAAAATTACCATGTTATCGGAAATCATTGTCTCTCTGTGCGCAGAGATGAGCTGCTCAAGAGACTCGGCCTGCAAGAAGCCTGGTACGAATTCACCCGGCCCGGCTGGCGGTTTATTGTGCTGGATGGGATGGATATCAGTGTCGCAGGATGGCCCGGGGAAAGCGACAATTTCAGGAAGGCCCGGGAGTATCTGGAAGCCAACTCTGAGGCCCAGTCTTACAACGGCGCTATTGGGGAAACGCAAAAAGCATGGCTCGAAAACTGCTTGAAAAAGGCTTCAGAAAGAGGGGAAAAGGTTATTGTGTTGTGCCATCTCCCCGTTCTTGAGGCGGCAAGCCGCAAAAGCCTTCTATTGTGGAATCACGCGGAAATATTAAAGATCATTGAAAGCTTCCCTGGCGTGGCTGCCTTTTTCAGCGGGCATGACCACGAAGGCGGTTACGCATACCAAAGCGGCATCCACCACGTGACCCTGGAGGGGATGGTTGAGGCCCCGGAAGGCGGCAATGCTTACGGCGTTGTCGAGGTCTACGGCAACAGGCTGGTTATCAAGGGCCGGGGCAGTTTGAGCTCCCGCACTCTCGAATTACAATTGCAGTGAGAATGTGCCTGGTTTACAGCTTCAGCTTAAATTACCGATATATTCTAATGCTTCGTTGTGGCCGTGGAAGGCCATGTTTAGTTTGTAAAAAAAAACACACCGCTCCCAGCTACCTGACAACCTCGAACCCGGGCACGCGCCCGGAGTCGGTCACTTTCAGGCTAAAGCTTTTCCCGCTGTTCTTGATCTTGACCTGCCACCTTTTGCCTGCTTTGTCCAATGGCTTGATTTCAATCTCCGGTTTCCCGGCAGACTCAGGGACCGGAACCATGGCCGTGATCATCAATTGCCCTTTTTCTTTGGTTTTGCAGCTTGCCTGGACAAAGGGATATTTTGTCTCTTCTCCGGAAACCGGGTGAAAGCCGGAGGACACATCGACCGGCGAGCTTCCTGCCACCTGGGCGAAAAGGCTCGCCCCGGGCCGCCTGATTAAAAAACCCGATTCCAAGCACTCGGCTTCGCCATGACTGTCCGAGTTGTCGATCTGCCAGAGAGCGGAAATGGAGGATTCATAAAAAAATTTTTCCACCTTGTCCAGCACGACCAGGCAGGGGACGTCCAGAGCCGCAACCAGGGTGCGCACCACAGAGCGCACGTCCGGGTCGGCCAGGGCGTAGGCGGGCGTGGCGTCGCTCGTCCAGTAGAAATAACCCTCGCGCCTGCCCTCGGCCACGACGAAAGAGGAGTCCGCTGACTTGTTGGTGCCCTCGCTCCCGTCATGGTAGAGCATGCCCCGGCCGTCGACAAGCACGCAGTTGTGAGCCTTTGTGTGGCGAAGCTGCCAGGTGGGGTGGCGGCGGTTATAGGAGGGGTGGGGGATGTCGAAAAGCAGCACCTCGCCGAAAGCCTTGAGTATGAAACTGTTGCGGTCCGAGTGCTCGTGGTTGAAAGGCCCCCCGCTGCGCATGGCGACAACTATGTCGTCGGTTTCGAAACCGGTCCTGGCTGTCAGCCAGGACCTTCCCAATAGCCTGTAGCTCTGGTTTTCAGTTGGTGGTTGGGGAGCCAGGCCGGGATCGTAGAAAACCGGCGAGTGGATGTCGTGGTAGCGGCAGAATTTTTTCCCGGCCCACTGGGCCAGCCCGTCACGGAAAGTCGAGGCAATGAAAAACAAAGGGCTGGAATCGATCTCCCTGCCGTTGTCCCCGAAATTGACCACGCCCCGGGAATGGCCTGTGTAGGGCATCTGGATTGAGAGCCAGCCCTCGGCGGCCCCTCTCAGGTCTGCCAGGTCAGAGAGGTCCGTGCCTGTAATCCGCTTGAGCGCCTGCAGGAAAGGGTACACGCTGGTCGAGCTGTACTCCCAGTATCCCGAGCCTTCCGGGTAGAATCCGTCCGGCCAGTAGAGCTCAAGGAATCTCCGGGCTGAAAACTCGGCCATCTCGAGCCAGCGGGCTGCCCTGCTGTCGCGCTCAAGCAGCGCCAGAGCGCCCAGGCCCAGGCCGCCTATCATCAGGCCCTTGATATTCGTTTTGTCCAGGATATAGGGCCAGCGGCTCAGGTCGAGGTCGTAGTGGTCTGCGCGCCAGTCGGTCTTGCCCTCGGGATACCTGAGGTCGCCCAGGGTATGGAAGCAGGCCTCGCAGCCTTTTTCCGCAATGGCCTTTTGCAGGGCCGCGCGCTTTTTCTCATCGAGCGCCGGGTAGAGCCAGTCGAAAGCATAGGCGGCGCTCATTGTGGCATGGGTAGCCAGGTCAACGCCCAGGGTCTTGCCGTCATAGTCGTAGAACACATCCCAGCGGGGGTACTCGAGCAGGCGATCCAGGGCTTCGAGAGCGCGCGCCGCACGCTTTTTATCGCCTGTCACGGCATAGACAAAAGCCTCCCTGCGCAAAATATCTCCGACCCTGCCGATCCCCACGCAGTATTGGCCCGGGCGAAGGGTATCCAGGAAGGCTTTCTCCTTCTGCCAGTCCGCATCGAGAAGGCTCTTCCAGTAATCGGCAAAAACCTCTGATTCAAGGTTGGCCCTTATCCCGGGCAGCTCTTCCTCTGAGAAAAGGAGGCCCGCACCGAAACGCTCCCCGGCCTGGGCCTGGTTTACCGTAAGGGCCAGCGCAAAAAATGCGGCAGTCAATAAGCGCAAGATTTTCATCAGGGTAACTCCTTGAAGGAAGGAAGGTATTGAAGGTTCTCGGAGATTGGAAATTAAAACTTTGTTTTCTTGCAGGCAATTACTACTCAGGTAATAAAATTGTTTAGATCTATCAGAAAAGGTAGATTTTTTTCTTCTTTTGGTGGCAAAAGAAGCAAAACCATTTCTTTTGTAACCAAAAGAAACAAAAGTTAATCCTGGCAA
>Ga0307380_10010724_pt1 | contig 11516 bp, 7 predicted proteins | sample UN3MG_FD_202239 | JGI IMG/M metagenome (GOLD analysis project Ga0307380, IMG submission 202239) | Soil microbial communities from Risofladan, Vaasa, Finland - UN-3 | ecosystem: Environmental > Terrestrial > Soil > Coastal area > Acid sulfate soil | place: Finland: Risofladan, Vaasa | collected... | reverse complement strand
TGAATTAGTATTTCCAATATTAAAAACAATATTTAATAATGCCAAAGAGAATAAATGTTTGTCGAATCTTCGAGATGCTCTTCTCCCTAAGCTTATGTCTGGAGAAATTCGTGTGCCAGTTAATAATAAAGTTTTAATTAGCAAAAATAATTAAAAAGGAGCTGATGCTCTGTGTACATTTTTAATGAAGATGAATTAGAACAAGCTGCATTGGAATGGATGGAGGAATTGGGGTATGAAATCATTTTTAGTCCGGAAATCTCTCCCGAAGGAGAATTTCCGGAAAGAGAAGAATATAGCGATGTTTTGTTGGATGGTAGATTAAAGGATGCTTTAAAACGTATTAATTTTCATATTCCGGAAGAAGCACTTCTTGAAGCTTTCCGTAAAATAAAGATTCCTCAGAGTCCAGGCTTATTATTAAATAATCGTAATTTTCAGCGGATGATTACTGATGGAATTGATGTGCAATATAAACGGGAAGATGGAAGTACTAAAACCGATAAAGTGTGGTTATTTGATTATGAGGAAGAGGATAATAATGATTGGCTGGCTTCAAATCAATTTACCGTCGTAGAAAATAATGTAGAAAAGCGGCCGGATATTGTTATTTTTTTAAATGGTATTCCATTGGTAGTTATTGAATTAAAAAGTTTCATAGAGGAAAATGTCGGAATTACCGAGGGATACAACCAGTTGCAGACTTATCAGGAATATGTACCGTCTTTATTTATTTATAATTCATTTTTAATCTCCAGTGACGGTATCAATGCTAGGGTGGGCACTTTAACCTCCAATGAGGATAGATTTATGCTTTGGCGAACAGTAGACGGCCAGCAGATAGAATCAATATCCCGCCCTCAATTGGAAGTATTAATTAAGGGAATGATGGAAAAAAGAAGATTTTTAGATATCATCCGCCATTTTATTCTTTATCAAAGTGATGGTAGTGAGTTAAATAAGATTTTAGCCGGATACCATCAATACCATGCAACCAACAAAGCCTTTCTTAGTACATTGCGGTCGATTGAAGAAAAAGATGAGCATAAAATTGGGATTATTTGGCATACCCAAGGTTCAGGGAAAAGTCTATCCATGGTCTTCTATACGGGAAAGTTGGTGCTTGGCCTGGATAATCCTACCATTGTAGTGGTAACCGACCGAAATGATTTGGATAATCAATTATTTTCCACTTTCAGTAAATCCAAAGATTTGCTAAGACAAATTCCACAGCAGGCAACCAGTCGAAATAACTTGAGAGAATTATTATCCACGGAATCAGGAGGTATTATCTTTACTACCATTCATAAATTTACTCCGGGAGAAGATGGGGATAATATGCAGGTGCTTACTGAAAGAAAAAATGTCATTGTGATAGCGGATGAAGCACATCGATCGCAATATGGTTTTGAAGCAAAAATCATTAAAAAAAATGACGAAGCGGGAATCAAATATGGTTATGCCAAATATATGCGGGAGGCATTGCCCAATGCTTCATATATCGGTTTTACCGCTACACCGGTGGAATTGACTGATAAAAATACCCCGGCAGTATTTGGAGATTATATTGATATTTATGATATGACCAGATCAGTGGAAGATAAAACCACGGTAAAAATATATTATGAAAGCCGAATCGTTAAATTGGATTTGCCGGAAGAAGAAAAGAAGCAATTAGATGAAGAGTATGAAGAAATAACGGAATATCAGGAAGTTTATCAAAAAGAAAAATTAAAAAATAAATGGTCCCGCCTGGAAGCGATTGTGGGGTCAGGTGATCGTATTAAATTAATCGCAAAAGATATGGTTAAACATTATGAAACAAAACAACAGGCCATGTTTGGAAAATCCATGATTGTTGCTATGTCCCGGAGGATAGCGATTGATTTGTATAAGGAAATCATTGCTCTACGGCCGGAATGGCATAGCGATGATGATGACAAGGGATTAATTAAAATTGTTATTACCGGTGCCTCCAGTGATCCTTTGGAATGGCAGCCTTTTATCGGCAATAAAAAAAGAAGGGAATTTCTTGCCAGAAGAATGAAAGATGATAATGACCCTTTAAAGATAGTTATTGTAAGGGATATGTGGCTGACCGGTTTTGATGTTCCCTCATTGCAGACAATATATATTGATAAACCGATGAAGGGGCATAATTTAATGCAGGCAATTGCCAGGGTAAATCGAGTTTTTAAAGACAAACCGGGAGGATTAATCGTAGATTATATCGGAATTGCTGATCAGTTAAAAAATGCATTAGCCCAATATACCGACAGTGACCGGAATACCATCGGTGTGGATACCTCAGTGGCAGTCGATATTCTATTGGAAAAATATGATCTGATTAAAGATTTATTGTACGGTTTTGACTATAATCAATTTTTAACCGGCACTGCTGCAGAGAAAATGCAAACCATCGTAGCCGCCATTAATTTTGTTTTAGGATTAAGAGAAAAATCTAAAAAAGATTTTATAAAATATGTTACTGAATTATCCCAGGCATATGCTTTATGTGCTACTACTGCAGAAGCTAGGCGATTAAACGTCGAAATAGGCTTTTTTAAAGCCATTAAATCCGGACTCGTTAAAATGATTATAGACGACAGTGGAAAGAAAAAAACAAAAGCCCAATTAGACGCTCAGATAAAACAGCTTATCTCTAAATCAATTATTTCAGAAGAAGTGGTTGATATTTTAGAAGTATTGGGATTAAAGCGGCCAAACCTTGCAGTGCTTTCAGATGAATTTTTGGAAGAGGTTAAAAGAATAAAATTTAAAAATCTGGCAGTGGAATTATTAGAAAGATTATTAAAGGGAAAGGTAAAAATTATTTCTCGTAAAAATTTGATACAGTCCCGTAAATTTTCAGAAATGATAGAAAATGCCATTAGAAAATATCAAAATCGTACCATCGAAACCACCCAGGTTATTTTAGAATTAATTGAATTGGCCAAAGAAATGAATAAATCCTATAAAAGAGGAGAAGATTTGGGACTTTCTGAAGATGAATTGGCTTTTTATGATGCTTTGGGAACAAATGGTTCAGCAGTTAAGATTATGGGTGATGATATTTTAAAACAAATTGCCCGGGAGCTTGCTTCTTCGATTAAGAAAAACATGAGCATCGATTGGAATTTAAGGGAAGCAGTACGGGCTAAAATGAGGGTAAAGATTAAACGTCTTTTAAAAAAATATAAATACCCACCTGATCAACAACCCAAAGCTATCAAGACAGTGATGGAACAGGCAGAACTGATGTGTCAGGAAAATGAAAATGGTTATGTTCAATTATATGGAGAAGTTGCGAAACAATCTGAACAGATGATTCAGAATAATGTGGTTGATTACGAAAAATATAAAGAAGAAGAGGAAAAACAAAGTTTGCCAAAGGTCGCAGAGGATGAAGAGAAGCCAGATGATAAGGGAGATAAAGCATAATTTAATAAATTATTAAATTATACTGAAGGATGTGAAATCATGAAAGATAATAATGAACTTGATGAGCGGGCTAAAAGATGTTTAAATCCGAATTGTAGAGCCATTCTTTTTATTTCTGGAAAAATGGGAACAAACACAGAACATAGGGGAATATCTGGAGATATTCAGAAAAAACATGATGAAAAAGGAGATTACATTGAGTGTCCCAAATGTGGAGCAAAACATAAAGTAAAACATTATCCTATTGTACCCGGAGAAGGTCTTCAATGGAGTATTGATGGGTTGAGGGAGTAATACAATAAAAGGTTTTACTATTTGAAATGGAATGGGCTTCATAAATTTAATAAATCTAAATTAATTTTAGAAGATAATAGCTTCAATATAGATTTCAAGCACTAGAAAATAAAATATATTAGAAATGGTAAATAATAATATATGATATATGAAGAGTTTAATTTCAGGATTTATTAGATAATTTATTACCGTATGAGTTTGGGCTGGTAGGGTCTGATAGTGAGAGTTCGATTCTCTCAATGTTTGTTTCCTCGATGATCAAAAACTTTCTTGTCGCATCAAAGAAGACTGATAACCACCTATCGGATCAGTCTGATAAAAGGAAGGAGTCGGTGTATATGAAGAAAACAGGTCTACTAAGAGCACACTTTATTTTGTTATTGCAAAATGTTTGGGCTGTCGGGATAGACATCATGACTGGGGTCCTATCAGCCCAAGCTCATACGGTATTCAAAAAAATATTATGGAGGTAAACCTGATTGTCAGTAGTTCATTTTTTAAATGTTAAAGAAGGTGATTGTTCAATTATTAACCATGATTCTGGGCATATATCGGTCATTGATGTTTCCAATGCTCGCAAAGAATATAGTAAAGAAGAAAAATTATCAGCACTGATAAAAGCTTTAATGGAAGCAGGTTCGGGAAATTTTAATCAAAAAGCATATCCGGTTAATCCTATTAAATATATGAAAAGTTTTGGAATAACATCAATATTTCGATTTATTTTAACGCATCCGGACATGGATCATATGGATGGAATAAAAGACCTTTTTGAAGAATTCAACCCAATTAATTTTCATGATACAAATAATAAGAGGGAAATTGAATTCGATGAAAATTCAGTATATCGTGAAGAAGATTGGCATTTTTACAAAAAATTAAGAGATTCCAATCCTCAGGAAGGTCCAAAACGCTTAACCATATTTTCAAATGCTGACATACCATATCTAACTAAAGATTGGAATGGAAATCCTCCTGGAGATGCATTATATATTCTTTCTCCTACCCCTGAACTATTTGAAGAGGCAAATGAAACTGAAGATTTTAATGATTGTTCTTATGTAATTTTATATAAAGGTTTTGGTGGTGATGTTTTGTTTAGCGGAGATGCATATGATAAAACATGGAACTATGTTGTATCTAATCATAAAAATCTCATAAAAAATATCAATTTATTAATTGCACCACATCATGGGAGAAAATCTGATCGTGATTACAGTTTTTTAGATGTGATAAATCCGGAAATGACTTTTTTTGGGAATGCTCCTGCAGAAGATTTAGCCTATTCTGCATGGAATTATCGAAATTTACCCTATATAACAAATAATCAAGCTAATTGTATGGTAGTTGATATGAATGATATTAATATGCCTATTTATGTGACTAATAAAAAATTTGCAGAACAAGAGAATTTACTTACAATATTTAATGATAAATTCAAAGCTTGGTTCCTTAAAAATATTAAGTAAAGGAGATATAATGAATATTCAACTTGATACATACACTATTGAAGCTCGCTTATGCCCTGTTTTTTTAATAATACTTCCTGTTTTAATTACTATTAACCTTTGGGCTCCTGAAACTTCAAAATTTCAATTTGGCTTTAGTTCAATTATATTTTCTCTAGCCATTTCTTTTTTTGGAGCCCAGTTTGGACGCAATTGGGGTAAATTGAAAGAAATTAAATTATGGAAAAGTTGGGATGGCCCCCCTACAACACGTTTTTTACGACATAGAGACATACAATTTAATTCTATTAGAAAAATGCAGTGTCATAGAATTTTTCAGGGTTTAACCCCTGATATAAATATACCAACCGTGGAAGAAGAAATGTCTGATCCTTTGAAAGCAGATCAGATTTATGAGGCATGTATTAGTTTTTTGATTGCTAAAACAAGGAATACAAAAAAATTTTCATTACTATATAAAGAAAATATTAATTATGGTTTTCTCCGAAATCTTTTGGGGCTCAAACCATTAGGTATATTTCTTTCCTTGTTAAGTCTAATTAATTGTGGATACTTTCTTTGGATAGAATGGAATAATAAAAAAATATTACCTGAAACAATAATATTAACTTTGATAATTTTATGTATTTTAATACTTTGGGTAACTTGGGTACGGCCAGCCATTGTTAAAATTGCTGCTGAGGCATATGCTGAAAGATTATTGGAATGCTGCGAAAATATAAAATGAAGTTAAAAGGCAAAAATCTAAAATAAAGATAGATAAAAAGATGGCCATAAAAATACGTCTATTCTTTATCATTGCATAAAATAGAAATGGATAATCTGATCCTAGATTTTACAATATAAATTTATCATTAAAAAGAAAGATAGTTATTAAAAATTGTCAGGAAAAGGCTCTTTTGACAATATTTAATCACTAGTATCTCTATGCTTTAATAAATAATATAAATACAAATGAAAGGGATACTAAGGCAAATGTTTATTATAATTTTTTTCGAGGGTTATCAGCAATTTGTTTTTGCAATGCAATTTTATTTTTAGTCAAATCCATAATTAAGATTTTAGAAAATTGGGGCACATATTCTTGGGAATTTATAAAAGAAGATTTATTGATTCCATCTTTACTAAAGATTTTTCTCTTTTATTTAATGATTTACTTTATGGATAGAGTGAGACAACAGGGAGAATTGCATGTAGGGCAGACATTTAATTCTATGTATGTTTATTATTTAGGAGGTATCAGATATGGGAAACAAAGCTAAAGAAATTATTATTCCAGAAAAAGGCGTTTTTAGAATAATTTTTCTCTATGTCGGACAAGGAGATTCAACACTTTTAGTTATTCCTAGTGAAGAAGAGCATAAGTTTGTTTTGGTTGATTCAAATCAAGATGATTCTTTAGGAGGTATAAATATAGTTAAACTTCTTAGAGATCTATTTAAAGATGAAGATAGAAAGTTAGATGTATATATTAATACTCATCCACATAAAGATCATTTAGGAGGAATTAAAGATATATATAATGAAGTTGGAATGAGACAATTATGGCATTCTGGTCATAAGCCTGGAGGTGAACATAAAGATGCTTATAAAGGTTTGAAATATGCGATTGATAATATTGGCGAAGAAAATGTTTTTTGTCTCAAGGGTAGCCGAGATGAAAATAAGATAGACGATAAAGAAATTAAACTGGGTGATATTAATTACAATGTATTAGCACCCGCTGAATACGTTTCCGATGATATTGAAGATGAAAAGCCAGAAGATAGGTATAAAAGAATACATGAGCAATGTGCCATAATTCGTTTTAAATATGGAGAAAAGGAAAAACAAATATTAATAACAGGTGATGCGGATTATGAGGCATGGACAAAACATATTACTGATTACCATAAAGATAGGTTGCCTTCATTTGTTCTTAGTGCAGTGCATCATGGCTCAAATTCATTTTTTTGGAAAGGTGAAGTAGACAATGAAGATCCATATAAAAAACATTTAGATGTAATTAATCCCAAGTACATCATTGTAAGTGCACCGAAAAGTAAAGAAAGTAAACATAATCATCCTCACAAGGAAGCAATGGAGATTTACAAAGAAAAGGTTGGAAGTGATAATCTTCATCATCTTGGAAAGAATAGAGAATGTATTATTGTTGATATAAAAGAGGATGGTAACATTGAACTCTATCCCGACGACTCCTTAGTAGAAGCATATGGTATAGATAAAAGTGAAGAAAATGATAATGAAGATAAGAAAATATATCCTGGAGTAGTGACAAAAATCGATAGAAAACCTATGGGGTAAAAAATGAGCTGGTTCTCTAAGCATCCAAATTGGCTCTATTTAGAGTCTCTTGAACTATCAAATAATTCAATATATAAAGAAAGCTATCAATTTGTTGATAGAACGCTTATTTCTTGTGGCGAAATACTTGTACATAAAGAAAAAACAGAGCGTTATTGTGTACTAATTATTTACCCAGATGCAACTCCTTATGTTCCACCTTCCATCTATTTATTACGAGAACTTTTAAGTGAAGATGACACTAAAAAACTATCTCAAAAATCACCTAATGAAATAATAAGTGCCGTATCAGATAAAGTTCGTTTTTTTAATAGAAGACACCAAAATGAAGATGGCAGTATTTGTTTTATTGAAATTGGCGATTTGCATAATGAAACTGCTGAAATATTTAAAATAAAAGATATAATAAAAAGAATTCGTGTTTGGTTAGCGGGAAGAATTCCAAAAGACAGTAGGGAGGTAGAATTATTTTATCACTTTAGCAAACGGTGCAGAGAAATCCAGTATTTATTACCAGACCTTTTTTTTGATCAAGAGATAGTGAAAGGTACATTTTATGCCGGCTTATCAACAATTATGCCTGCAAATTATTTTGAAAATAATAAATTAAAAAAAACTTATGTAGGGATTTTGTTAACCGGGAGTAACAATGCAGGACTTCAAATACCGCCGAAAGTATATACAGGAGAAAATTATGTTTTTTATGCAAAAATTCCTGACCCAAAAAAAATAATACAATTTTTAGAAGGAAAAAGAGACTCTCAGTTTGAAGATGATATAGATAAAGAGAAAATTATCATAGGTTATTGGTGGGATATAAGTCGAGAGCCTGGACCATTTTCTACTATTAGTAAACTGGCAGAATATATTGGTAGCGGTAATGAAGAGGATGGATTAAAAAATCTCATAGAAAGTTTGAAAAGTGAATTGAAAAAACCAGCTGATATTATAAATATTGGGCTTAGATTTCCTGGAAGATGGCAAGATAAAGACTGGCAGATGTTAAGACTTGAGAAGGGTGCTCGATGTATTCTTATTAAAAATGATTTTGAGGAATTAAAAGATAGACTTTTAAATTATTCAATAAGCTCTGTTTATCAAGAATACATTACAGAACCTTATTATCATAGGAGAAATATGGGAAGGGCAGATAGGGAGATTTTAAAGTCTATCAATATTTCTTTGATTGGTTGTGGTGCCTTAGGTTCAGAAATATCAGACTGTTTATGCAAAGCCGGAATAGGAAGTTTTCTCCTAGTGGATAAGGAGGTATTCAATGCACATAACTCTATTCGACATTGTATAGGATTAAATCGAGTTAGTTTTCCTAAAGTTTTTGCTCTAGCAGAGTACCTGTCATTACATAATCCTTTTGTAAACATTGATACAAAAGGATGTGACATTCTACAAGAAGAATTCAATAATTATTTTCCTTCTGAATTTATTGCTGTTTCTTCGATAGCAGATGACAATGTTGAATCCTTTTTAAATGAAAAATCCGTTGAGTATAATAGAACGGTTTTTTATGCAAGAGCTTTGAGAGGAGGGAAAGCAGCAAGAATTTTCCGTGTAAAGCCTAGGAAAGATGCTTGTATGAATTGTTTGGCTCTATATTTAAAAGAAAATAACGATTTATTTATTAACATAGAAGAAGACAAAGATTTACCAGTTATTACAAATGAATGCAATAATCCTGTACGTCCAGCGAGTGCTGCTGATCTTAAATTAATTGCTTCAATTACAGCAAGAATAATAATTGATTATTTGCAAGGCAAAGGAACCGATAAAAATCATTGGATTTGGAGTACAGATTCATTGGAAAAAGTTAAACTTAATGATTCAACATGGGGAGTAATACATTCTAGATTCTTGCCTCCTCATCCTAAATGTGTTATTTGTCAAAGACTTAACGAAAAAAAGGTATTCATATGTAAAGAAGTATATAAACTTATGAAGAGAGAAGTTAAAAGCACAGATAACTTAGAAACCGGAGGAGTATTAATTGGTCATATAAATAAAAATGGTGAATTTGTTATTAGAAAAGCTACAGTACCCGGACCCAATGCTATTAAAAAAGAATCATATTTCTTAAAAGATGAAGAATTTACACAAAAAGAGTTAGAAAATGCTTTCCAATATTTTGGTAGTAAGGGATTGTATTTGGGCGAATGGCATTATCATCCTCAAGGAACAAATTCACCCAGTGGGATAGATATAAAGTCTTTAACGGAGATTGCAAAACAGGATACCTATCGCATTGATTCTCCACTTTTAATTATTCTTTCTCCGAGTTTTGAATGTGCCCTTACTATACATGATAAAAATGGCCAATGTGTAAAATTACCTATAAAAGTAGTAGATGATATATAACATCGAGAATTTAAGCAAAAGAAGAACATAGGAATATATCTCGTTTTCTTAAATAATTAATATTTTATCAAATCAAAACAAATAGATACATAATTATTTACTATCTCAATGATTCGGTAAGGTTATAACTTGGGGTATTCAAATTTTTTTATGGAGGTGTGTAATTATGTCTAAAAATGATGATGCTATTATTAAACGACTAGATGAGCTATATAAAGGTGTTGGTCAAAGCCTTAAGAAACTCCCTCTTAATATTAACTCTAAATATGCTCTATTTAGCGATTTACATCTGGGAGACGGAGGGGAAGCAGATAATTTCCTTCACAACGAGGAAACAATAATATCCGCATTAAACTATTATAAGAATAATCGTTATTCATTGATACTATTAGGAGATGTTGAGGAGTTATGGCAATTTGATTTTGTCAGAGTACAAGAGAGATATGATAAGGGTATATATAAGCTTTTAAGAAGTTTTCCAGACAATGAAGTTCATCGTGTATTTGGGAATCATGATATGCAATGGAAAAGACCACCCGATCCAATCCTGAATGATGAAAATGTATCAAGTAGGACACCTGAAGCTGTTATGTTGGGTAATAACATATTCCTGGTTCATGGTCACCAAGGAGATCGATTATGTGATAGGAGTGTCTGGTTTAGTAGTTTTTTTGCTCGTTGTCTAAAATCTGTCGTGCCTGCTGCAAAGGTATTTGGCTACGAAAATCGTTCGGCAACAAAGTCACAAATCCCCAAAGATCGTGAGAAATTATATTATAATTGGGCAAAAGATAATAAGGTCATTCTCATTTGCGGGCATACACATAATGCGATTTTTGCTTCCCGATCGTATTATTGGTGGCTAAAAAAACAAATCAAACAAAAAGAGTTAGAAAAAAAGCGATGTCCCAAAGAAGATAAAGCTAAAAGCAAGGAATTATCTGAGGAGATCAAAGCATACAACGAGGATTTACGCGATGAGAAAAAGATGGGAAGAAATTACAATCGGATGTCGCCTAAAGGGAAACCGCTACCCTGTTATTTTAATACGGGATGTGGGCTTTACAGAAAAGGCATAACGAATATTGAGATCGAAGGTGATAAGATAAGGTTGATTAAATGGCAGAGTGATAATTCTTTACCTATAGAGAAACGAAGAGAAAAATTATGGGAAGAGGAGAGCTTATCCGAATTGAGGGAACAGATAAATATATAATTTTTATAAAATCTTCTTGCCTTGTAATGTGACAGGGGACGGTTGTACGTGCGGCCAGGCTTAGGTCGTGATATTTAGCAGGTGGAAACCCTGCCTGGTAAGATTGTAGCCGAATCACCAGTAGCGAGTCTTGGAGTCTTCTGGAGTAATCCATAAGATTTAAGCGTAGACAGTTAGGTAATAGGCCTGTAAAAATGAAATCTCAATAAGATTTCTGTGATTGAGCCCCGAAATATCCGACAGTGGGAAGGTCGACGATCTGTACAAGTCGGAAGACCACATCTTACTCTCCGCCAGGGCAAGGAGAGCAAGGCTTCCCCGGGGTCAAAGAGCCAGGCATGTTACACCATGATATCACGGCAACCTGGGAGACCCTGCTGACTCTTCTGAAAAGGAGTATGATAAACAACCGATACAAAGGG
>Ga0307380_10010723_pt1 | contig 11517 bp, 7 predicted proteins | sample UN3MG_FD_202239 | JGI IMG/M metagenome (GOLD analysis project Ga0307380, IMG submission 202239) | Soil microbial communities from Risofladan, Vaasa, Finland - UN-3 | ecosystem: Environmental > Terrestrial > Soil > Coastal area > Acid sulfate soil | place: Finland: Risofladan, Vaasa | collected... | reverse complement strand
GAGCTCAAGATAAAATCGGAGACTGATTTCCGGGACTTGGTGCTGGCGCAGTATGAAGATGACGACACCGCCAAAATAGCGCGCCTGGCCAAGGTCGCTGACCTTGAGCCCGAGGACGCGCCCAATCAGGTGTTGTTGGGCATGAGCGAAAAAATCATTACTGACAGCGTATCGTCATGGCTGTACGACAAAACCTGCCATGCAAGCCCTGCCCTGGAAAAATTATCGGTGTATTGCATCCTGAACGATCCCCCTGCGACAACAACTGACTGGATTGATGGATACTTTTATTTCATGCGCCGGAACGAGCCCGCCGCCGACATCGGGTCAAGGTGGGCCGGATACGCCGCGGCCCATCCCACGCTCGCCAACACCTATGTCTGGCTCACGCTGCAGGGCCTGCTGGAATATGATCAGCATAATTACGCCGCCGCCCGCACCCGGTTCGAACAGGCCCGGTCCGCGCTGGGTGCGAAAAAGGATGAGTTCGAGGAAGAAAAGAAAATGACCGAGGCGTTCATCCTGGTCTGCCTGGCCCGCGAGAGCAGCAAAGAACTGGTCCCCAGGCTCGCGGCCACGGTGAGCAAGGATTCGCGCGACGTTTATGAATACACGCTCGCCGCGAACCTCCATAAGCGGCCGCTCCCCGAGATCAGCGCCTTTTACCTGGCCTCCCGCACTCTGCAGGGACCATTCGAGCCGTATTGGATGTTGGAATGCCGGGCCGATGAAAACGAGCTGAAAGAACCGGCACGCGACTTCACCGCCGCCTATCCGCAAAGCCCGCTGACCGCCGCCGTGCTCTTCGCTCTGGAAGATTATGACGCCGTCATCCGGAAATTCCCGGACATGCTCGCCGGCTACAGCGCCATGCAAAAGCAAGCGGAGAATTACGATCACAACGCCAATTACTGGCTGGCGGCCGGGCTCCGGGAGAAGCTGCTCCGCCATCCCTGGCTCGCCAAGGAGGACAAGGCGGGCCTATTGTTAAATCTTGCCATTTATGAAGCCGACCATGTTCACGATTATAAAAAGGCCGCGGCCCTGCTGGCTCGGGCGGAAAAGGAAAAGCCCGGAGACGATGCCAGGAAGCAAATAGTGATCTACCAGGTCCAGACGTGGTATGAGCTGAAAGACCTTGCCAAGGCCCGCGAATCCCTGGCCCTGCTCGACCGCGAGTACCCGAATGTCCAGGACGACAAGCTCGACCGGATCAGGAAGGATCTGGCAGTGCCGCGCCCGTGAGATATTAGACTGGCCCCCGCTCCTACATGGCCTGCACGATCACGTCGTGTTCCCCGTCCAGCGGGACCTCAACCTCGATGCCGCTCTTTTGCGAGACCGTCTCCTTACGCTCGCTGTCCACGAACACCGCGTATGACTTGGCCGGCGTGAGCCTGCCGATCCCGAGGCTGGTCTTGCCGCCTTTTTGGGCGCCGGGCAGCGTGGTGATGACGAGGGCCTGCTGGTCCCGGTCATAGATGGCGCGGGAGAGGAGCACGTTCGGGAAGTCCACGCTCTCGACTGCGGGCTCCTGGAAGTGCGCGTCGTCAAACGGCCGGTTGTGCAGCTTCCAGAACCCGTCCTCCGGGTTGGCGCGCGCTATGGCCAGGAGCACGCCGGAGAGGCCCGTGCACTGCTTGGCCTTGTCAAACGGATAGACAAAAGCGCCGTCTTTCCACGCCGGGCCGTACTTAGCGTCGGCATAGGTGATGAGCTTGTCCCGGGTGTCACGGTCGCCGACCTCGCCCGCCAGCATCGCGAAAAAGCCGTACTGCAGCCGGGGCTCGAACGAGTCCTTCTTCAGCCGGGCCTCGTCATCCTTCATCTCCACCAGGTGGTGCTTGAGCTGGTAGGGGTACTGCTGCTCGATGTACTCGGGCTGCCACGCGTGCATCATCGTCCCGGTCCACCCGTTCGCGCTCGATGAGTAGATCTTAAGCGCGCCCGTGGCTACCGCCGGCACCAAGAGCAGGTCGTACGCATTGCCGAAGCGCGGGTCGCGCTGCCGGAGCGTCAGGTCCTGCTTGATGAGGTAGAGCGCGGCGGTCTCGTGGTTCTTCGGGTCTATCATTTTCTTGGCCAGGAAGAACTCCATGAACTGCTCGCGCACGTCGGCCAGATGCGTGCCGTGCAGGAGATCATAGAGCATGAACGAGAGCACCGGGTGCTGGTTGCACTCCGGGAAGCAGGCGTTGGGCTCGCAGGGAATGCAGTGGGGCGGGGCCGCCATCTGGTCGTACATCACCTTTTGCAGCGAGTAATTGTCATAGACGTACTTCTCGTCCGCGCTCCACTCGAACACGATCGAGCCCGCCCGGTCCCACTTCAGGTCACGGTACAGCGTTTCGTAAAGACCGATCATCTGGCCCAGATGCCCGGAGTACATGATGTTCTGGAACGACACCGGGTCGTGGTTCGCAGGCCACGGCTTGTTCATCCGGGGCTCCAGGTAATAAATCCCCTTGCTGGTCTCGGCCCAGTACTCCCAGACCGGCTTCCGGACCATCCTCCGGATCAGGCGGTCCATCCGCGGCCCGATGATCGAGGAGCACGCCGGGAGCTTGTGATACTGCTCGGTGGCGAGGAAGTAGGTGTGGAAAGCGATCCCGTAACGGTAAGCCGTCATCCCGGCCTGGTCCAGGGCCTCCAGGTTCGAGAAATCATCCAACTCCTGGTCCGCGATCCTGAGCGTCCAGATAAGCTGCCCCATCTCTTCTTTGCCGATCGAAGGATACGAGTCGGCATCCACCGCGGGACCGCCCGCCCCCGGCCGCGCGACGCCGAGCATGGTGAGCGCCATCGGCAGCGTCAGCAGCGCCATGAAAATGTTCTTGCTCCGGCTTTTCATTTTTTCCTCCTCAGGAGTTGGCAGGAGTTGGTATCAGGTCTTAACATTTAACATTATCCTCCTCGTTTTGGTCTGCGGCGACCTTTCCGCCTGGGAGCAGCGTCCGGATGTCTTTTCGCGCATGGTCATGGCGGCGGCGCGCGGTGCGGGAAGGTCGCGTTGGCATGGGGCAAGAGTAGCAGAATGCCAAAATGAATGCAAGGGCGGGGGGCGGGGTCGGGGGGCGGGGTCGCGGGTGAGGGCACCCGCGGCCCTTTAGGCGGTGTTGGGTTGTGCTGAGGTAGTCGCGGGTGGGGGCGGCCGCGGCCCTTTAGGCGGTGTTGGGTTGTGCAGAGGTTGTCGCGGGTGAGGGTGCGGGTGGCTCTTGCGATAATGGCGCTTGTACGGGGCAGGTGTCGCGGGTGGGGGCACCCGTGGCAGGTGGGAAGCGTGTGAACGTGCGAAAGTAATAATAGTGAAATCAAGGAGTTGTGAATAGAGCGGGGCATGGGTGACGAAATTGTAAAAAAGCTCTTGACATTGGAGCGGGATGTGGTATATTGATATGTAGCTGACGAGGGAAATAACTGGGGTTCATTGGCAATTGAAGGGCCCGGGTGAATGGAGCGTATGCTCTCACCGGGGTCTTTTATTTGTCGAAAGCGGTAGCGGTTTTGGTTCATTGGGGGATCTGTTCCAGTCACTCTCGTAACGATTTGACAATCCGGCATTGATCTGCTAACTTGTTTTTTCTTCTGAGGCCTCCCGGAGGGGAATCCGGGGGGACGGGATTCTGCTCTTTGAAAACTAAATAGCAAGCCGAAAACTTGTGATTCGGGTTTAAAGCCAATACTTTGTTATTGAGCCGGCGGGAAGCTTATTCCCGCGTGCTTGGAAAATCAAACTGGAGAGTTTGATCCTGGCTCAGAGCGAACGCTGGCGGCGGGCTTAAGACATGCAAGTCGAGCGAGAAAGCCCAGCAATGGGTGAGTACAGCGGCGGACGGGTGAGTAACACGTGAGCAACCTGCCTCTCGGTGGGGGATAACGTCGGGAAACTGGCGCTAATACCGCATACGTCGGCGATGCCTACGGGCGTTGCCGGGAAAGACGGCCACTCCATGGAAGCTGTCGTCGAGAGAAGGGCTCGCGTCCCATTAGCTAGTTGGCGGGGTAACGGCCCACCAAGGCTGAGATGGGTAGCTGATTTGAGAGGACGATCAGCCACACTGGGACTGAGACACGGCCCAGACTCCTACGGGAGGCAGCAGTCGGGAATCTTGGACAATGGGGGCAACCCTGATCCAGCCACGCCGCGTGGGTGATGGAGGCCTTCGGGTCGTAAAGCCCTGTCAGAGGGGAAGAAACGGTTGCCGGTCAATACCCGGTGATCTTGACGGTACCCTCAGAGGAAGCACCGGCTAACTACGTGCCAGCAGCCGCGGTAAGACGTAGGGTGCAAGCGTTGCTCGGAATCACTGGGCGTAAAGAGCGTGTAGGCGGGCTGGTAAGCGGGGTGTGAAAGCCCTCGGCTCAACCGAGGAAGTGCGTCCTGAACTGCCGGCCTTGAGTCCGGGAGAGGGCGGTGGAATTCCTGGTGGAACGGTGAAATGTGTAGATATCAGGAAGAACATCGGTGGCGAAGGCGGCCGCCTGGCCCGGTACTGACGCTAAAATGCGAAAGCGTGGGTAGCAAACAGGATTAGATACCCTGGTAGTCCACGCCCTAAACGGTGAGCACTCGGTGTTGGGAGCATTGACCCTCTCAGTGCCTGAGCTAACGCGATAAGTGCTCCGCCTGGGGACTACGGCCGCAAGGTTAAAACTCAAAGGAATTGACGGGGGCCCGCACAAGCGGTGGAGTATGTGGTTCAATTCGATGCAACGCGCAGAACCTTACCTGGGTTAGACAACACTGGACATCCCTGGAAACAGGGCTTCCCCTTCGGGGGCCGGTGGTTCAGGTGCTGCATGGCTGTCGTCAGCTCGTGTCGTGAGATGTTAGGTTAAGTCCTGCAACGAGCGCAACCCTCGCCTCTAGTTACCAGCGGGAAAGCCGGGGACTCTAGAGGGACTGCCGGTGTCAAACCGGAGGAAGGTGGGGATGACGTCAAGTCCTCATGGCCCTTATGCCCAGGGCTACACACGTACTACAATGGCCGGTACAAAGGGTCGCGATACCGCGAGGTGGAGCCAATCCCAAAAAACCGGTCTCAGTTCAGATTGGAGTCTGCAACTCGACTCCATGAAGTTGGAATCGCTAGTAATCGTGGATCAGCATGCCACGGTGAATACGTTCCCGGGCCTTGTACACACCGCCCGTCACACCACGAAAGTCGGCTGGACCAGAAGTCGCCAGGCCAACTGATTAACCTCGGAGGCAGGCGCCCAAGGTCTGGTCGGTAATTGGGGTGAAGTCGTAACAAGGTAGCCGTAGGGGAACCTGCGGCTGGATCACCTCCTTTCTAAGGAGTCGTGGGCCTTAAGATGAGCCCACCAGGTGGCGGCAGGATAAAACCTGTCCCACTACTCCAGGTCAATCCCGAATCCGGGCCGTAAGCTTGCTATTTAGTTTCCAGGGAGCAAATCCCGAAACGGCGCGCCGTCACGGCGCGTTACGTTTCAATGCTCCGGCTCTTTGACATTCATGGCGGTTAAATTAAAAGCGTCACGCGCTTAACACCGAATATCGGACCCACCGCCTCCCCCGATGTTCGCTCTCGGAGAAAAGGCTCTCCGTCATTCATGGGCCTATAGCTCAGGTTGGCTAGAGCGTCCGCCTGATAAGCGGGAGGTCGGTGGTTCAAGTCCACCTAGGCCCACCAGTTAAAGTAGTCAGTAGACAGTAGCCAGTAGATAGGGAAGAGGGCAAGGCCGCTGTTCCCTGGTCCCTGGCTACGGGCTACTTGCTACTCTCCAACGGGGGCATAGCTCAGCTGGGAGAGCAAATGGTTTGCAACCATTAGGTCGGCGGTTCGAATCCGCTTGCCTCCACCATTATGAGGAAGGAACCCATGAAGAAGAAAGAAAAGCTGGTTCTTCATAATCTCATTATCAAGGAAGATGGGCTATACGCGGCTATCTGCTTGGAATTCGATGTTGCCTCGCAGGGGGAAACGGTCGAGGAAGCGGAAGCTAATATCAAGGAAGCGGTAGAGTTATACTTGGAAGATGTATATGAATCTAGAGATGAAAAGGACTTCATACCACGACCCGCGCCTCCCGAGCTATGGCTTAAGTACTTCAAAGCCGAGCAAAGAAAAATCAAGCGACAACTCCAGGCCGAGCAAAAAATAAGACGACAACTCGAAGCCAAGGGAAAAAAGCTCAGGCGACAACTTAAAGCCGGACTTGAACCTGAATTGAAGCTGAGGCTTAAGGATTTCAAAGCTGAGGAAAAAAAGCTCAGGCGACAACTTAAAGCCGAACTTGATACTAACTTGGTGTTTGAAATCGCGGTAGCCTGATGAAGAAAGAGTTGCGTAAACTCAAGAGCAGGGAAGTTGAAGGGATTTTATTAAAGGCCGGCTTCAAGTTCAAGAGTCAGAGAGGCAGTCATTGCAAATATGTTGGGACGATTAGAGGGGAGACCAGAAAAGTTACGATAATAGCTAACCAAGAAAGGTTTGCTATTGACACCCTGAAAAGCATGATCCGGCAATCCGGCCTGTCCGAGCAAGAGTGGCTGGCGCTGAAATAGGTGATGATCGCCGCCCGGCGGCGTAATCATATAATACGGCACCCGTAAGTCCGTCATGATCTTTGACAATTTGCGTTCGAGTAAAATGATTGTGTAAGGATCCATTACAATTTCACGGATCAGGCTTGACACAAGTCTGATTCAATCGTTTTTCGGGTGGCTTGATTCCACATGGTGGTATCAAGTTTTTTAGGGCACTCGGTGGATGCCTTGGCACGAGGAGGCGATGAAGGACGTGGTCAACTGCGATAAGCCTCGGGGAGTCGTTAAACAGGCGTTATTACCCGGGGATTTCCGAATGGGGCAACCCGGCGGGTTTCATAGCCCGTCATCGGCGGCTGAATTCATAGGCCGTCGAAGCGAACGGAGGGAAGTGAAACATCTCAGTACCTCCAGGAACAGAAATCAAAAGAGATTCCCCTAGTAGTGGCGAGCGAACGGGGAACAGCCTAAACCGCGCATCTTTAAGCCCGCCGGCGTTGGATGCGCGGGGTTGCGGGATAAGGTCGGAGGCAGCGGCGGCAGCCTCGGGAAGTTACCAAGCCGGTCTGTAGTTGAACGCCATGGAAAGGGCGGCCAGAGAGGGTGATAGTCCCGTCAGCGAAACGGGCCCGGCCTTCCTCGATCGTATCCCAAGTACCACGGGGCACGTGGAACCCTGTGGGAATCCGGGTGGACCATCATCCAAGGCTAAATACTACCTCGTGACCGATAGTGAACAAGTACCGTGAGGGAAAGGTGAAAAGCACCCCAGTAAGGGGAGTGAAAAAGTACCTGAAACCGTGTGCCTACAAGCTGTGGGAGGGCGTTTATCCCGGCGGGGGCAACCCCGCTAGTGGAGAAGCCTGACCGCGTACCTTTTGCATAATGGGTCAGCGAGTTTCCGTCAGCGGCAAGGTTAAGCCGAGAAGGCGTAGCCGTAGCGAAAGCGAGTCTGAACAGGGCGTTTAGTCTCTGGCGGTAAACCCGAAGCCGAGTGATCTACCCATGGCCAGGGTGAAGCAGGTATAACTGCCTGTGGAGGCCCGAACCCACTACAGTTGAAAATGTAGGGGATGAGCTGTGGGTAGGAGTGAAAGGCTAATCAAACTCGGTGATAGCTGGTTCTCCCCGAAATATATTTAGGTATAGCCTCGCATGATCTGTCTCGGAGGTAGAGCACTGGATGGGCTAGGGGTCTTAACGGATTACCAAACCCAACCAAACTCCGAATGCCGAGAACAGCAGTGCGGGAGGCAGTCTCCGGGAGATAAGTTCCGGGGTCGAGAGGGAAAGAGCCCAGACCGCCGGCTAAGGTCCCAAAATACGTGCTAAGTGGTGAAGGAAGTGAAGTCGCTCTGACAACCAGGAGGTTGGCTTAGAAGCAGCCATCCTTTAAAGAAAGCGTAACAGCTCACTGGTCAACGCGACTTTGCGCCGAAAATTTAACGGGGCTCAAGCACGTTACCGAAGCCGCGGGTGTGAATGGTCCTCGGACCACTCACGCGGTAGGGGAGCGTTCCCAGCGGATTGAAGCTGGACTGTAAGGACCAGTGGACTGCTGGGAAGTGCGCATGCTGACATGAGTAACGATAAAATGGGTGAGAAACCCATTCGCCGTAAGCCCAAGGTTTCCTGGGCAAGGTTAATCCTCCTAGGGTTAGTCGGGACCTAAGGCGAGGCCGAAAGGCGTAGCCGATGGAAATCAGGTTAATATTCCTGGACCGCTGTGCGAACGTTATTGAGCTATGGGGGGACGGAGAAGGATAGGCCTACCGGCGGCTGGAAGTGCCGGGCCCTCACTGTAGGGGGACGTCTTAGGCAAACCCGGGACGTCATTACCCTGAGGGATGGGGGGACGCTGAACCTTCGGGGGATGCGGATTGGCTGATTCCACGCTTCCAAGAAAAGCCTCTATGCGAGTTCGTGCGGCGCCCGTACCGGAAACCGACTCAGGTGGGCGGGGAGAGAATCCTCAGGCGTTTGAGATAACCACGGTTAAGGAACTCGGCAAAATAGCACCGTAACTTCGGAAGAAGGTGTGCCCTCTAGGTGTAGGAAATTTTCACGAATCTTCCCAAGCCCAAGAGGGTTGCAGTGATCAGGGGGTTGCGACTGTTTACTAAAAACACAGGACTCTGCAAAATCGCAAGATGATGTATAGGGTCTGACGCCTGCCCGGTGCCGGAAGGTTAAGGTGAGGGGTCAGGGACCAGCAATGGTTTTGAAGCTCTGAACCGAAGCCCCGGTAAACGGCGGCCGTAACTATAACGGTCCTAAGGTAGCGAAATTCCTTGTCGGGTAAGTTCCGACCTGCACGAATGGCGTAACGATAGCCCCACTGTCTCAACCGTGGACTCAGTGAAATTGTAGTGGCGGCGCAGATGCCGTCTTACCCGCGGCAAGACGGAAAGACCCCGTGAACCTTTACTATAACTTGGCAGTGGATTTCTGGCTTACTTGTAGAGGATAGGTGGGAGGCTTTGAAGCAGGGGCGCTAGCTTCTGTGGAGCCAACCTTGGAATACCACCCTGGCGAGTCGGACATTCTAACTCGGGCCCCTGATCGGGGCCGAGGACACTGCCTGGCGGGTAGTTTGACTGGGGCGGTCGCCTCCCAAAATGTAACGGAGGCGCACAAAGGTTCCCTCAGGCTGATTGGAAACCAGCCGTAGAGTGCAATGGCATAAGGGAGCTTGACTGCGAGAGGGACGCCTCGAGCAGATGGGAAACCAGGTCATAGTGATCCGGTGGTTCTGTATGGAAGGGCCATCGCTCATCGGACAAAAGGTACTCCGGGGATAACAGGCTGATCTCCCCCAAGAGTTCACATCGACGGGGAGGTTTGGCACCTCGATGTCGGCTCATCGCATCCTGGGGCTGAAGGCGGTCCCAAGGGTTCGGCTGTTCGCCGATTAAAGCGGTACGCGAGCTGGGTTTAGAACGTCGTGAGACAGTTCGGTCCCTATCTGCCGGGGGCGCAGGACATTTGAGAGGAGCTGCTTATAGTACGAGAGGACCTGAGTGGACGGACCTCTAGTGTCCCGGTTGTTCCGCCAGGAGCATCGCCGGGTAGCCACGTCCGGAACGGATAACCGCTGAAAGCATCTAAGCGGGAAGCCAACCTCAAGACAAGATGTCCCCGCTGGGGCGAAAGCACCAGCCTCAAGGGCCCTTGTAGACTACAAGGTTGATAGGCCGGAGGTGGAAGTGCGGCAACGCATGGAGCTGACCGGTACTAATCGCCCGTGAGACTTCTTACTATCGGAATCGAGCCGCCCGCAAAGCGATTGAAACAATCCCTGAAATTAAATGGATCCAAATCAACCGAACGCAAATTGTCTTAAAAAAGGTTTGAGGTTTGAGGTTTGGGGTTTGTGGTTTCAAGTCCAATCCGACTTGGTTCCCAACCTCAAACCCCCAACCTCAAACCCCAAACCTGATTCCAAGTTTCCGGTGGCGTTGGCGGAGGGGTCACACCCGTTCCCATCCCGAACACGGTAGTTAAGCCCTCCCGCGCCGATGGTACTGCTAAGAGTCCTTAGTGGGAGAGTAGGTCGCCGCCGGATTTAAAATCAAAACGCCGGACCCCCCAAAAGGTCCGGCGTTTTCTTTTGCACCTTCTTGCCTTCACACCTTCTTACCTTCACCCCCACCCACCTTCTCACCTCCCCACTACCCTACCACCCATCCCAAGGGCCGCGGGTGCCCCCACCCGCGGACCACTGCCAGCGCCAACCATGCCAACCGTCTATTTTTTTCTTGACACGATAATATAGGAATGTATAATGATGGCAATCACCGGCGACTCCGCCCTGAAAGGGCCAAAACAGGATAGCCCAGGGTCGGCCGTCCCCGGCCTACCCTGGGACATGGGCGGCCATCAAATCCTTTCCAGCCCTGAAGGGGCGTGACAAAAAATGCGCAATACGCCGTTGGATGGAGGACGGACCACGACCGATCACCCGAACCATCTCATCGCCGAGGTCCCGGCGAAGCAGGGGATAAGCCAACCATGCCCAATCATGCGCATCCCGCGGCCAAGCCGCCCACATGGAAATCTAGGTGGGTTACCCGCTAAACCAGAGAAAAGAAACTTGATAACCCGAAAAAGTTTTTATCCTTGACTTGGTAATCAAGAATTGTATAATGGAAGGATGGGAAGCGGAGAAAGGGGAGAGAGGAAGGATGTATATCCATCCTAAAGGAAATGGGTGTGGGATCCCCCGATTTTATTTGATGATATAATAGTGTAAAGGAGGAGCATAATGCCTTTTGCATTTCGTAATCTTGACCAGCAGACACGTAGTTTCATGGTAGAAGAGATTGAAACCGCCAGAATTAATGACGATATATATTTCAGCCGCCGATTCAATTCAGCAGGTATCAATTTATGGCCAGAATTATTGCTCGAAGCAGCTCGAAGCTACGACGAGCATTGGCTCGCGTACCAACTAGAAACCCGCGGTCTGATGAAGGGGATGGAAGGTTGTCACACTCCCTCGGGAGGATACACACTCAAGCATGTGCCCGACACGGCGGCGGAGACCATTTCTGAAGGTCAGTTCAATCGTTACTACATCCTTGGTGTATGCCGTCAAGCTATTGCCAAAGGAAAATCAGAGGTATTCGTATATCGTGCCAAGCCTGTTCATGTAGCTCGTGATGAATCAGAAATGCTTAAAGGTAGCATTTTCAATCCATCCGAGTTGATTGATCAGATTCGTCCACGCCAATCAAGTCTCGGTCATAAGCTCCTTAAACCTAATTCGGGTCTAAGTATTTTTTTCCGGTAGGGGGTCAGACCCTTGTTTTGGGAAACGGTGGGAAACGGTGCCTGGCACCAACTTTGGGAAACGGTGCCTGGCACCAACTTAATTAACTTAACTCTCTCCGGTATCTTCGCCACATGCAACTCGTCCGCGTGCTTGCCCTGCATGTGTCAAGCTGGCGGCAGGCGCCACTCAATTACATGGAGCCTTCGGAGGCGCTGGAATAGGGGGAGGCCCA